>ERZ650312.1317-NODE-1317-length-14041-cov-5.557629_pt1 | contig 14041 bp, 19 predicted proteins | sample MGYA00376248_ERZ650312 | MGnify/ENA primary metagenome ERZ650312 (study PRJEB26733, sample SAMN07839316) | wastewater metagenome | biome: urban; feature: wastewater treatment plant; material: waste water | place: USA: North Carolina | collected 2016-07-28 ... | reverse complement strand
CTGTCGCGCCACTTGGCGATCTTGCGCTCATAGAGCGCGTCCGTCGTAACCAACACCTTGCCTGCGCCAAGATTCACGCGCGTGGCGATGGGCTCCGGGCCAAAGGCCGAGAACAGCGGCGAGACCACCGTACCGTTCTTCAGGCTGCCCAATACCGCGATGTAGAGTTCCGGGATGCGGCCGGAGAGGATGAACAGCCGGTCGCCCTTGCCGATGCCGAGGTTTCTCAATACGTTGGCGAAGCGGTTGGTCAGCCGCGACAGCTCGCCGTAGGTCACGATGCGGTCGGGCGATCCCCGGCTGATGAAGCGAAACGCCGGCCGCTCCGCCTGACCCGCGGCAACATGCCGATCGACCGCTTCATGGGCAATATTGATCCGGCTTCCCGGCGGGGCGGAAAGAGCGCTGCGTGCCGCAGTCCAGGAGAACTGACGTCGCTCTGCTGAGTAGTCGAGAAGGTTGGGTGGAACGCGGAAGTCGTCCGCCGTCTTGCTGATTGTCGCCGAAGAGTCCATGAATTTTGCACCCCCCGAAAACCACTATAGTGCGGTGGTCAGTGGGGTACAAATTTCACGTGCAAAAGTGTTCGGCCGTACGCCTGCTTACGCGAATCGGAACTCGAGATCGATCCGCGATGGATCTGTCTAGTCAAACCCGGTGTCGTTGTTGCGTGGCGCACTGAAATACATCGCCACGGCGCTGGGCAGGACCAGGCAGGTGAGAATCAACGCCATCGTTTCCATCAGGTTCGACCATTCCATAGAGATCCTGCTCGTTCAACGTTTTGAGGAGCGCGATTCTATGCCTGGCCGCGCCGTCAAACTGTAGGAGACATCGGCGAGTTCGGTATCGGCCTGTAACGCTTGGTAACGTCGCGAACCACTTGAGGAACGGCGGAGTCCGAGCGACGAAACGGTTCGGCGGGTGAACGGGAAATGGACGCCGTCCCTGTAGGGCGCGCCGGAAAAACCGAGGGATTGAGTCGAGTGCGCGTGTCGCGCAGCAGCAATAGCCCGTTGGCTATCGCTGTTCGCAGCCTTGGCTGCGAGAACTGCTCAAAGCGATGTCGAGCAGATAGGGCACCGAGAGCAGTGCAATGATGGCGATCAGATAAGACATGATTGGAGCGCCTTAGCGACCGTCGGGGATGTACTCTTCTTCGACCGATTCTTCCGGCAGGTTGAAGTAGAGCTCGAGGACGAAGGGGATCGCCAGGGCAGCAAGAACGATGATGGTGGTCAGCATGATGATTTCCTTTCGTGGGGGTTAAGCGGACTCGGATTCGGTACGCGAGCTTTCGCGTTCGTTGAGGTAGATGGCCAGGACTTGCGGGACGAAGATCGCAGCGAGTGCCAGGGTGATGACAGCGAGTGAATGAAGCGTGCTCATGTTTCTTCCTTTCGTAATGTGAAACGTTTTATCAACCTACGAAACGAAGTTTATCGATGTGCGCAGCGGAAATCTGTTGCGACTTTGCATTGCAATCGTGTCGTTTGGTAACACGTTGGAACTTTCGGGGCGTCGCGGAGTCTTTCGCCGATCCCTTGGCGCAACCTTCTTCCCGCCAGCTCGGCGATCAGGGTCTGGAATCGAGTTCGGTGCGATGGCGGCGGAACGACGGCGCCAGCAGCATCAAGGTCAATAGCAGCCAGAGCGGCAGCGCCTCAATGGCACTGGCGAAGGCTTCTTCTGACGAACTGCTGCCGTCGAGGACGCGCAAGGCGAGGGCAAAGAGCAGACTGACAAAGCCGTAGCCAAGATTGAAGACCAAGCCCTTGAACGAGAGCACTGTGGATCGTTGCGCCGACCGGGCGTGGGTGTTCAGGGCGTTTGAAACGATATAGCCCAGTCCGGTCATCGCGGCCGCCAGCGGAATGGCGAACAGGACGCCCCATAGGGGAATCTTGAGCGCAACGCCAGCCAGGCCGGTCAGCGTCAAGCCGGTGAGAATCAGGAAGTTGCGCAGTAACGAACGGGAGCGGACCAGATGTTTGGCCAGCGGCGCGACCAACATGCCCAGCCCCGCCATGGCGGCGCCGATGAAACCGAAGCTGGCCTCCGGCAGGTCGATCAGGCGGTAGTACGCGCTGCCGAAGGTCAGGAACAGGCGAATCACGCTATCGATCAGTACGCCGCCGAGGATGACAAAGAGCGCGACCGGGGTGCGCAGAATCGAGACTCCGGCATCGACGATATTCTGCCAGCCATTGGCGGCGTGCGCGTGCGTGCTGACGGCCGCCGGCTCGCGCATCCCGAGTGCCAGCCACAGAACGACGATCGCGCTCATCAGGTTCAGGGCAATTGGAAAACGCAGCGCAATCCCCTGATCGATCCGCAGGTCGCTACCCAGAGTCGCCAGGACGTTGTTCACCAGATGCGGGTCATACACCGCGGCGCCCACGAGCATGGCCAGACACAGGCCCAGCGACTGCCAGTGCATGACCTCGGCCATCAGGTCGGGCCACTCCTTTTCACGCGCTTCCGCCGCGAGCGACTCGTAGGCGAGCGACTCGTCCGCGCCGCTCGCCAGCGCCTCGGCAAGGCCGCTGAACATTCGGTTCGCCAGGCAGAACAACAGCAGGACAAGCCCCCCGTTGACCGGTGCCGCGAGGAGTAACGACATCTCGAGCACCATGCAAACCGCCGAGGCAACGATCAAGGGGCGCCGTCCGATACGGTCGGCCAGCGCGCCCGAAGGCACTTCCGCCGCGACGATGACGATCGCCCACACGAAGTTGAGCAGCGTGTATTGCGTGGCCGAAAGCCCGAGGTCGAGGAACAGCACCGCCAATACCGGATAGTAGAAGCGGGAATTGAACAGCACGCGAAACCCGATGAAGCGCTTGCGGTTGGAGTCGGCGATGCTCGGGACTGACGGACGATTCACCATGATTGACCTTTGTTGATGCTATCCATCGAGCCGAGTTGACGTGCCGAATTGGCCTGCAATTTTGGCATGCAACTCCTGAATGACCGGGGATGTCCGCTCCTGCTGCCCGCTTGCTTCACCCTTCGAGCAACGTTGTGGTCGCGGTGAGGGTGAACGAGTAACGGGCGACGACGCGTACCCACGGCTGCAGTTCGTGCACCTGGATTCCCGGGAAATCCGACTCCGACAGGCGCAACAGCGTCGCGCACAGTTGCTTCCACTCGACCGCTTCCCTGCTGAGTGGTTCCACCGCCGCGTACGCCGCGCGACGCGGCGCACGTCCGGTGGCGGTGCTGGTCTTTGTTTCGGCCGGGGCCTCGGGCCCTGCGTTGGACTTGACCACTTTGCCCGTCGGCGTGGCGCCGGACTGGCCGACCACCGATGCGATTTGCTCGGCCACCACGCCACCGGCCGTGAGGCCGTGGACCAGGCGGCGGAAGCCGTCGTCCTTGAGCGGCTGGAGCAGGAACGGTATCTGGAAGATCTTCTCCAGGTAGTCCTGTGCTGTGGCCGGCCGCGACGGCAGCACATGCGCGACCAGCGCACGCGGCGCGCCACTGACCGAGAGCAGGTCGGGATAGTGCCGTTCCAGGCAATGGCGTAGCCAGCGCGGGTCGACCGCCACCACCACCATGAACAGGCGGAAGGCGAGCAAGAGGTGCACCGTCTCGAGTACCTCAATCACTCGTTCGGGCTTGCAGCGGTCGAAATCGTCTACGTAGAGGATGATGCGTTCGACCGGCATCAACTCGGCGTTGTGCTCCTTCGATTCGGGATCGGCCAGTTCGCTCAGGCGCTCGAAATCGCGTCGCACCAGGCTGACAATGCCGAGCCGAGAACGATAGTCGGACGAGCGGCTGCGTTCCTCGATGAAGCGCATGATCAGCCGTCCGGGCTGCAACTCGTTGACTTCTGTTGCAGGTCCTGCATGCGCTTCTCGGCGTCGAGCAGGCTGTGCCGCGCCGCCTCCTCGCGTGCGACCAAGGTTTGCAGCGTCTGGTCCTGATCGGCGACGGCGGCCTCGCGCCGACGCTGGCGAATCGCCTCGACCTCGCGTTCGACTTGGCGCATCGCCGCCGGTTGGTTTCCCCGCGCGGCGCGCAATGCTTCCGGCGAAGCCGCCCGATCTCGTTGCGAGAGCGGCCATTCGCTGTCCAGGCAAACCCCGTGCTCGCCCAGTGCAGCGAGCGCGCCCGTCAACGAACTGCCGGAATGCGGCTGGTCTGCCCATTCGTCGTAACGACGCGCGAACTCGTAGAGCATGCGGGCGCTGACGAGACGGGTGTCGCCATCGCGCGCGCAGATAGTTCAGCGTCGCGGCGAGGCCAACACCGACGCTGAGGCTCTCCTTACCCTGATCAGCTCCGGGTCGGGTAGTACTTCGTCGGGAAGTCGATGCGTGCTGGGAACGAAGCGCCGGTTCAGCAACGCCTTGCGTAGCGCTGCGGCGTGGGCCGGTGTTACCTCGGACAGGCCTTCGATGCCAGCCTGGTCGCGATCTTCGAATGCCTCGGCCATGTCCACCTCCATCCGGGGAAGGGTAGGGAATCACCAGCACACTTTTTCAGTGTCCTTGACCACTTTGCTCCGGTCAATGTCGAAGTTCTCTCATGACTCCCCCGGAAGAACGGAAGTTCTTCTGAGGCGACATTTATTCATGGAGGACGGGAGCAGCGCCACCGGCGTTATCCCGATTCATCTGAGGGACGCTCAGGCCTCCAACAACCGTTCAACGACCCCGAAAAGCTCGCGTTCTTCAAAGCGCACGTGCGCGGTCAGGCATTCGGCGAACCGGAGCAAGGTGGCGGCATCGGGTTGCTGCAGTTGGGCGCAAAGATCGCGTAGCGCCCGGTGAGCGTATTCCACCTGCTCCACAAGCGCGCCTTCCCCTGCACCGAGCAGCAAAGGCAGCAGTACGGTTTCCTCAACGACAAAATGGGGATCGAGCTCAGCGGAGTACGCGCTGAGACAGGCGGCGGCCGTGGTCTCGATGAGCGTTCGATCGCCTGACACGGCCGCGCGCTTGGCTTTCAACGCCAACTGCAGCGCAGTGTGATGTTCGCGGGAAAGATCCTGCAAGGCTTGATGTCGCTTCATGTGGGTCGTTCCTCCATTCGCCGGGCCGTGATTGATGACCTCGCCTTATTCCATTGCCCCATCACCTTCGGGCACAATCGACTGAGCCGCAGCGCCGCGCGGGGCAAGTTTCGTGATGCGCACCCAATTTATCGCATTTCGATTTCTGCGACTCGGAACGACGAAAATCAAGACGCGACCATGACCGACCCCACCCCGACCGACCGCAGCCCGTGGGCTGTCTTTCTGATTTTTCTCCGCCTGGGCCTGGCGTCTTTCGGCGGCCCGATCGCCCACCTGGGCTACTTCCGCGATGAGTTCGTGACGCGGCGCAAGTGGCTGAGCGAGCGCAGCTATGCGGATCTGGTCGCGCTCTGCCAATTTCTGCCCGGGCCGGCCAGCAGCCAGGTCGGGATCGCGCTCGGGTTCTCGCGATCCGGCTACGCCGGAGCATTGGCCGCGTGGGCCGGATTCACGCTGCCGTCGGCAATTTTCCTGATCCTGTTCGCACTCGGCCTGGCCAACTGCGGCGACGCGCTACCGGCCGGCGTGCTGCATGGCTTGAAGGTGGTCGCCGTCGCGGTCGTCGCGCAAGCGGTGTGGGGGATGGCGCGCAATCTCTGCCCGGACGTTCCGCGCATCACCCTCATGGCGGCCGCGACCTGCCTGGTGTTGCTGGTGCCGTCCGCCTGGGGGCAGGTGGGGGTCATCGCCATCGCTGGGGGCGTTGGCTTGTTGTTGTTCAGGCCGCAACACGCCGAGGCACATGATCCATTGCCGATTTCCATGCGGCGGCGCGTCGGCTTGTTCTGGCTGGCGCTGTTTCTCGTGCTGCTGATCGGGTTGCCGTTGTTGGCCGCCATGTTCCCGAACCAAACGCTGGCGATGGTGGACGCCTTCTTCCGTGCCGGATCGCTGGTTTTCGGTGGCGGGCACGTTGTGCTGCCCTTGCTGCAAGCCGAAGTCGTGCCGATCGGTTGGGTCGGCAACGACGCATTTCTGGCCGGTTACGGCGCCGCGCAGGCCGTCCCCGGCCCGCTATTCACCTTCTCGGCGTTTCTCGGTGCGTCGATGAACCAGGCACCCTCCGGCTGGCTGGGAGGCGTCATCTGCCTGCTGGCGATATTCGCGCCGTCGTTCCTGCTGGTCGTTAGCGCGTTGCCGTTCTGGGAACACCTGCGCCGCAACGCCCGCACGCAAGCGGCGTTGTCGGGCATCAACGCGGCCGTCGTCGGCCTGCTGCTGGCCGCCCTCTATCACCCGGTATGGACGAGCGCGATTCACGCGCCGCAAGACTTCGGCCTGGCGCTCCTGGCGCTGGTCGCCCTGATGTTCTGGAAGCTGCCGCCGTGGCTGGTGGTGGTAGGTAGTGGTATTGCCAGCGGATTGTTGAGCATGGTTCTGTGAGGCTCAACGAACAAACGGAGAACCGAGCAGCATGAAGCGACAGAGTGGCTGTTGTCGGCTGACATGTCGTGGGCATAAAGTCGGCCAATTCTGGTCATTGGTGACTTGCAGCTCCGCGTTACCAACGAACCACAAACGGACTGCTAGAAAAACACAAACCCCGCGGAAGCGGGGTTCCTTTACTGCTTCCTCAGCATAAAGCAGGTTACCAACTCCGCTACTACGTGCGACGGCGGGTGATGCCCAACCCAACCAAGCTAAGACCGACGAGCGCCAGTGAAACAGGTTCCGGTACGTCATGAACGGGAGGGGCTGAAGATATTGCGCCAACAGCATCAATGTCTGCACCTACAGAACCACCTGACCCTCTTTGCCCCTCCATTGCATCATCAGTGAGACGAACATAGGAGAAAAAGTCAGAGGTGCCAAAACCGAAATTATCGATATCAATTCCCGCCGTCGCGCCAAAGACTTTACCTACGCTGAACCATGTATTGCCATCCTTGCTTATGTCGACAAAAGTATCCTCAACGTCTGGACCAACTTCAAACACCCACAGATCGAAGGCAGAGGTGCCGCTCCCAGTGAGAGAGTTGTCTGTAAACTTCAGAACAATCCTGCCGCCTTGGCCCAACGTAACAAACCCTGTGTCTGAGCTGCCTGTCGGAATGCCCAATGCATTCGTCGGCGTTTGATACTGTACTAATGGTCCGCTTGTCCCACCATAGGTTGGGTCGTATGAAACAACTGCATCTGAAAATGAGGAAGAGCCTCCGGGAAACTCGACCCCACCGTAGACGGTAGCCTGTGCAGAGACGCTCAAGGAAAGTCCGATTACGGCAACCGCAAACTTCACATCTGTGCTTTTCTTCTTTCCGCTAAGGCAGAACATAGTCATCTCCAATTAACCGCAGTAATGTCATGAGAAAGCAAGTGTCAGACCAAATGCGCTAGCAGTCTGTATTTATTGGAGATAGGACAAACGTGTGGTGGGGATTTCTTCTGTGGTGTCAAGAATTCCGACACTAATAAATGCCCAGATGCTCAACCATATGTTCAAGGTCGTGACGATTACCGATTCCCTGCATGAGCAGACCTACTTCAGCAGAGGATTGCGAGTTCCAGTTCGCTGGATGAGAAAGCTGTCGGTCAGAACGTTTCCCTCCCCAGCGGCAGATAATCGGCGCATTACCCGCCGAGACCGGCCAGAGGCCCAGCGCCAGCTACGGTCCAGGCCACCGATCTCACCAACGCGAGCGCGAGTCCTGCGTGTGCTCGTCTCTGGCCAACCCTAATCGCTCAGCCCACTTTGATCGGTGAGGTACCTGCGGCAAGCCTGGCGCAGGAACGCCATCTGTCCCTTGAAATTCCGGCAGCCGGTGCACATGGCGAGGTGCATTTTGAGTTGCAGGCGTTCGGAGAACGACAGGTTCCGGTCGTGCGCTTCGGAGAGCAGGTGGGTGGCTTCCTTGCATCTCAACATGGTCGTTCTCCGGCGGAAAACCAGCTGCCCTGCAGGCATTTGCGCAGGCCGTTGCGCGCGCGGTGGAGGATGACGTTGCAGTTGCTCGTGGTGATGCCGAGTTCCTGGCAGATTTCGGCGGTCTCGAATTCGAGGAACTCGCGCATCATGAAGACGCGGGCGGTGTTCTCGGGCAGGTGGTTCAGGCAGGCGTCGAAGACTTCCCAGAAGTACTTCTGCCGAAGCGCTTCCTCGGGGTCGCCCCAGTCGGTCGGCCTGGCTTCCCGTGTCCAGTGGTCGCTGCTCTTGAACAGGGCGTCGAACGCTTCGTCGAGGCTCGCCTCTTCCGGCGACAGGGCGGAGATGTTCGTCGTCCGGCTCTTCTGCCGGATTTGGTCGACGATCTTGTTGCGCAGGATCGAAAACACCCAGGTCTTCAGCGCCGATTTTCCGGCGAAGCTCCTGGCACCCGCCATTGCAACGATCAACGCTTCCTGGACGACATCCTCGGCCACGGCGTCGTCGCGCAGCTGCAGGGAGGCGAAGCGGATCATGTCGTGCCGGATTTCGGCCAGACTGGCGTTGTCGATACCATGGCTTTCAGCAGATGTCATGCATTTCCCCGTGGAGCCGCCGTTTTGCGCGATATGGTCGCTCGCCACAAGGTACGACATCGGAGATGCGGTGTGCAAGGGTGCCGTCCCGTCACATTGCATGCGCCCGCTTCGTGCCGAATCGCCGCATCAGCAGATGATCGAGCGAGACGGTTCCGCCGCCGTGGGCAACGAGGAAGAGCAGCACGGCGCCCCATACGCCGTGGGTCGGATAGGCGTCCGGGTAGACGAAGATCTGGATGGCCAGCGTCATCACCAGCAGCGCGAATGCCGAGAAGCGCGTCGCCAATCCGAGCAGGAGCAGTACGGGGAAGAGGTGTTCGGCAAACGCGGCCATCGGGGCGGCGACTTCCGGCGGAATCAGCGGCAGCTTGTATTCGCCCAGGAACAGCGCGACGGCGGAATCCGACAGGCGTGGCCAGCCGAGTGAGAACTCGCCGGCGACGAAGTCGGCCGCGAAGCCCTCGATCTTGGTCTGGCCGGATTTCCAGAAGACTGCGGCGATCGAGAAACGGCCGAGCAGGGCGATCGCGGAGTCGGGCACGCGGGCGGCGATATCGACGACGCGCCGGACGAGTCCGCTCATACGCCCAACGAAGCCGGGTGAATCGGGGATTGGGGTGTGGGCCGGGCGTACGGTGCTTGGGGTCACGATGTTCTCCTTGATGAATGCAGGGCGGTGATGGCGCCTTTTTGAATCAGGAGCGTGAGCGGCAACGCCGCATCGAACTCCGGATCGAAGGTGAGCGCGGCGGCCGCAGCGGCGCCCAGCGTTTCCCCGCGCTTCAGTGATGCGATGAAGACGCCGGCTGCGCGTGGAGTCTGCAGCACCTCGACGTGCAGCCCATCGCGCAAGACGAGCGCCGTCTCCGGCGCGTCGGGAATGACCGCCGCGAGATCGCCGATCCCGTGATGCGCCGCCCACAGCGACACGATGGCGGCGGTCGAGTCGAGGATGCTGACTGCGGGATGGATCGACAGATTCAGAAACGGCAACTCCGCCTCGTCGCGCAATGCGGCGGCGATTGTTTCCGTGACTACCGGCTCGCGGTCGGCCGCGTGGTAGGCGCGCACGCGCAGGTATTCGAGCCGGGCGACGTCGGCCAGGTAGGGAACGCTGGTGGCGGGCGGAAAGCGTTCGATGAAATCGGGAAACGCCTCGCCGTAGAAGGCCATTAACGGCGAGGTCGGCGGGTTGGCGCCGGCGAATTCACGCGCCATCGCGCGGAAGAATGGCTCGCCGACGAGCTCCTGGGTGACGGCGAAGGTGTCAGCCAACGCATCGACGAGCGAGACGATCACGTTGTTGCGATAGACGGCAAAGCGGCGGGCCGGGTCGGAGCCGTTCCACGCGGTCAGGCCGGGCGGGCAGGGGTGTGCCGGATCGAGCAGCGCGGCGGCTATGGCTTGTTGGTGGCTCATGCCGCCATGCCTTCTTTCATGTGCAACATGTTCTCAGCCTTCCTCGCCTCGGCGAGCAGCACCGAGAAAGCCGGAATGTCGTTGTCGCGCTCGATCAACGTGGCGACCTGTCCGACGCGCCGCAATGCGTGGCGATAGAGCGCCCAGACCGCCTCGGCGACCGGCGTGCCGTGGCTGTCGATCAGCAGTTCGTCGCCGGCTGCGTCGGTATCGCGGGCGAAGCCGGCTAGATGGATTTCGCCAGTGGCGGCGAGCGGCAAAGCGTCGATGGCGGCGCACGGATCGCGCCCATGATTGACGCAGGAAACGTAGACGTTGTTCACGTCGAGCAGCAGGCCGCAGCCGGTCCGCCGGACGACCGCGCTGATGAACTCGCCCTCGCTCATCGTCGACGCGGCAAATTCGACGTAGGTGGCCGGGTTTTCGAGCAGCAAGCGCCGCTTGAGTTCCTCCTGGACGCGGTCGATGTGATCGCAGACGCGCGTCAGCGTTTCCGCGCAATACGGCACCGGCAGCAGGTCGTTGAGAAACACGTCGCCGTGGCTCGACCAGGCGAGATGTTCCGAGAACGACTGCGGTTCGTAGCGTTGCAGCAGCGCCGCCAGTCGATCGAGATGCGCCTCGTCGAGCGGCGACTCGCCGCCGATCGAGAGCCCGACGCCGTGGATCGACAGCGGATAGCGGCTGCGGATCTGCGACAGGTGGTGGTGAAACGGACCACCGTCGACCATGTAGTTCTCGGCGTGGATTTCGAAGAAGCCGAGGTCGGGCGTGGTGTCGAGTATGGTCCGGAAGTGCTCGGGCTTCAGGCCCAGACCACTACGCGCGGGCAGGGCGCCGGCCATGATTGGCAGGGAGGTGTCGAGTGTCGTCATGGCCGATGTCCTGAGTTTGCTTGATGCGCAGACGGAATCAGCCCTTCTTTTCCATGAACTCGGCGAGTTGGCCGAAGCCGGTCGGCGAAGTCGACGAGGCGGTCTTCTCGCAAGTGCCCTTGGGAACCAGCGACCAGGCGTTGCCCTGATGGTCCATCTTCGACGTTCCGGCGCACGTCGTGCCGGCGCCGGCCTTGCAGTCGTTCTTGCCCTTCATGGCGACGCCGAAGCACTTTTCCTTGTCGGACATCTTGTCCTCGGCGGCAGCCGGCGTGGCGGCGATCGTCAACGCGGTGCCAAGGGCGAAGGCGAGGGAAGCGGCGGTCATGGTCTTGTTCATGGTCATTCTCCTGGTGAGGTGGAAACCGGTATTCACGTGGGCAACAGCGCCGCGTTCAATATGGCGAGTCGCTTGGTGATTAGTCGGAGAAGGATTGAATTTCTTACACGGCGATCAACGCTCGCCGCCGCGCATTAGAATCGGCGGGTTGCCTAGACGAACCCGACGAACCGACTCCGATGATTTCCAACCGAAAATGGAGCCTGGGCGCCAAGCTCACGCTGTTTGGCGCGCCTTTTCTCCTGCTCGTATTCCTCTCGACCGCCGCGACGCTGTGGGTGTCGTGGCAGCTCGACGGCGGCGCGGCGGCGGTCAATGAGGCCGGGCGCATGCGCATGCAGACCTACCAGATTTCCCTTTCGGTTGGCCTCGGGCTTGCTGACGAGGTGCTGCAGGAGCAGATCCGCGAGTTCGATCAAAGTATGGCCGTGCTGAAGAAAGGCGACCCGGAGCGGCCGCTTTTCGTGCCGTGGGACGACGGCGTGCGCGCGCAATATGAAGCTGTCGCCCGCGGTTGGGCCGACTACCGTGCGCGCTGGCTCGACGGCCGGCACGGCGCGCTGGCGGAGTTGAGTTCCGATACCGCAGCGTTCGTGCGCGGGATCGATGCACTGGTTGTCGGAATCGAAACGCATATGGCGCGCTGGACGACCTTGCTCTACCTGTTCCAGATGTCAGTCCTGGCGCTGGCGATCATCGGCGCCGCCATCCTGATCTACACCGGCTACATCTTCGTGCTGGAACCGCTCGGCCAACTCAAGCGCGCCATCGAGAAGATTCAGGAGGGCAATTTTGACGCCCGCGTTGAGCAGGACAGCAGCGACGAGTTCGGCACGCTGGCGCGGGGGTTCAACGGCATGGCCGACAACCTGCAATCGATGTACCGCAACCTGGAGCACAAGGTCGCCGAGAAGACGGCCGAACTCGAAGAGAAACGCGAGCGGCTGGAAAGCCTGTACGAAGTAACCAGCCTGGTCGCCAACACGACGGTGCTGGAGGATCTCGCGCAGGGGTTCGCGCGCAGCGTGGCGCGCATCGCGCGGGCCGACGGCGTGACCGTGCGCTGGTCCGATCTCGACAACAAGCGCTACGTGATGCTCGCCGCGCAGGGTATGCCGCAGGGGCTGGTCGACGCCGAGCAGTGCATCGAGAAGGGAGGCTGTTACTGCGGCAACGTGCGGACCGAGCCAAGCTGGCAGGTCTTCCCGATCGAGAGCGAGACGGACGAGTCGCGCCTGCCCTGCGCGCAGGCCGGTTTCAAGACGGTGGTCAACATTCCGGTGCGTCTGCACGACCGCTTGACCGGCGAAGTCGACCTGTTCTTCAACGCCAAGGTCAATCCGACGCCGGCCCTGCGCTCATTGCTCGATGCGCTGGCCAGCCACTTGGCGAGTGCGATGGAAAACCTGCGCCTGAATGCGCTGGAAAAAGAGACGGCCGTTGCGCAGGAGCGCGTCTATCTTGCGCGCGAGCTGCACGACTCGATCGCCCAGTCGCTCGCCTTCATCAAGATCCAGGTGCAGCTGATGCGCGACGCCTTGCGTGCCGGCGATCCGGAATCGATGCGGGCCATCCTCGAAGAGATCGACACCGGCGTGCGCGAGAGCTATGGCGATGTGCGCGAGTTGCTGGTGCACTTCCGCACGCGGGCGAGCAGCGAGGACATCGAACCGGCGCTGGCGACCACCTTGCGCAAGTTCGAGCACCAGAGCGGCGTCGCGACCTCGCTCACCATCGAAGGGCAGGGCATGCCGCTCTTTCCCGACGCGCAGATCCAGGTCCTGCATATCATTCAGGAGGCCTTGTCCAACGTGCGCAAGCACGCGCATGCGTCGCAGGTCAGCCTGAAGGTTCAGCAGCAGCCGGCATGGCGTTTCGAAGTGCAGGACGACGGAGTCGGATTCGAGCTGGACGAAGACCGGCTGGACGAGACGCACGTCGGGTTGCGTATCATGCGCGAGCGGGCGCAGACGATCGGCGCGCGGCTCGACATCGTCTCCGCACCGGGCAAGGGAAGTTCGGTGATCCTGACGCTGCCGCCTAACGTTCATCCCGTATCATCGCTTGCCCGCACAGCCACTACGAGCATCGAAGCATGAGCACGCAAAACCAGAACACCATTCGCATCCTTGTCGTCGACGACCACACGCTTTTCCGGCGCGGCCTGACCGCGCTGCTGGCGCGCGACCCAGAGCTCGTGGTGGTGGGCGACGCGGCCGATGCCGGCCAGGCACAGCGCAAGGCGCAGGAACTCCAACCCGACGTCATCCTGCTCGACAACCACTTGCCGGGCGTGAACGGCGTCGACGCCTTGCCGGCGCTCCATGCCGCGGCACCCGCGGCGCGCATCCTGATGCTCACCGTCAGCGAGGACGCAAACGACCTGGCGGCCGCCCTGCGCGGCGGGGCGATTGGCTACCTGCTGAAGACGACCGAAGGTGATGACCTGGCCGCCGCCATCCGTCGCGCCATGGACGGCGACAGCGTCGTGGCGCCGGAGATGATGAGTAAGCTGGTCGCCGCCTATCGCGGCGCGGCGTCGACGGGCCCTTCATCGATTCCCTTGCCGAGCGAATCGCCCGAACCGGAAAGCCCCGGTGCGGCGCTCATCGCTAGCCTGTCGCCACGCGAACTTGACATCCTGCGAGGTATCGCGCGCGGCGCGAGTAACAAGGAGATTGCGCGCGAGCATGGCATTGCGGAGACGACCGTGAAGATCCACGTGCAGCACATCCTGCGCAAGCTGAACGTCAGTTCGCGGGTGCATGCGGCGGTGATTGCTTCGGAGAATGGGTTGCTCTGAGGTGTTTTTGACCTCAGATGTGGGTGTTCTGAAGCGCTGTATTCCGCCTTGACGGCGTGTGACTTTTTCTTGGGTCGCCAAGAAAAAGTCACCAAAAAGAAGGCGACCCCCGC
>ERZ650312.1315-NODE-1315-length-14056-cov-6.104064_pt1 | contig 14056 bp, 16 predicted proteins | sample MGYA00376248_ERZ650312 | MGnify/ENA primary metagenome ERZ650312 (study PRJEB26733, sample SAMN07839316) | wastewater metagenome | biome: urban; feature: wastewater treatment plant; material: waste water | place: USA: North Carolina | collected 2016-07-28 ... | reverse complement strand
CATCAGCATCTTCCACGAGCAGGTTAAAAAAGGCGCCACCAGAGAATGGTTGCATTCCTTCTTGTGGACTCATCAGGCAGATTTCCGGTTCCTGATGACGAGTAGTCAACCTAAGTATTACGTACCAGCCACAGTCGAAAATGGGGCGTGCATTAAAGTAAGTTTCATAGAACTTCCGCGTATCGGGAAGGCTTTGTGTGACGATGGTCATGCTCGCAGATTTTATCGACATAATTTCTCCAATTTATTTATCGCTGAACGGGATAACATCAAATGCGGAGCTTAACTCAGTGGGGGAGTTCTTGTTTTGAATAATTCGGCCAAAGTTGAGACGATAATGCCCAACAAGGCACTGCTGTCGGACAAATTTTCCGCTACGCTCCAAATTTGCCGCAGAGTGCGGCGTTCTGCTAACACCTAAAAGCGGACTTTACAGCCTTAAAGTTGGAATGTCTGCAATTGGCACATAAGTAATATTCATAAAGTGCGAATACTACATTAGCTTACTTTACTGCAAAAACCGTAACCAATGTCTTCATTGAGTCACCCGTAATCATAACAAAGTACATCTTGCTCTCCACGTGCTGCCAGAATTCGGCCTCTTGTGCATATTTTTTTGCTTTTTTGGTAGCGACGCTTTCTGGTAACTCGGCTTTAGTTAGCGCAGAACATAACAGCTTTGTGCACAAAGCCTTCCAAGGATACTTAGGTACACCGTCTGAAAGCCTTTCCACAAACCGTTCCAGTGCATGACGAGTCACCACGACAGGTCCAATGTTCGGAACGTTGATGACCTCATCGATTTCTCTCACTGTAGCATTATCGACGCTGTATTCTTCGAAGGAATGTGAGAGCCAATCGTCCCGCTTCTCTACCGAGATCTGTGCTTCCTGGTATCGAGTGAGCAAAAACCTAGTCAGGCTGTAAAGTGAATGCTGAGTTGAGCGTTGTTTCTGTAACTTTTTGATGGCTCCTTTACTGACCCGGATTTGAAGGCCATTGCCGCTTCGGTTACTCCCCATCACCTCTTTCACTGACAGTAGGTGATGAATAGCATAAAGCTCAGCTGCAATTGGCTTTTGCTGCTCGGGTAGCTTGTCGTATTGCTCACCTAAATCGACCTTTAGCTCACCACCTCTTCGAAGGCCGGTCTTCCAGTAAACCGTAAACTCACCATCAATCTGCTTTGTTAACAGGGTTAATACCATCATGTTTGTTCTCCTATTGGTTATCTATTTTTCATTCTCCATGTTTCTTCAAATATGCAAGGCGCAAAAAAAGGGGCCGAAGCCCCTTGGATCAGATATGAACTTTCGGAAAGCCCATGGCACCGTAAACATTCAGCACATCATTCCAATCCCAACTTTTCACGCCGAGTGACGTTGGTATCGGAGGGATCAACACTTGTGTCAGAATGCCTTTTTGCCAGGCTTTTTTCTTGAGTTCATTCGCTGCATTCAGGCCGGTCTCAGAGAGATCGTGATCTGCCCAGATGTACAGCATTTTCACATTACTTGGTGGTTCAAACCTAGCCAGTAGCGTTGCATTCACAACCGACCAACATGTTTGCCCCGTTGCTCTGGTAACCGCTAAAGCAGTTTCGATGCCTTCAGAAACACCTAGTACCTCACCAGGCTCACCTATCGGAATGGCACCACCAGTGATTGTTCTGTCACTTGGTATCGGCATCATCTTTTTAGGCTTTTCAACCGGCGCTTTGAATCCATCTTCACTTAGGTAGATCCGATGAAACGTGGCCGAACGCCCTTGCTGAGTAACGATTTTACCTAGCAGCGCTGGGTAGCTATCGATAAACAGACCATCTTCATCATGGTAAGGCAAGTTTGGATGAAACCTCAGCACCGAATCCCATTCAGGACGAAGCCGCGTAACAATGCCACGACGATGCAAGTAGTTCCAAACAGGTTGCGCACGAGTATCTGCAAGGGATAACGTTTCTCCCCAGGTTTGATTCAAGCGATGGATAATCGCTTTGTCCTCTTCCTGCTTTTTAGTCTTCCAGTCAACAGCGTTACTCGGTATTACCCGAGTTGGTACTTGTCCGGGTTGAATACCTAGAACTTGACCGATTGCTTCAACAGACTGAGCAAAGTTCCATCCATTAATCCAGGACAACAGCTCAAAGCCATCATGAAAGATCCCGCAGGTATTACAAACGCCACCTCCGGTATATTCAGCATCTTTGAATAGCCTAAAGCCATCACGACCGCCATGAACAGGACAAGCCACATGACGGCCTTTTCGAGCAATAGCGGCATCAAGTTCTGGCACCAATGCCGCCAAGACTTGAAGCCATTGGCCATTGAGATATGGCCTTACTGTGTCAATTTGTAAAGGTAACGCCATATAACCTCCTTAAGTAAAATGCCGACTCCTACCACAGGTGGTAAAAGTCAGCTTGGGTCCTGCATTGAGCCGTTTGGTTAATGCAGGAACGTTAGTCAAGCTGGATACCATGTCGTCTTAATAGCCACATGATGGAATCACGAAGCACATCAGGATCGACAACCGCAGCCATCGCGCAAACACGAAAGCAAAATGGCGCTATTTCGTCATTTTGAATCCACGACAACACATCCTTGCGCAACCGAGTGCTGACACGACCGTCCAGCAATACACGGATCGCATCCAATAGAATGCCTTCGCGTAACTGCCAGATTTCCGTGTCAGACCAAGTGACTGGGGCATCATCAAACTCAAATAGAAATTCGAGCTGTGATGATGTGTGTTGATGGGACTGCTTTTGTGATGTAGGAGAATGGGCAATGCGCCCATTCATTAAAGATAACCGCGTTCGGCAAGCGAAACGCAGCCCTCGGATGCGACCACGACATGGTCAAGCGTTCGAATATCAACAAGTGACAAGGCGTCACGGAGTCGATGAGTGATGCGTTTATCAGCTTCACTGGGTTCAGGATCACCCGATGGATGGTTATGAACCAGTATCACTGCTGCCGCATTAAGCTCTAGCGCACGCTTTGTTACTTCCCTTGGATACACGCTCGCTGCATCTAAAGTGCCTTTGAACAGCTCTTCAAATCGAATAACGCGATGCTTTGTATCAAGAAACAGTACGCCAAAGACTTCGTGCTCATACTCGTGCATCAGTGTTTGCAGGTATGAGAACGCCGACGATGGCTGTTCAATTTTTCGACCTTTACTCAATCGACCACGGGCAAGCTTGAGCGCCATATCTAAGATATCCGCTTCAGTCACTTGCTCAGGAACGATATAAGTACCGGCTTCTTCGCCAGCTAAGAACTTTTTGTTTTTCATAGGAGTCTCCAAAAAAAAAGCGGAGACGAACCCATGCCCTGACGGGGACGGAATCGTCCCCGCAGGGTGGTAAAATTGATGTGGTTACTGAATTAACAGTTGTTGTGTTACTTCGAATAACTCACGCTTTAGATCTTTGACGTCATTAATCACAATGCTTTGAGGAAAGAATTTCTCAACACTGCGTGTTTGAATCCCGATCCCCAGCAGCTCAAAGCCACTGCGTCTGCACCGGTCAACAATGTCATGCGTGGCAGCCCAATCATCTGGGTCACCATCCGTTAGCACTATCATTAGCTTTCGCTTCTGTTTTTGCGCTAACAAACTGTTTGCCGCAAACCACATCGCTTGTGCCATAGGCGTACAACCTCGTGGTTTTTGGTCAAAACAGGCGGCCCGATGTCGAACCGATTGCTTGGGCAATAACGCGATAGAAACTTCCTGATGAATACCAGGAAAATAACTGACCGCAGGTACAACACCCGGTATGCCTTCCAGTGCCATGGCCAAAGCCAAAGCGGCTTCATTGGCAACATGAAAGTACTTGCGATTACCTTCGCCAATGGGTTTACCCATTGAGCCCGATATATCGACAAGCAAGTGCACAGCAGCATTGGGCGCAATGCGAGGTTGCCTTTGAATAAACAATCTCGACTCACCTGCTTGTGAAGCGGCAAGACGATGGGTTGCAACTCGAAGACCGTGCCGTTTGGCATGATTCCGATTGTCCTGACTGGACTGAACCATGCCCCTAAGTCGGGCTCGGATTTGAGCCGACTCAGACGCCGATAAGGTCAAGATAGCCTCATCACCCAACATAGCTTGCTCTGCTTGGGGCAAACTGAGTGGAGTGACGCCCTGATGTCCTTCAGCTTGTTCCGACAACACTTCTGCCACTTGGGCAAAGGTATCGGGTTCAAACTGAGCGGCACTGGCCTCTAAGGCTTGTCGCAAATTGTCAGCTTGATCAGAGTTATCTGAATCACCCGTTTCAGCAACATCCCCCATTGCAGACGAGTCTGTTTCAGGGATTTGACTGTCACTACTGTTATTGCTGTCATTACTCGCATCTTGTCCAATGTCATTACCGCTATCAGCATCCGACTCATCCTGTGGTGGACGAGATTCTTCTTCCAACATGGCAACGATGGCATCGACAAGTTTCAGCACTTCACCTGTAGATGCCAGGCTAGGCACTGCTGTCAGCATGGCGCTTAACCGGCTCATCGCTGCGGCAGGAAAGAGTTGTCTCACTCTTTCATCAACAGCTTGATACAAAGGCGTCAGCGCTTTCTGGCCCAGAAAATGGCATCTCAAGCGAAACAACAACCAGGCTTGCAAGTTAGATGCAGGCTCAAGCTGTTCAGGTACACACATTTGCTGTGTGTCCACCATGTACTCAATCACTTGCGAAATACTGCGCCGGGTTCCGGGGTAATCCTTTGCCAATTCGTTTTCAATGCGAACGTCCTCAATGATATTGAGAAGTGCCTTACGGATCGGTTTGGACGACGCCTTCTGCACCATGTCAAAATTGGTATGCCGAATATGCGCCGCTTCATGAGCCAGATAACCCCAAGCTATCTGTTGATAGTGTGGGTCGTCTGGGTTTGCGGTTGGGATCACAATCCGCTCACCATCGGTAAACGCATCTTGTCCTTGAATAAGCACCTTCACACCAAACTTTTCGCCATAAGCTGCGGCAACGATTGGCAGTGCGTTTTTTAATGGATGATTCATGGGAGTCTCCTAATCATTAGGGGGAATACTCCCTCAGCGGGAGCGTTTCCCCGCTGGGAATGTAAGTGTTTAAACCTGTGCTTTTAGCTTATCCAGGTCGTATTTTTGACCTAACCAAGCCACCAATTGAGCTGGACTCTCGTGCTGCTCAAATGACGTTTTAAGCTGGTCTAAACTCAGGATGTCATCCAATGTCAGACCGTACTGGTCTTGTAACTGAGTAGACACCTCGTGTTGATATTGCAGCCAGGCCCGCTCATAAGCGGTTTGCTGCAATGCCATGTTTGGAACAAATACCATGGCCGTTACCCAAGCTCCTTGTGCGTCCGCATCTGCGATCAGCACAGGGTTCTTGGGGATCACGACACTATGTGTTGAGTACGACCGTTGTACTAACGTTCGACAACACGCCACTTCTGGTATCGATTCACTTTCAACCGCATCAGTCACACCACGAAAATGTGCTTCAAACTGGTTCAGTTGGCTGGGGTTATGGATGGTTGATTGCATAATTTCCTCTTACATAGTTCAGAGGACATGCGCCCTTCAGGGCAACATGCCCTCAAGGACGTTAAAAATAAAATGAGTTTGGTACAGTCGAACCAAGGTTTGGTCTGACGGTTGGTTGTGGTATTGCACGTAAGTTATCTGCCTGAGCAGATACTGGCTGTGCGGGTTTAGGTTCTGGTTTGGGCATCAGTTGCCTGATATCCAATTGGCCTTCACCGTGCATTCTCATCTTGTCTGGATCAGACAAAATTAAAATGGTCGCCATCAGTTCGTGATAGAGATTGCCTGTCACAGGGCCGGTCTTCGGCAGACGAACAAATAAATTGTCCATCGCTTCAACCATCGGCTGAACTCGATGATCCAGGAATGACAAACCATCCAACTTGTCTCTTAACCGTTTGAGAGGATTAAGGGCACGCTGACTGATTTGATTCTTACCTGCAACGGAACGCTCAAACAGTTCATTGGCATCACGAGCCACCTCCCTAAAGAGGGTGTGTCCCATGCCATTGACCTTGTCATCTAAGCCACCAGCTTGTTCAGCCGGTTGCATTCGATAAATGGCATAATCGAACTGAAGCCGTTGTTCCACGTCTTCGATGGGTGACAGCGCACGCCGGATTGCATCTGCAAATTCCGGGTGTTTCGCAACCCAGTCAAACGTCACCTGATCATAGTTGTCCAAGAACAACTGCTTGCACTGCGCAAACTCCTGACCGATCCGGTCAAGCTCTGGAACAATCTGATCAATTCGGTCTTCAGGGACGGCATAGCCACCTAAAAACCGCACACCGACTTGCTCACACAAGCGCTGCGCTTCTTTCTTAAGCCTTTCAAAGTTCGCCAATGCCTCAGGGTCGCAAATTTTTTTACTCCCTAAGCTGGCAACATCCTTCGGTGGAAGTTGGCTGCCATTGGCTAGTCTGAAATCTTCAGGCCTTAGTTTTTTTCTACCGCTCCAGATGGAACAGTCGATGTGACAAATCAAAAGTTTGTCGAGGGTTTGAATACTCATAGTGCATCCTCATGCGAGATGGGGACGCACCACTCCCAGCAGGAGCAATGGCCCCCGTCTGGGTGGTAGTAGTTGACGCGCTAATGGCAATACCACTATCAGAAATAGTAATTTTGCGAATCAGGCGACGATTGGTTGAGATCGATTTTCGCAGGCATTAAGTCCAGTGCTTCAGCTATCGGGCGAACCCGCTCTAAATCACTGCCTAGCAACCGCAATACATCTTTTTCCAACTTCAGTTGGTCGGATACTTCTATCCCTTCAGGACTCGCTACTGTGAGCGAACACAGTGGTGGTAATTGACGCTTAAAGGCCAGTAACAGCAACAATGGCCACGGGCCATCATCAGTGTTAACAATGCCAGCGCCTTCACCTGACACCATGCTGATTTGATTGGTACTAGGTAATCCGCTTTTGCAAAACCCTAATGACCATTCTCCAATCCTGACCTGGTTATCATCAATAACAGCCAAGCCATAGGCTTCAAGCAGCTTTGCCATATCGAACAACGCTTTTTGCGCCAGCGATATTTGGCCATTGACGTCCTTGCGAGTACGAAACTCCCAACTGACGTTATTGGCACACGCGACGCTATCTAGCGCATTTGAGAGTTCAAATGGCCGCCCTTGATGATCAATACCGACGTGTCCAACAAATCGATAACCCTTGTTGATTTTCTCATTGATTCGTCGGTCTGCTTCAGCGTTAGGATCAGTCGAATCAATCAATCGCTGCTGCGACAATTGACCGGCTTTTCCAAACCGAACTTCAATCTCCTGGTTATCTGATCCAACGTAAATGGCCCATTCTTTGGCTGTCCCATCAGAATGACTGTAACGGTAAAGAGCAAAGCACTTTTCCATCATCAATCCTCCCAGTGGTCACCGAAGACATCAGCGGCAATACGGTGAATGGCTTCACGTTGCTCCAACTCAGCACGAGCCGTCAAAGACCGAACCAGTGCATACTCCACTGCGTTAGGAGCGCCTTTAAAAGCAAGTGTTAACTTTGCCCAGCGCACCAAGGTCCGAGTGGACATGGTGATACTAAGCTCTGCACCGCCATCCGCGCCCCCAATAAAAAGACGACGAATGTCACCAGCCACTTTCACCATTTTTTGGCGAAAGACTTCTGGCAAGCCCGGCGCAACGTTCTCCAGAATGGCTTCCTCTACAGATGGCTCTGCATAGGTCGCTTCGATGATTCTAAAGCGATCAAGGAAAGCCAAATTCTGTTGAAGCACGCCTTGATACAAGCCCGTTTGGTCACCGCTGCCCGCACTGTTGCCGGTAGCGATAAAACGAAACTTGGCATGTGGCATGATGATCTCACCGCCATTTTGTGCGATGACCAACGGGGCACCTTCCAAAATGTCATTGAGCCCAGCCAGTTCAGCAGGCTCAGCAAGATCCATTTCATTAATGATCAGCAAATGGCCATGCTTGACAGCCAGTGCCAGCGGTCCATACACAAAGGTCATGTTGCCATTAACCAGCGTGTGGTGACCGATAAGATCGGACAACTCCAATCGACCGTGCGCAGTAATTTGCTGAACAGGCCAATTCAATCGAGAAGCAACTTGGCAAATTAGCGAGGTCTTACCGCATCCAGTGGGGCCTGTAATATACAAACCGTCACCGTCTGGGTTAGACAAGAACGCCAATACGTCACGTAAGTCTTCTTTTCTAAAAACATACTCGTCCTTGCGAACGGGAATGTTTGGATGGGTAGTGTCGGCACTAAATCCTTCCAGAACGAAAGCATCAGGAGCCGGGACATTAAACGCTTGATTCACTTGAACCAAAAATGGGGATTGTTCAGTCATGGTAAACCTCATCAGTTTTGACGAGGCCCCATGCCCCAACAGGGAATGAAGTCCCCGTCGGGTGGTGTGTTGATTGTGGTATGGCTGTGTATGTAAGAGTTCAGCTCGCTCTATCATTCGTACCCAGCATTGGCTACGAGTGAAACTGCTTTCTGATGCACTCGATGTAAGCGCATGAGAAAGGAGCCGAAATCGGCTCCAAGTGAACGTTAAAAATAAAATGAGCTCGGCGAGTCACCTGGCAGAACCAAGTTCTCTTGCTCAAGGCTGATTTTGATTGGTGTTTCAACGGGCTGATCTGGCTTATTGGTGCTGATGCGCAACCGCTCTTGTGGCGCTTTTCGGTAAGCGGCTAAAACCTGTTCATCCAGCTCGCCTAATTTATCGGTGGCCAATTGCTTATAGTCCACCGTGCCCGCCATCATGTAGCGGCTGAGTTTGACCCCAGCATAGTCGGCATGAGCGTAGTTACCCATCATGGCGACCAATTTTGACTGAGCGTCTCGCATTTCCTCTTTCAAAGATTTAATGTGATTTTCCAGTCGGACCACTTCGGCATGTGCTGAGCAATACTGTCGAGACAGCGATGTCCAACGGTATTGGGCTTCACCCTTGGGAACAAAACAATCTTGTTCAGGGCATTTTGACGGTTCTTTTTTGGTCTGTACTAACTCCCAAAACTGAAGCGCTGTTTCTTGCAATTCAGTTAAGAACGCCGCGTCTCGTTGTATTTCAAACTCAATCAGTTGATCCTCAAAATAGAATACCAACCAACCACGCGTGCTATTGGCGACCAGTATTTGATGCTGTACCTGCACCCAATACAACTGGTACGCCTCGCTTTGTTCTCTGTGAGCTTGCACATCCTCAAAAACTGACTGGCAAGGACATTTCAGTTCAACGGGTTCGCCCGCATCGTTGATGCCATCAAAGCTGGCTCGAAAGATTGCGTTATGATCGGCTTCTGCACATAACGGCAGAAGAAAGTCATTATGCGCATTCTCAAATGCTCGCCTTGCTTGAGGCTCCAACCGAATACCGCGAAGCACATTAGGATTATTCGACAGGTCTTCCGGTAATACGAATCCGGTTTTTTCTGCCCATAATCGCCAAGGTGTTTTGTAGGGTGAACGCCCCATAATAATTGGGGCTTCAGATGCCGTAACCCCTGCAATGCGCCACTGGTGCCATGCAGGAGTACGTTGTGATAGGTCGATAACCTTCATATTGCCTCCTTTGAGGGGAGACTCCCCCGAAGGAGAGAACTCCCCTTCAGGGTTAAGTGGTTACTTTGCAGCTTGTGCTAACGCTGTTTGGTGCTGAACAACACTTGCTTGAACCGAATCAATTGCCGCTTTACCGGCTTGAATCGAACCTAAGACAAGGGCAACAACCAATACCAAGCGAAAAAGTGAGGCTGATTTAGTCATGGAAGATCTCCAAAAAAAGACGAGACCTTCCCCCTGACGGGAGAATAATCCCGCCAGGGTTAGTAAAATGAATGCGTGGCGCTAAGAAGCTAAAGGCTGTGTGAGCGCTTTGGCTGCTTGTTGCTGTGCATTAAATATTTCTTGTTTCGCAAACGTCAGTTCAACACCTTGAAAATGTTCATTGGCATATTCCAATGCACTATTCCAAGCGTTTGAAGCTTCCGCCCGCTCGATAAGCTTGTAAACAAGCCCTCGGGTTCGATCATCAACTTGCTCGGGTGGAATCACCGATGGCTCAACAACGTGTGTTGCTTGGCCTTCGATAATTCGCTCCGCTTCGTCTTGATCGAAAATTCCCACAAAGCCAAACGCAATGCGGGAACACTGGATCATGGATTTATGTCTTAGCATTCGCTTAGTGTGCGTCTGCCATGGACCATCTACACGGTAAGGGCCATTTTTGCCGTTACCTTCAAAAGGCGGTCGATAGACTTCATCCAGATACTCAGTGATTTTGACTGGGTGCGAACGGTCGCGCCGATAGATGATGCATTCCATCCATTCAGGGCATTCTTTCGCGCCATCCAGTGAGACTTTGTTTTCTGAAGTCTTAAACTCCATGCCATCAAACTGGTCGTGTTGATTGATGATGCGAGACCATCCATCGACACCTACCACTGGAATAATTCCAGCTTGTTTATCAGGGAACGCAAAAATCTCTTTGGTGAAAGGGTTCAAGCCGTACTGATCTGCAACCACCAAGAGCGCCATCATCTGCTCATTGGTCGGTGCACTACCGTCACGTTGCTTGAATGCTGTTGCTTTTAGGGTATCGAACAACTTGTTTGGATCGACACTAAAGCGCTCAGCAAAGCGTTGGATTAGCTTTGGTTTTTCCATTGTGGACTCCGACAATCAAAGTGGGAGTCTGACCCTGACGGGAAAGTACTCCCGGCTGGGTTAAAGCGTTTTTGCTCGGTTAAAAATCTGGTTCAGGATAAGTTTGTGCCCAATTAGTTTGGGAGCCCGCATCATCCGCCGCTGATGGCTCAGATGCTTTGTTCACACTATCAAGAAGCAGAAACTCGTCCGCGTCCACTTCGGTCAATCGATGCTTAATGCCATCTTTCTCCCATGAGCGCGTGCGCTGAGGCCCTTGAACAAAAAGCTTCGCTCCTTTTTGGATCAAATCTTTTGCCCTTAGCCCTAACTTAAATCCACCACGATCTCGAAAAACGACCCGATGCCATTCCGTATGCTCTTTGAGCTCATTGGATTGACGGTCGCGCCATTTCTCAGAAGTGGCCAGCGAAATGCTGGTCACCAAATCACCTGATGGATAGGCTCGCGTCTCTGGCTCAGAGCCAACGTAGCCTATGAGTGTTACTTGGTTTTTCATGATGTTCTCCTCGTCTTAGTTGAACTCTGTGCACACAGTCGCTTCTACCCGGCTGGGCAAAGAAGACTGACGACGCAGATAGGTTGGTATTTCGAGTAAAGCCATGTCGTACTGATGTGGCTCTTTGTAAAACGCAGATGTCAAACGGGGCATACCAGGAGCTTTAGGCACTGCCATTGGACGACGTTTTGGTGTTGGTGTGAGCAATCGCTTGATTTGAGTAAGTACAAATCGAAACGGGCGCACGCTTTGACGAGCAAGCAATCGCAAAAGCGACCAGCTCAGTTTTGCAAGCAACATAATGCCTGCGATTTGGATAATAAATCCGAAGATATATTCCATTGGTGACTCCTTATGTTGGTTTTGAAGGAGTCACCCCCAACTGGGGAAAACTCCCCCAGTTGGGTGGTGAAAAGGCGAACCGCAAGGAACGCATGGTTGAGCATGTAAAAACATGCAGGCTATTTGTTTAAGGAGGCTAGCTACCTCTTAGTACCACTGAGAAAACTCAGCGGCGGGCTTCCTTTGAGCTCATGCTCTCAGGCGCAGATATCACTGAAACAGATCAGCAATATTTGATAGTCAGTGTAACCGTCTTATCCAGACAGGATAGTTAGAAAGATGCTCAATTCTTCCACCTAGCTGAAAGGCCATTACCTCACAGAGGATTAGTCTAGGGACTGATTATTGTCATATCAGGAGCAAACTTATGGCCCAAGCAAAACCCAATTACTCAAAACCCATCTTTGAACAATCATTCACAATTAACAGCTTACAGGCGCAACGTGTCGTTGACCGTGTTTTTAGACGGACGGTCAGTGCGCTTTACGGAATCGATGTCATCCTGCGCATCATTGGCGATGAGAACGAAATTGATGAAGTGGAACAGATCATTAGCCAGTTGATCGAGGATTGCGCTAAGGCGGTAGACAAAGAACAAGCTCGTTTGGACAAACTGATGGAGTCCAACGGCATCGATGAAGTACCTGACTACACCGACCCGATTACCTTCAACGCCAAAATCAGCTCGCCTCAGGTTGGCCAGTTTGTCGGCTTAGTTCGCAAACTCGATGCGTTGATGATCTCAATGGACACACTCTGGTTGTCTAGCGTGCTTAGCAACAAGCAACGTGTTGATGGCAACTACGCATGGCAACAGCGCATCATCAAACTGGCTCGACGCATAATTGATATCGAAATTCGAGCACGAAAATCAGCCCAAGCTAAGGGTAAAGAAGCAGAAGTTGAGCAAGCGGTGCCTTCAACCGATGACGATATCACTGAAGAGGAAACAGATAACCCCGCCAACTAGCCAACTAGGCTCCCATCAATCAGCCCCTCTCGAAGGGGCTCTTCATCTTGCTGTATTTTCTATCAAAATCATTAAAATGAATTTAACTGTCATTTTTGGCCAATTTACATGAATAGAACTAATTTTCTCGTTACCTTCTTAATAGCGTTGTTCGCAATCCCTGCATTTGCAGAACACCCAACATCGTTCAGCCAGGCAAAACGATTTGCCCGAGAAATTTACCAAGACAACCAGAGTACGTTTTACTGTGGATGTATCTATAACAATGATGGTGCGATTGATGCTGCATCTTGCGGATATGAACCAAGGAAGCAACCGAAACGAGGAGAACGGTTAGAGTGGGAGCACGTTGTCTCAGCCTGGGAAATTGGCCATCAACGCCAATGCTGGCAAAATGGTGGCCGGAAAAACTGTATCGATAATGATCCTGTCTTTGCCAAGATGGAAGGTGACATGCACAACCTCGTCCCTGCGATTGGTGAAGTGAACGGAGATCGCGCTAATTTCCGTTATTCCGAATGGAATGCAAAACCCGGGCAGTATGGCAAATGCACCATGGTCATCGATTTCAAACAAGACAGGGCTCAGCCTCCTGCCAATAGCCGGGGTGCGATTGCCAGAACCTATTTCTACATGCAGGAACGATATAAGTTGTCGATAGCCGATCAGCAACGCAAATTATTTGAAGTGTGGAATAAGAAATATCCTGTCACGAAGTGGGAATGCCAGCGTGACAATGAAATTGCCCGATTACAAGGCAACCATAATCGTTTTGTGAAGGAGCTGTGTCGCTGATGCGAGTGCCACGAATTTATCAGAACTCCCCTCTTAATGTAGGTTCCGTTATTGCTCTTGATGAAGATGCTGCTAACCATGTTGGGCGGGTACTACGCATGGCCCCGGAGCAGGAAATCTGCCTCTTCAATGGTCAGGGCGGCCAGTATCAGGCAACCATTACGGAAAGTGGCAAGAAACATGTTACCGTCCGAATTGATAGCTTTACCGAGCAGAATGTTGAATCGCCATTATCAATTCATCTGGGACAAGTGATCAGCCGCGGCGATAAGATGGAATTTACCATTCAGAAATCAGTCGAGCTGGGCGTAAACATGATCACGCCACTCTGGTCATCCCGTTGCGGGGTTAAATTACAGGGTGATCGTCTGGATAAAAAACTGGAGCAGTGGCAGAAAATCGCCATCAGTGCCTGTGAACAATGTGGCCGGAATATTGTACCTGTTGTTCGTCCGGTGATGTCACTGGAGCAATGGCTGGCTGAACCGACCGACGAGCTGAAACTGACGTTACACCCTCGAGCCAAGTATTCAGTAGGTACATTACCTGAACCCACTCAGGGTGTACGTCTGGTAATCGGCCCTGAAGGTGGTTTATCTGATGATGAAATCGCATTGACCGAACAATACCAGTTTCAGGAAATGCTGCTCGGTCCTCGTGTGTTACGCACCGAAACGGCCGCACTGACAGCCATTACCGCACTGCAGTGTCGTTTTGGCGATCTGAGTTAGGA
>ERZ650312.1312-NODE-1312-length-14090-cov-7.950552_pt1 | contig 14090 bp, 25 predicted proteins | sample MGYA00376248_ERZ650312 | MGnify/ENA primary metagenome ERZ650312 (study PRJEB26733, sample SAMN07839316) | wastewater metagenome | biome: urban; feature: wastewater treatment plant; material: waste water | place: USA: North Carolina | collected 2016-07-28 ... | reverse complement strand
CTAGCAGAGCACCTTGACTGAGACCGGGGTCCACATGGGCCCCTTTCTTGTGCCCTGGAACTCGAGGCTTTAATTGGGCAGTAACAAGATGCCGCACATACGGCACTAGAAGGAGGACAACATGACTGAATCAAGACAAGACCTAGGGGCCTTACTGTCCCTTGCGGCGAAGGTGCGCCAGGTAGACCTTGGACGCGTGAGCTACGAGATCGATCCCGGCACTATGCGCTGCGAAATTGCCCTAGACATCGATTCCGAGGGGACTGTATTTCTGGCAGGCGAGGAGCCTATGCTAATCGCTGAGCTAGTGGCCAACCGTAAGCAGGAGCTGCGTATCTGGCTGCAAGCAAAAAGTGGACGCGAGGAGCTCCAAGCCATGCGCATCGGCATCAACCAGCCACTCCTAGGCATTGAAGACGTCTTCGACGCCTTTAGCGACACCAACGAGGAGCGCACACTTAGTGCCATCTCTGACTTAATCGGGATTTACGCCGTCGTAGCTCCTGTCGCAGGACTGTAGGAGGTGCCTATGACTGTAAGAGCTACAGAGAGGCCGAACCAGCTGATCAACGACTTGATTACTCTGCGTGACGCTGAGCGAGTGATATGCCGCATGAGTCGCGAGGAGATCATGACCCGCATGAAGTTGGGCTTGTTCGATGGCAATAGCGACCAGTACTACGTGGCGGACTACGAAGACACTCTGGAGGAGCACTCCCACTACGCCGAGATCCTACTAGGGGTCCGCCCTTGCGAAGAGGGAGTGGAGTTGGTGCCTGAGAGCGAGGGACTTGAAGGGGTTCGGCTTCGCATCTATGCTGCACCCCGTCACCCCGGCAATTGGGAGGTGGACGTCATCGCCAGCCACTGGCGGACAGCCCTGTTCGTTGAAGACGAAGGTAAGGAGGTAGCCGCAACGTCACTAGCTGCGGCGATCCTACTGGTCATGCAAAGCGAAATCCATACGCTGTCCGCGATCCGGGAGATCGCTGGGCGCGTACTTAAGGCCCTGTTCTAAGACGGGGCCTTTCGCTTGTCCAGCAGAGACCCGGCCTCTAATTGATGGGTAACAAGACGCCGCGGTTGCGGCACTAGAAGGAGGACACACATGACTGTAAGAGCTACAGAAGCGGTGGAGAACACGCTGATCAAGGACCTGCTTGCCCTTCGTGACGCTAAGCGGGTGGTCTGCCGAATAAGTCACGAGGAGATCATGGACTACATGCAGCTTGGTCTGCACGACGACGAGCGGAGCGAGTACTATGAGGTGGACTACGACGAGATCCTGGAGGAGGACGCCTGCTACGCCCACCTGCCGCTTGGTATTCGCCCTTGCGAGGATGGGGCTGAGTTGGTGTCTCTGGGCCAAGGCATTCCCGGGCTTCAGCTTCGGATCGAGACCGAGTCATTCGGCTATAAGAGCTACGAAGCATCAGTGGACGCATGCTACTGGGATTGCAGCGTGGAGGCTGTCTTTTACACGGACGAAGACGAAGAGGTCTCCGCCAACAGCGAAGTTGCTGCGGCCATACTCGTTGCACGAAGCGACACTCACGCGCTACCTGTGATCCAGGGGATCGCAGACCGCATCATGGAGGCCCTGTTCTAAGACGGGGCCTTTCGCTTGTCCAGCAGAGACCCGGCCTCTAATTGGGGAGTAATAAACCGGGCGCATGCCGCCCTAGAGAAGGAGGAACAGCCCATGGCTGTAACACATCAAGGCACGGGGGAACTCGGGCCAATCGAATACCTACTCCTTGCCCGTGAGGCGGGTAAGGTGGTCGTCGCCAAGGGCGTCGAAGACAAGACCAAGATCGTTGGTCAACTGGTTTCGCCTCAGAATTCCGTAGGGGTAGTCCGCTTCCGCTTGAACATTGGTGAGGACGGCGTCATCACTGTCGATCGCCACATTCGCCGCCGCAAGGACGTGGCAAACGAATTCATCTTCTTGGCGGAAGTGAACTTCACACGAGCTCGCGGATATGGAGACTGGGCTCCAAACTGCACCAATACGTTGCTGCTCGGACACGACATCGTGACTGACAAGCTGACTAGCCTAACTCCACCCACCAGTAAAAAACCGGAAGACGCTCGGGACTATGCGCTCCACGTACTCCAGTCACCCGATTTTGAACGCCTTGTTCTGCAACACGTAGAGGCTTGGCTTCAAAAGGCCGGAGCATAGGAGGTACACATGGCTGTAAGACATACAGAAGGGGGCGACTGCCCTGACATGCTGTACCGCCTCTTGGCTGCACGAGATACAGCCCAGGTGAAAGCTCACCCGGGGATCGTTGATAGGGTGCCGTTTAGTCGCCTTTACAGTAGGATGCTGTTCGAGTACCGACTGCACCTAGCTATCGACGACCAGGGCGTGATCAAACTCGAGCCAGGCAACAAGCGTCGGAAGATGGAGCAGATCACAATGATCGTCTCTGTGTCAGAGGCCGAGGGTGGTGAATCCTGGGCGCATGCCACGCTCCAAGTCCACGACGGCAACTCCTGGATCGCAACTCCACGCAAGATGGCACACATAGGAGGCCCCGCGCGTAACGCCACTGCCTACCTCCGCATGTTCCTGAACTGCGAGGAGCTCGAGGAGCTTACGCTCAATCTCGTAGACCTGCTGATCACAGACCTAACGACAGGAGGTGGGGACCCATGGCTGTAACACATACAGGAGGGGGCGACCTCTCTATCATCGAACGCCTGCTTCTTGCCCGTGACCGGAGAGAGGTTGTTCTGTCTCCGGAACTCATGGAGGCAGAGCTGCTTATGCTCTCTTGGCTGGATGGGCCGCGGCTAACGAACGACTACGAAATGGAGCTCCTCTTGGGAGACGACGGCATAGTTACACTGGTCCCTATACGTATTGGTAAACGTGCCGTGCAAGAGCCGGTGATCCTAAGAGTGACTGTGCTGGGGGTGCACTCAGAAGAGGCCTACTCCGCCTCCATAACCAGCCACATGGTGGTCGGCGGACGAAACAGGTGGCGCGTCAAGGCCTATACAGATGAGACGAGCGTCGATCTCGGCACCTTCGAACAGCCCATGAAACTGCGCCGGCACTTGCTAGAGCCCAAGTTTTTGAAGGCCGACGTGCTGGAACACATCCAGTACCTGATCGAAGAGCCTCGAGGGGAGGTGGTCCCATGGCTGTAACACATACAGGCGAGGAGAGCCTTCGCCTACTCGACTACCTGCTCATTGCAAGAGCGGCGACGAGCGTGGAGATCACCGATACTGCGAAGAGTATGGGACCGCTGGACGATACGCCGTTCGGCGTGCTCGACCTCCGTGTTCTGAAGCTCAATAGGCTCTGCCTGAGGATCGGTGCCACCCTTGGCATTGATGAGCGTCCAAGCGAAGACTTGCCGACTGATGCTCTGGCAATGGGAATCAGAATCCATCCGACTGGGAAGTCGCTGACTGGAGCACCGATCCCGATACCCGTGGACGTATACATCGAGTATCCAATGGACGGGGAGAGGTACTGCCTTTATTCCTCGATGACCGTCTGGTACAACGAGCTGCCTCGGCCAAAGACTCCGATGGACTACGCAGACATTATCTGGTCCAGACTTGGCCGCAAGGAGTTAGCGACACACCTACTACTCCAGATAGAGGAGTTGGTGCGGATCGTTGGGGGAGCTTAAGGGCTCCCTTTTTCTGTGCTTAGGACAGGCCAGGCTCTAATTGGGGCAGACAAAAAAAGGGCCCGCGGGCCCACTAGGAGGAAGACATGACTGTAACACAAACAGACCAGGGGTTTGATCTCCAGCTACTAGACTATTTGCTCATGGCGCGCGACGCCGACCGTGTTGAGATCCCATCGGAGTTGCACGAGCTGATTCAGGTACGGAACACTGTGGACCGTCCTCGCATGACGAAGTACGTCACCCGAGAACTCTGCCTCAACTTGGCAGGAGGTCGTCCACGGCTTGAGTTCTGCAAGGGCGTCAGAGCGTCTGATCACCATCCGGCACACCGGGTATATGTTCGCGCCGGGATCTTGCTGGACGGAACTACGCGGAGTGCAAGCTCAACGGAACTAGAAATCCAGCTCAGCCTGCACGGCACACTCCCCAGAAATCACAGCCTGTTCACTGTTGTCGGTCGCGTAGAGACGCGCAGTGTCTGGACTAGGGACAGAGTCAGGTCGATCAGCATCCCCAACTGGGATCTGCCGCGTGAACCCCAGGACTTCGTTAGTTTCCTGCTTGACTGGGAGGGGTTAAGCCCCCTTCTGCTGGAAATGATCCAGGAGCTGGCGGAGATCACCTCAGGGGCCTAAGGGCTCCCTTTTTCTGTAGCTAGGACAGACGGGGCTCTAATTGAGGAGTAACGAGATGGGCCGAATGCCCACTAGAAGGAGGGAAGCCACAATGGCTGTAACACACACAGGTGGGGAGATGTCCCCACTGCACTACCTGGCGTTAGCTAGGGATGCCGACGGGGTTGAACTCGGGGACCGTGATAACCTCAAGGCTCTCTTTGATGCAGGACTGTCGGGAGACCTGTCGGGAGACGAGACCACCCTGTATATGCGGGTGCGAATACATCCGGATGGGAGATTGATCGCAGAACCCTGCCAGCCACAGCTGGACATGTCTCTACCCTGGGCGCTAGGCGACGACCTCTTCGTCATCAAACTATCTAGCTTCGAGTCGAGGACCGCAGCCTTCGTGTTGGTGGAATTTTGGTACTGCCCTGAGAACCAGGAGTTGATCGGGTACTACTCGACTGCGCAGGCCGTCCAAGTGCCGGAGCTGTTGAGCCTGTCTGGACCTGTCTCAGGCATAGACCTGGTCTGGAGCAGCTTAAGCAACGAGGAGACACGCCAGACCATCGTGCAGACCGTGCTTGATCTGGTAGATAGGCTACTCTGGGAGATCGGGGAACACTAGGTTCCCCCTTTTCTGTGCCTAGGACAGTCCCGGGGTCTAATTGAGGAGTAACAAGACGGGCCACGTGCCCAGATAAGGAGGAAGTCATGATAAAACAAGACGCGGCGATGACGTCGCCACTAATTGTTGACCTGGCGCTACTGCGTGAGGTCAAAGAGGTCCGCTTCGAGGTGGGCCTAAGCTCCCGACGCAGACTGTCCAACCAGTTGTCCGGTGGCATTCTCGAGCTCAGGTTCGGGTTGAGACCAGACGAGAACGGACTTGTCGTCGCATCAACCCCATCGGGCGGCGACCAAGTCGTCGTCACGGTCCAGATGGAGCGCGTTAAGGTTGGGCCAGTTAAGGCCATCAGCACGACTGTCTCATTTACAGTCGAGGAGGGGATCCGGGTGCGCTGCCTAGACAAGCACCAGATGAACCGGATGGGCACCATCTTAAGCGTTGGTGACGTCGTGAGACTCGCCACTGACGGAGTCATCCAGAGGCTTGTCTGCAACGAGATGCCTGGGTTTGCTACTGCCGCGCTCACACTACTAGTGGGAGGTGAGTGACCTATGGCTGTAACACATACAGACAGGGTGGGAACACCGCTCGAGCAGAGTTACGTGATCCTGCGCGACGCAGAACGAGTTAAGCTCGACATCGGCGCTCTAGGCTTGGACAAGCGCACCCCGCACAGAGGCGAGGCAAATTTCCGCTTCCAGTTGCTGCCACGACCATACGGAGTAATCTATGGCATGAGTCTAGGCGATAACTGGACTGAACGCGGACTACAGCTGCTACTGACAACCCAACGAGTCCAAGTTGGCTATGGGGGCGGTGGCTGCCCCATCTTCGCCATCAAGGTGACTGGACGGCTTTGCCTCCACCCCGATGAGTTTCGCGGCTTCAGCAGCTGCGCCACTTACCGCATAGAAGAGGACATCCACGAGTGCCAAGTCCCGTGGCTGGTCAACAACGTGTGGGAGTTCCGTGATCGAGAGAAGAGCCTCAGCGACTTGTTGACGCTTGGCTTAGAGCCCATGACATCACGACTAGAGAAGGGAGGTGCAGCCGGATGGCTGTAACACATACAGGAGGGGGACTCAACCCCACCATGGCGATGCAGTCCTACTTACTCCTGCGCGAGTTCTACTCAGTCGAGCTGGACGTCAGCTTGGAGGAGTTAACTCGACTCGCAGCCAAGGGCTCGCATCACCGCTTCCAACTGGAAGTAGGTAGCCATAACGGCGTGTTCGTCGGACGCAGCATTGCTGATGACGATGAACGCGGCCTAGTTCTACTGCTGTCAGCTCGGCGTCTGCCCGAAACAACAGGTTACGGGCTTCGTTTGAGCTGGAGACTGTTCCTTTACCCAGCCGAGCACGGCGGGTTTAGTAGCGGATCTGATGGTCACTACGAGCTGAGCCTACCTGAGGCAGACCTTAAGTGGAAGCGTACAGACGGCTTCGATGCCTACCAGGCAGAGGTTAATCTCAGAGTTATCCTTGGGCGTAGCCTTAACAAGCTTGCGTCCATCTTAGAGAAGGGAGGGATCACGCAATGGCTGTGACAGATACAGGAGGGGTGCAGACAGGCACCGCAGAGTGGGCGATATACGCCGCGCTCAAACACGGTGGAACGTTGCTGTCCACTGACGGCCTAGATGACCTGGCCAACAAGATCTGGATGTCGATGTCCGACACCAACTGCTCCAAGATGGTGAGCGTAGACCTCAGCGTCTGGATCAATGACAGCACCAAGCTGGTCATGATCGGGCTAGACGGAGACTTTGATATGCCAGCAGAAGCTACAGCTGAGGGGGTTATCTCCATCTCAGCAACGAGCTATGTCACCTTTGGCCTGTCGATTGAGTTGCTGGGAGTCTCTGGCAAGCGCCGGGATGTCCACACTTACTCCAGCGCACTCATCGCTCTTAACGACGCCCTAGAAGACTGGGCCCACAACCTAATCTCAGCGCTCGAGCACTAAGCTCGGGCCTTTTTAGTGCTGAGACGAGCATCCTGAGGTTAAGTACAACTGACGCGTGACCTCTTGGTCGCGAAATGCACTCAGAATCGCCCTCTCAGCATCCGTCACCTCGGCTAAAATAGCTGCAGAAAGGAGGCCCACATGGCCATCAACATCTACACGCCCGATCGGGCCTTCAAACCCAACGTAGCTTACGTCCTAGTTCACTCACCCATGGTCGACCGCAGCTTCGGTTACCTGCAGGAGGCCACGGGGCACAGTTTCCTGGCGCCATCCGGCACTGCTTACGAAATGGAGCTCTGGGCGGCACACCGCTCTCCGTCTTGGAAATACGCCAAACCCTGGGGTCTGAGTCAGCTGGCACAGCAGATCAAGTCCATCTGCACACGCTTTGAGCGTGTCAGCATTTACCTCAGCGACGAGACCTTCAGTCCGTCCCAGGTTTACGAGGCAGTCCGCGACATGCGTCACTGGGACTTCGTTTACTGCAACTCGCGCCCCAGCGACAAGACACGGCAGATCTTCACCTGGACTGCCATTGATTCAGTTCTAGCTCATGCCGAGCGGACCTCAGAGTTACCATGCGTCCTGGAATTCGAGAAGGATGGGGAGAAGCGAGTCGTCACCCAGTGGCGGGTGCTCTTCAACGTGGAGACTCTCGAGGAAAACACTGAGGCCGGGATGAAGTACCTGGGTGACCGCCGAACCGGTGGACGCCGCGTCAGCAAGAAGTAAGCAAAGCCCCCACCTGCTTAAATAGATACAGGCGGGGGCTTGACTTTGCGGCCTGGACGTGATATACTAGAAGTCTAGAGAGATAAACGCGAGGTGCATATTTATGACAGCAACGACACATGGGCAGAGCTTTGCGGCTGCCCGAATTGACGCAATGCGAGAGGCTTACAAGAAGGGGCAGATCCGCGGACTCACTTACGTGGACCGGACGCTAACCTACTTAACCCTGACGCATGACCTAACCCAGCGCAAGCTGGAGTTCTTAGATGAGCCTTACAAGGAGACGCGCGAGGTGCTAGAGCCTTATCTAGGCAGATGGCTACACGTCCGCGGCACCATAATGGGCTTCCGGTGGTTCCCTAACCCTAGCGGTAAGGGGCGCATCCTACGCATGTGCATTGCGGACCCAGCCAACATCGGTGAGTTGACTTACAACCCCTGGTGTGACTACGAGCTGGGCAAGTGGACCAATATCGTCATCCCGGAAGAGTCAGTCCCAGAGTGCCCAACAGCCTTTGCGACTCACGTCTGGGTTGACGTCCTGATCGCATCCGTCGTGGACATGAACTTGGACTGGAGCTTCGCCATCGGCATGGGAGTGGAATTCCTCGGCAAGGTCAAGTCTTATGACGAGGACACCCGCTTCGGCTTCGGTACGGTGATTTTCACCAACACTGGCCTACCCGTGTTAAAGGGCTACACGGGTCCAGATAACCTAGGCCAGGTCGAAGAGTGGATCCCAAGTGGCCAGTTCAACACTGCCGACTTAGATTACGTCCGCTACGACCGATCCGTGACTGTAACAATGAAAGACGGGTCGGTCCGCAGTCGCCCGTGGGTAGTCAATCCTGACTCACACATGGGCATCGCTGAGGGCTGGCGTGAAATTCAGCGCGAGGGACGTGCTCGAGGTGACGTTGGTGCTCAGGCATCCGCACTAGAAGCGCTCTTCAAGCGGCTGGACCCACTGACCATCATGCACGAGACCTTGCTCTGGAACGAGAGAGGCACAGAGCCTGCTGGTGTCATTGCGAGCAAGATCCATGAGGCTCAGAACCTGGGCCTTAAGCGAGACCACTTTGACGCCACGGTGGCTGAGTTAGCGGAGCGTGGATGCCAGATGATCCAGCTAGAAAACCGCGTCAAGACGCTCCACACCAGCGTAGATCGTAAGTTGGCCTACGCTCACGACGAACGTGAGTCAGCAACTACGTCGCTTGGTGAGGTTGTTGGAGAAGACACGGCCACCCTTATCTTGGAGGTGAGTGATGAGTAAGAAGCCCTTAGCAGAGACAAACCGCCGCGTCTTCGAGGTCCTCTGGGTCCTCCTCATCTTCGCCCTCTTTTATGTGGGCACTAGCTCCGCCCTGATGGTCTACCACTCCCTGGCTTCAGCTATTGAAGAGGTGGCGCGCTTCGGTGCGGACGCAGTGGTATCAACTCCGATCCCGGCCACTGTACACTGGGCGCGCGAGGCTATGGCCCTTGTGATCTCCGCCATCCTAACCCCTATTGGTCTTCGAGCGGCTGATCGTGAGAAGCACTGCCTACTCTCACAGGTGGGCCTTAAGGCTGAACCAAAGACAGACGGGGAGAGGCTATACTCCAAGGGAACAGGCAGCACTGCTGCTGTAACTAAGACAGAAAGCGAGGACGCCCAATGAAGCGACTCCTTATCCTACTTATCGGCGCCTACGTGATAGGCGGCTGGCTACTCCCACTGGTTGGCCTGACCGTCCTGGCACCCTTCCAATTCCTCATCGCAGCCATCCTGATCGGCTGGGCCTTCAAGGTACTCAAGGTCCTGGGCTGGTGCTTGCTGCTCTATGTAGTCGGCCAGTTACTATGGATGTGGCTGCTGCCAGGACTCCTGCCGGTGTAGGCGGCTATGGCAACTGAACAACGTAAGACCCGGGGCGAGCTCCGGGCTATGTTTTGGCACGACTTCATAGGGGTGACGCGATGACCGAGATGTTCTTTTGGATTGGCGCCTGCGGACTCGCTCTGGCGGTCGGTGCGCCACTAGTCTATCTGGCGCTCTTCGATCCGCCGCTGGAGAAGAAGCTACTGCTTGTCGCAGCATCGGCATGATCGGCCCTGCTACTGGCGCTCTATGTGAACTATCCACTTCCTGCAGCACCTACAGGACCTAGGCGTCGACGAGGCGTACCTGAACAAGGTCCGTCGCACCTACGCCAACAAACTCGCCAAGGTCCAAAACTCGGACTAACACGCCTCGGCTAAAATAGCTACAGACTAGGGGCTTAGCGCCCGCGAGGAGGTACGACATGAAGAAGAAGGCACCGGTTACGCTGCCAGAAGAGATCGCCCGCTTCTTTGATGAGGCAGTTGGTCGCGACAGAGTTGGGGCTGGGCAAACCATGGCCCTGATGCTAGAGGAGATAGCGCTCAAGGACAAGTACGTCCGCTACTTCCAGGCCAAGTACGGCGACACCTGGCAGTTCGTGATTGCGGACTGCGCTCGCTACGGCTGGGACTTCGAGGAGGAGCTCTACTACGTGGTGCTGCCTGGCGTCACGGGTGAGTTCAGCAACGGAGTTAATCTGGCTGGCTACACCATCGGCGTCGGCGGTCACAAGTTCCGCCTCAAGGAGCTGGACCAGATAGACAAGCGCTACCGGCAGTTCACCATCCCGGTGAACCCGATATGATCTGGCTGGGACACATCCTCTCGGCTGTCTCTTTTGCAGCCCTTGCGGCCTCGCTCTTCGCCCGCAATACCCGTCGTCTCTTCCTCTTACAGGCGGCGGACAGCTTTCTGGGGGCGCTTGCCAATCTTTGCTTTGGAGGCTTCAGCGGCGCCAGCGCCAACGGGATCGCGACAGTCCGCAACCTGCTCAAGGCTCAAGGGAGATTCACAGGGGCCATCGTCTGGGTGACGCTTGTCGCTCAGGTCGCCATAGGCGTTCTAGTAAACAACCGGGGACTGCTTGGCCTCTTGCCTGTTGCTGCTACAGTGGAGTACACTCTGGCTGTAGCTTTGACAGGCGGGGTTCGTGCCGTTAAGTTGGCGCTACTGGCCAACCTCCTCATGTGGGCGACATACGGCGCCTTGATTGGAGACTGGGTTGGTCTGTCTAAGTCGGCCTTCCTGATGCTCCTGACCCTGTACCAGCTGCAGGCAGAGAAAAAGCCCTGAGGCTCAAGTCCTCGGGGCTTTCTGTGTTTTTAGCCAGGCGCGCTTAGTCTGCCCATTGTGGGCGAGTTCAAAGAGTCGCTGTAAGGTGGAAGGGCTGACGCCGTAGACCTCTTGGGTTTCTCGAAAAGAGTGGGTCTCCATGTAGGCGGAGAGTTCCGCACCCTCAGCTGTCAGCTCCTGCGTGTCGCGGTCCCAATAGGTGAAGGGGCGACCTGGGCGGTAAATGCGGCCCTTGTGTTGCTGCCACCACTCGTCCTTGGTCATTCCATAGTGGGTCTTGAAGGCCTCAGTGATGCTGCGCTTGGCCACGCCGTACTCCTTGGCCACTTCGCTTAATGAGCGAGTCTCGTAAGCCTCTGCCAGTTCGATGCCCAGTGGCGTCAGGACTCCTCTCCTGCTGATCTGCGTCATGGGGACACCTCCTTATCTGTCCTTATTGTAGCAGGGGTTGAGCCTGTACAGTTAGGGTGATCACATGCGCTGCGGCGCTAGAAAGAAGGGACCGCATGGCTAAGACAAAGCTCAACATATTCCTCGACGACGACAGACCCCTACCAGAGGGCTTTGATCTACTCTTTCGTTCAGGGCGCTCACTGCTCAAGTATCTGCGCGAGAACAAGGGCGCGGAGTTCGGGATCATCAGCTTCGACCACGACCTCGGCGTCGTTATGGACGGCTACGACGTCGTTAAGACCATCGTCGCTGACCCAGACATCGAGTTCAGCTTCGACCGCTGGCAGTTCCACACGGACAACTACGAGGGCATGCGCAACATGTACTGGTACGTCAAGAACGCTATCGAGCACGGAGACTTCCCGGCCTCGGGCTTTGTAGATCCAGTCAAGAAGCGCGCCTTCGCCAAGATCGTTATGGACTCGAGCTACTCGGCTGAGTAACTCCACGGACGGATTGCTGAGACGGAGTCGAAGGTTCCAGGCTTCGCTTACGACACGCTCTTTGTCCCGGACGGCTACGACCACCCGCTCTCAGAGCTGAGCAACAAGAACGACTTCAGCCATCGGCGCATTGCCGCTGAGAAGGCAGAAGCACTCTTACATCAGGCCTAGGGGTTAGTCCCCTGGGTCTTTTCTTGTTGAAGGGCGAGGCCCCTGCGCCTGCATCAAAAACAGGTGGGGTGCTTAGCGCCACGCAAAAAGAGGCCCGGTAGCCTCTCAGAGCTCTAAGATGTCGCTCAAGTACTCGCCAGAACCGAGTTGAACGTCCTCGTCAGTCCAATCCTTGAGGAATCGGAAGACGCCTACTGTTGAGCGTGCCCACTCCTCAGTGTTACCTCGGCCAACGTAGCGCTCGTAGTACTCGTCCTCTAGGCCCTCAGTAGGACCCACTCGGACTGGATTTAGTCCAGCTGCGCGCATGGCATCGAGCACCTGCGGGCTGACGCTAATCAGCACGTAGTCGTAGTCTCCAGAGTTGAGTGCGGTCTTGGCTGCCTCAGCATAGAGCTCGTGTCCATTCGGAACGGGTACTCGGTCGGGGCATCCCTTCCAGTAACTCTCGATCTCGAGCCGTGTGAGCGGTCTGTCGGGCAGCTCGAAGAGATACTCAGAGGACTCTAAGTCCAGGACGCGTGGGTGGGCGCTTGCTGTCGTTTTGCCAATGCCTGGAAAACCGGCGATCAGTGTGCCCTTAGGTAGTCGTTTCATGTGTGTCTCCTCCTTCACCTGGGCTCTAGGCCCCTTGGTCTGTCTTAAGGATAGGCCTGGGGCTCGGCTAAAATAGGTTCAGACGAGAAAGGAGGCCGCTATGCAGAGAGCCGAGGACGACAAGTTCTACCGCTTGCTACACCGGCGCCTGAGGTTTCGAGGGAGGTATGACGGGTACAAGGAGTCCTGTAGCCGCCGCGACGGCAACCTGGTTTACTCTATCGTCTTCGTCGATGTAGTCGACGTGCCGGACGGGTCCCCCTTCCGCAACCACGTCCACATCAAGGTTCCTCGCTCCGTTGTGAACACCCTTGAGCACCACTTCAATCGTGGTGACGCCTTTGAGTTCACGGCCGAGGTTTACGAGTACCTCAAGCAGCCCCAGGACTACAACGGGCACATCTACAGCGCATGGTCGATCGGACTCCGAGACATGCGCAAGCTAACACCCATCCAAGGAGGTCAGGAATGACAGTACTAAGCACCGCCCCACTCTTCATCAAGGAGAAGCTCGTGGGCTCAAGCGCCAAGGTTGACGGCAACTCGGTCTTGGTTGGCGCCCACCTATTGGGCATCGAGAAAATCCAGCGCCAGATCCTAGCTCAAGGGCTAGACGTCGACGTGTCTGTCTCAAATGCAGTCATGGTGCGACTCAACACCCAGAGCCCAGAGCAGGCGCAACAACTCCACAGCATGGTTCAGGCAGATGCCAGCATCATCGGCGTGCCTAATATGGCGCAACGTCAGAAGCAGGACGGCAGCAACCAGCTTGTGCTTGAGTTCAACTACCCAGAGTTCCTCTTGGGCCAGATGGGCCGCACACTCACACCGTCGGCAGCATCAGGACTCAGCTATGCAGGACAAGCAGCCCCTCCAGCACAAGCAGCACCACAACCTAAGCCAGATCGTTCAATGTTGGTCGATGAGCAGAGCATCGACATCGGCGACATCAATCTGGACGACTTGTAATGCGCGGGCGGATAATCGTCGCCCTGGCAGCAGCAGGGTTAGCCTGGGCTGCAATTAGCACAGACGCAGAGGCCTTCGCCCCTGGATCAATCACAGTCGGTGGCCAAGACATATCGATCGCAGCTAACGGCTACGTGGGTAATGGGAATGGCGACGAAGGTTTCGCTTACCGAGCACAAGCGGTGATCGACACCGGTGCCATAGCCTCTGCAGTAACCCCGCTCAACGTCAGCGATGGCGCTAACACTCACCTCATGGCTCACAACCCAGGCACCTTCTCTGCAATCGCCAACACCATCCATGAGGGAGCCAAGTACGTGATCACCGACTTCAACGGCGTCAGCAAGGTCTACGAGTTCCACTTCGTGGCGGAGATCCAGGCCTATACGCCGGTGACAGGAGCTTTGGACTCTGCTATCTGGGGACAGAACGGCGAGACCATCACTCTTCAGTACTGCGCTTACGACACTGGCACGCCGCAGATCTGGATCGGATACCCATCCGAAGACCAGAGCCTCTTGTCTGTAACACCTACAGCTGAGGTGACACTGCCTCAGACGGAGGAGTCTGACTCTGTAGCTAAAACAGAAGAGGAGGCGACTCAAGCGGATGCCAATGCGGAAGCTCAAGATACAGAAGAGGTTGACAGCACAGAGGCCCAAGAAGATCCAGTCTTTAATCTGG
>ERZ650312.1311-NODE-1311-length-14097-cov-12.083179_pt1 | contig 14097 bp, 12 predicted proteins | sample MGYA00376248_ERZ650312 | MGnify/ENA primary metagenome ERZ650312 (study PRJEB26733, sample SAMN07839316) | wastewater metagenome | biome: urban; feature: wastewater treatment plant; material: waste water | place: USA: North Carolina | collected 2016-07-28 ... | reverse complement strand
TTAGCCGTAAAGAGTTTAATAAGGCGTTTAATTTATCGGCACAAAGTAAAGTTGAAATTGAAACCAAATGGGATTTGGTGAAATTAGATGAAGTTGCTGAAATTATTTCAGGGGGGACACCCGATACTCAAAATCCAAATTTTTGGGATGGGGATATTTGTTGGGCAACTTTGGTAGATACGAAGTCTAAATATTTATACGATACCAGTAAAAAGATTAGTCAATTGGGTTTGGAGAAAAGTAGTGCCAAGCTTCTGCCTATCAATACAGTGATATTTTCTAGTCGTGCATCAATTGGAGAGGTAAGTATTGCAAAAGTAGCAACATCGACTAATCAAGGTTTTAAAAACTTCATTTGTGATGATTCAAAAATTCATTACGAGTATTTATATGAAGTTTTAAAATTCTATGCAAAAAATATTGAACATTTAGCAGGTGGAATGACATTTAAGGAAGTTTCTAAAACAAGTATTGCTAACTTTAAAATCCCACTTCCACCTTTAGACATTCAACAAAAAATTGTTCAAGAATGTGAAACGGTGGATTTGGCTGTTACTACGAGTAAATCAAATATTCAATCTTTTCAATTACAGTTAGATACTTTATTTAATCACAATAATAATGACCAACACGGTATTAAACTTAAAGATGCATTGTCTTTAAAAGCAGGTAAATTTATTAAAGCATCTGAAATTCAGGATACTTACAGTGAAGGATTATATCCTTGTTATGGTGGAAATAACTTACGAGGTTATGTAGACCGTTTTAATCATGAAGGTGATTATTGTTTAGTTGGGCGTCAAGGTGCTTTATGTGGCAATGTCACCTATGTACAAGGCAAATTTTATGCAACTGAACATGCACTAGTTGTAACTCCTTTAATCGAAATGAGTCCGAAATGGTTATTCTATTATTTGGTTAAAATGAATTTTAACCAATATGCAACTGGGGTAGCGCAACCTGGCTTATCTGTAAGTAATTTAGATAATATTGTTTTAAATATTCCTTCCTTAGCTGAACAAGAAAAAATTGTTGAGCAAATTGAAGCATTAGAAGCACAAATTGCACAGGCACAAAAAGTCATTGATGATGCACCTGCACAAAAGCAAGCGATTTTGCAAAAGTATTTGTAAGTAATAAAAAAAGTCCCGCAGCGTACAGCAACTTGCGGGACTTTAATATGTTCAACACACTGACCAAATAGCAAATGCGCATATTGTTATCACTTTGTTGAGGGAAATATCATGCAATTACAATTACGAAAAATCGAGAATAGCTTAGGCATCATTATTCCAGCATCTGTCATGCAACAATTTAATCTTAGGGTAGATACACCTGTAGAGATCGTAGAACAAAATGGAAACATGATGATCAAGCTCATGATTCAGAAGCAATCTAAACTTCCATTCAGTGAGTCTGAATTACTTGCCAAGATTGATGCTGACAGCGCACATAGCGACTTAATTGCAAAGCCTATTGGCAAAGAGTGGTGTGAATAAGCACTTATTGATCGGAGCGACTCATTGGTCTGAGTAGCGCCCCTCAAAATAGTTTATTTCAAGTTTATTTAAACTGAATCGTTCCATTTGCATTGACGGTAATTTTAGATTCACCCGCCGCCATATCTTGATCAGCTACAGCCGTTTCTGCGACTGCAAATTTTGCCATGCTTGCGCGCATAACAGGCTGCGGGAAATAAGAATTGGTGTTTAGGTTCAAGTTAACCAAGTTATAGCCCGATTTATTCCAAGCCTGACTTAGCATTTGCGCACGTTGTTGAAAGTTTTTAGATGCTTCGACCATCAACTCATTTTCAACTTTTTTACGTTGTGCATCAGACACGCTAAAATTAATAGATTGGGTCTGAAAGTTTTGTTGTAGCTCACTCACCAATTGGCTTGCCGCTTTAAAATCGGTGCTTTGCACACGTACTTCTGCACGACCACGCCATTCTTTTAACTTACGACTGTCATTGTCGTAAATTGGATAGGTGGTTTGTGAACCCGTTTCAACTTTCACTTGTGGATACTTGCGTGCAGTTGCAATGGCTTGGCTCATTAACTGGTTAATTTGTGATGCAAGTTCGGCAGGCTGTTTGTGACTTTTTTCAATATATAACACAGCATGCATTTGATCATTTGAAACTTCGCGTGTAGCTTCGGCTTGAACATTGACGATATTGTAATTTAAAGATTCATTTTGTTGGGCAAAAGCAGTGCTTGCAGCACCAACAGCCAACAGGGTAGCAGCGAGAGAAAGTAAGCGCATATTTTGACCTATTATTCAGGGGATCAGGATTTATGAAAAGCGTTTGAATTGATTTAAATAGTAACTTTGCTTTGTGAGGATTTTTAGTTGAATTTGTGGTGGCTTTGTAAAATATGCGTTAAAAATTGCAGCAAAAAAGCATTTATAAAATTCAATAAAAATAATGATCTATACTATTTTGAAAATAAATGCTGCATGACTTGAGAGATTGTGCAAAAAAACGTATAAAGGAAGTGGAAAGAGTTAATTTTTCTTTCCTTTGTCACAATATAAGATGATAATTCAATCCAATCATCTGCAAGATATGTTTTTTCGATGAAATTAGGCAATATTTGGGTTAAACCTGTTTATTTTCTAGAAAAATTAGGTATTATCCCGCTTCCTAGTCTTGAAGAACAAAACTCTATCTCGCTAGATCAAAAAAGCACCGAGTCAAAGGACCGCAAGTCACCAGACTTATTTCTTTCAACCCATATCAGAGATGGTAATTCGATATGAGCGTTACTTCTGTAAACCCTGCCAACCATTCCACAAACGAATACTACTTGACTCGCCAAAGTCAGATGGAATCGAATGTGCGTAGTTATCCTCGTAAATTACCGTTAGCGATAGCGAAAGCACTAGGTTGTTGGGTTACCGATGTTGAAGGTACTGAGTACCTAGATTGTTTGGCTGGGGCAGGAACCTTGGCATTGGGCCATAATCATCCTGCGGTGGTTCAAAGCATCCAAGACACTTTAGCAAGTGGTTTGCCATTACATACCCTAGATTTAACGACACCTTTGAAAGATGCTTTTACTGAAGCGTTACTTTCACACATGCCGGGTGGTCAAGAAGAATACTGCTTGCAGTTCTGTGGTCCGACAGGTGCAGATGGCACAGAAGCGGCAATCAAACTTGCAAAAACCTATACAGGTCGTAGCTCAGTCATCAGCTTCTCAGGTGGCTATCATGGTATGACTCATGGTTCATTGGCGATGACAGGTAACTTGTCTGCAAAAAACGCAGTCAATGGTTTAATGCCTGGTGTTCAATTTATGCCATATCCGCATGAATACCGCTGCCCACTTGGTATTGGCGGTGAAGCGGGTGTAGATGCTTTAACGTATTATTTTGAAAACTTCATTGAAGATGTAGAAAGCGGTGTAACTAAGCCCGCAGCTGTGATTCTTGAAGCAATTCAAGGTGAAGGCGGTGTAGTCACTGCACCAATTAAATGGTTGAAAAAAATCCGCGAAGTGACTGAAAAGCACAACATCGTTTTAATTTTAGACGAAGTTCAAGCGGGCTTTGCACGTTCAGGCAAAATGTTTGCATTTGAACATGCAGGTATTGAGCCAGACGTTGTTGTTATGTCTAAAGCTGTTGGTGGTGGTTTGCCATTGGCTGTACTTGCAATTAAACGTAAGTTTGACGCATGGCAGCCAGCAGGTCACACGGGTACTTTCCGTGGTAACCAATTGGCAATGGGTACTGGTCTTGTGGTGCTTAAAACCATTAAAGAACAAAACCTTGCACAAAATGCGCAAGAGCGTGGTGAGTTCTTACAAGCTGAATTGAAAAAATTAGCTGTTGAATTCCCATGTATTGGTAACGTGCGTGGTCGCGGTTTAATGATTGGTATCGAAATTGTAGATGAACGCCAAGAAAAAGACCGTTTAGGTGCTTATCCAGCAGATTCTCAATTGGCTGCTGCTGTTCAAGCTGCATGTTTTGACAACAAATTGTTGCTTGAGAAAGGTGGTCGTGGTGGTACGGTAATCCGTTTACTTTGCCCACTCATCATTACTCAAGAAGAGTGTGTAGAAGTCATCGCTCGCTTCAAGAAAGCAGTTGCTGAAGCGTTAGTCGCAGTTCGAGGCGCATAAGTTTATGGTAGATTTTGCAGAACATCGTAAAGCGTTACTCTGCAATGATGCTCAATCCATTGCTGACTACAGTGCAGCAATGGAACAAGCGACTCAAGCAGTCGCGGCATGGTTGCAAAATGACAAAATGTACACAGGCGGCAGCATTAAAGAATTGCGTGAAGCGATTTCTTTCCAGCCTGCAAAACAAGGCTTGGGTGTACAAAAGTCATTGGAACGCATGGTTGAGCTTTTCTTAAACAAAAGTTTAAAAGTTCATCATCCACATTCTTTGGCACATTTGCATTGCCCAACTATGGTGGCAAGTCAAATTGCAGAAGTGCTCATTAACGCAACCAACCAATCTATGGACTCTTGGGATCAAAGCCCTGCAGGTTCATTGATGGAAGTACAACTGATTGACTGGTTACGTCAAAAAGTTGGCTATGGTGCAGGTCAAGCAGGTGTGTTCACTTCAGGTGGTACGCAGTCTAACTTGATGGGTGTGTTATTGGCGCGTGATGCGTGTATTGCAAAGAACTGGAAAGATGAAAACGGTAATCCGTGGTCTGTTCAGCGCGATGGTATTCCAAGCGATGCAATGCGTAATGTGAAAGTCATTTGTTCTGAAAATGCACACTTCTCTGTGCAAAAGAACATGGCGATGATGGGTATGGGCTTCCAGTCAGTTGTGACTGTACCTGTCAATGAAAATGCACAAATGGACGTGGTTGCACTTGAGCAAACCATGGCGCATTTAAAAGCTGAAGGTAAGATCGTTGCGTGTGTGGTTGCGACTGCGGGTACAACCGATGCAGGCGCGATTGATCCACTTAAAAAGATTCGTGACATCACCAATCAATATGGCGCGTGGATGCACATTGACGCAGCTTGGGGTGGTGCATTAATTCTTTCTAACAGTCATCGCGACATGCTTGATGGTATTGAGTTGTCTGATTCTGTGACACTGGATTTCCATAAGCATTATTTCCAAACTATTTCGTGCGGTGCGTTCTTACTGAAAGATGAAGCGAACTATCGTTTCATGCACTATGAAGCAGAATATTTGAACTCTGCTTATGATGAAGAGCATGGCGTACCAAACTTGGTGTCTAAGTCATTACAAACAACACGTCGTTTTGATGCGTTGAAACTTTGGATGACAATTGAAGCCTTGGGTGAAGAGCTTTACGGTTCGATGATTGATCATGGTGTGAAGCTAACACGTGACGTTGCTGATTATATTAAAGCGACTGCTGATTTAGAATTGTTGGTTGAACCACAATTTGCATCAGTATTGTTCCGTGTTGTACCTGAAGGTTATCCAGCAGAGTTCTTGGATAGCTTGAACCAAAACGTAGCAGATGAGTTATTTGCACGTGGTGAAGCCAATATTGGTGTTACTAAAGTCGGTAATGTTCAATCATTGAAGATGACCACTTTAAGCCCAGTGGCAACACTCGAAAACGTGAAAAACTTATTGGGCTTGGTATTGGCAGAAGCAGATCGCATTAAAGATGCGATTGTAGCGGGTACTTATACACCACCAATCGACTAATGTTCTCATTATTCAGATTGTGATGAAACACAATAAAAGAAGTCACTACGGTGGCTTTTTTTTGTGCCTGATTAAAAATATTGCAGTGAAGTGTGGTGGAAGCATTTTACCGTTTTTGCTTGAATGTTGTGATGGATTACGTGGTTTTGGCTTAAGAAATGCACTGCTGATGACATAAAAATTACGCAATTGGTGAATAAACATCAATTTTGGAAGAAAAAACCATAAACAATGATGACATTGGCATGAATTATTACATTTGAAAAGCCAATCTAAGAAAAAAACGAGCACAAAAATATTTTATTACATATTGATTTTTAAGGAAATTAAAATAAATCAACGTAGAAAAGGCAAATATAATCAAAGCGTAACAAAGTTGTAACATGCCTGTCATATTATAAAACCACAATGCAGTTATCGAAATAAGTACAAAACTTAATAACAAGTGACGTACTCCGAACTTGCATAAATGAGAGAGAACAGAATGCGCTTTACTAACATCGCCATTGCTTTAGCCGTATCTGCAGCAGCTGTAGCAACAACTGCAAACGCAGCTCGTGACACCATTCAAATCGCGGGTTCTTCAACCGTTCTACCATACGCTAGTATTGTAGCAGAAGAATTTGGTAATACTTTCCCACAATTCAAAACTCCAGTTGTTGGTTCAGGCGGTTCTTCAGGTGGTTTGAAGCAGTTCTGTACAGGTGTGGGTGATAACACCATCGACATCGCGAACTCATCTCGTAAAATTAAAGATTCAGAATTGGCTGCTTGTAAAAAAGCAGGCGTAAACCAAGTTTTAGAAATTAAAATTGGTTATGACGGTATCGTATTTGCTTCTAACGCAAACAAAGCAGCTTATAAACTAAAGCCTTACCATGTGTTTGCAGCAATTGCAGCTGAATTACCATCTAAAGGTAAAATGGTTGCTAACCCATATACACGTTGGAACCAAATTGACAAAACACTTCCAAACGAGCCAATTACCCTTGTAATCCCAGCGTCAAACCACGGTACACGTGAAGTGTTCCAAGAGAAAATGGTTGATGCAGGCTGTGAGGCTTATGCTGCGATTAAAGCATTAGACAAAGATGCTCAAAAGAAAGCATGTACTACTTTCCGTAAGGATGGTCGTGTAATTGAAATTTCTGGTGACTACACAGAAACATTGGCTCGCTTGAAAACTTCTCCAAGCGCAGTAGGTGTGTTCGGCTTAGGTTTCTATGACCAAAACCGTGACCGTTTACGTGTTGCAACTGTGAACAACGTAGCACCATCTGAAAACACTATTTTAAATGGTTCTTACCCAGTATCACGTCCATTGTTCTTCTACGTGAAAGGTGAGCACCTTAAATCAATCAAAGGTTTACCAGAGTTTACTGAATACTTCTTGAGCAAAAAAGTATCTGGTAAAGGTTCTAAGTTAGACAAAGCAGGCTTAATTTCAATGTCTGACAAAGAGCGTGCACAAGTTCTTGCTAACTTCAAAGCTGGTAAAGCGGTTAAGTAATTTGAGTTAAAGCAGCTGATGGCAGGGAATAACCTGCCATTGGCTTTTTGCTAAGAAATGTTTTTTCAAAAACACAAATTGAAAAAACAGTGGAGAATACATGAATCTGCTACTCATAGGTGTGTTATTGGCGATTATCGCCATAGCCTATCAAATCGGGTTAAGCAAGAGCCGTAACCTAGCAGGTAAGGGAAATAACTCTGCAATGTTACATTCACGCCCAGGATATTATGGTGCGTTGGTAGCATTATGGTGTGGTATCCCTGCTTTTTTAATTTTGATTGTTTGGAACTTGGTAGAGCCAAGTATTCTAGAGCAAGTGGTAATAAATAATGTGCCAGCGCACATTGCTGCAAGCCTAGACCCTGCAAGTACAAGTGTTTTGGTTGATCGCGTACAAGCCATTGCATCTGGTTTTGGTGTGAGTGATACACCTGCTGCATACGAAATTGCAGCGGCAGAGCAATTAGCGAAAATTGAAACCATTGGTTCTTATGCCAAACTTGCGGTGGTGATCTGTGCGGCCTTATTTGGTTTGCTGTGGGCAAAGAAACGTATTTCACAACAATTCCGCGCACGTAACCAAGTTGAAAAAATCATCAACATTTCTTTGGCATTATGTTCTGGTGTTGCGATTCTAACTACGGTTGGTATTGTGATGTCTATGTTCAGTGAAGCAATGCGATTCTTTAGTTTCGTTAACCCACTGGATTTCTTCTTTGGGACGGTCTGGAACCCTGGTTTTAGTACCTCGGGTAGTGCAGATGGCAGTTATGGTTTACTTCCATTACTGTGGGGTACATTGATGGTGAGTGGTATTGCCTTATTGGTGGCAGTACCTATTGGTTTAATGATCGCCATTTACCTTGCAGAATATGCATCGCCTAAATTCCGTGCATGGGCAAAGCCGACCATTGAGGTTTTAGCAGGTATTCCGACCATTGTGTACGGTGTATTTGCCATGATGATCATCGGTCCGTTCCTTAAAACAGCGGGCGCAATCATTGGACTAGATATTAATGCCACGAGTGCATTAACTGCTGGTTTAGTGATGGGTATCATGATCATTCCTTTTGTATCTTCATTGTCTGATGACATTATTACGCAAGTGCCGCGTGCGCTACGTGATGGTTCTTTGGGCTTAGGTGCAACCAAATCTGAAACCATTCGTCGCGTGGTGATGCCAGCTGCATTGCCAGGGGTGATTGGTGCGTTCTTACTTGCTGCGTCACGTGCAATTGGTGAAACCATGATTGTGGTGTTAGCTGCAGGTAATAGTCCTTTACTACACGCAAACCCATTAGAAGCGGTATCTACGGTTACGATTACGATTGTGAACCAATTAACAGGTGATACAGATTTCGCAAGTCCGCAAGCATTGGTTGCTTTCGCACTTGGTTTGACCCTGTTCGTGATTACCTTAGGTTTGAACATTGTTGCACTATACATCGTGCGTAAATATCGTGAGCAATACGACTAATGAATACTTCAAATACATCGTCTTTGGATCAGTTAGATCCACAAGTTGCTGCCGAATTACGTGAACAACGTAAAAAAACCATCGCCAGTTCATTAGGCAAGCGTCATCGTAAGGAAAAAACTTTCCGTATTATGGGGCTGTCGGCAGTTATCGCAGGTTTATTCTTTGTCGTGTTGCTTTTTGGCAGTATTTTGGCCAAAGGCTTGCCAGCATTTTGGCAAAGCAGCATGAGCCTTCCAATTTACTTCGATCCAGCGATTGTCAATGCAGGTCCAAAACCAAAGGCGGTTGCAGGTGAGTCACCAGCACAATACGAAGAACGTATGATTAAGTGGCAAACCGAAATGGGTATGGTCGATTGGGATGCTTTAATCGTGAATGGTATTGTGGCGAAAGACAAAGCGCTAGAAGCACAGCGTGATGATCTTGGTTACTTATATACCAGTTCAGAAGCGTACCGTATTCGTGACATGGTCTTGGCTGATCCTTCTTTAATTGGTCAAACTAAAGAAGTGAAAGTTCTTGCAGATGCCAACGTTGATGTATGGTTAGAGGGCAAGATTGACCGTAGTTTACCAGATGAGCAGCAACAGCTAAGCCCTGAAGTACGTCAATTGGCAGACAAGTTAGAGTCACAAGGCATTATTGAAAGTACATTCAATACCAACATTTTTGTTAGCCCAGACTCACGTAGTTCTCCAGCGACTTCTGGTTTGGCAGGCGCATTCATGGGTTCGTTATTCATGATGCTGATTGTAATCTTTATTTCGATTCCAATTGGTGTTGCGTCGGCAATTTACTTAGAAGAATTTGCACCCAAAAATGCGATTACTGATATTATTGAAGTGAACATCAATAACTTGGCTGCTGTCCCTTCTATTGTATTTGGTTTGCTAGGTGCTGCGATCTTTATTGGCTGGATGCATTTACCATTGTCTGCACCATTGGTCGGTGGTTTGGTACTCAGTTTAATGACTTTACCAACCGTGATTATTACCACGCGTGCATCATTAAAAGCAGTGCCGCCATCTATTCGTCAAGCTGCTTTAGGTTTGGGTGCTTCTCGTTTACAAACAGTGTTCCACCACGTACTCCCACTTGCATTACCAGGTATTTTAACGGGTGCAATTATTGGTGTTGCACAAGCTTTGGGTGAAACCGCACCATTGTTATTAATTGGTATGAGTGCTTTCGTTGCCAGTGTACCAGCAACTCCACTTGATCAATCTACTGCGTTACCTGTGCAAATTTTCTTATGGCAGGGTAATGAATTGCGTAACTTCTTCGAGGGACGTACCGCTGCAGCCATTATCGTACTTCTTGCGCTAATGATTGGCTTAAACAGCCTTGCAATTTGGTTACGTAAGAAGTTTGAAGTACGCTGGTAATTGAGGGCAAAGAATATGAATACTGTAGCAAGCACAGAAAAAACGAATTCCTTAGAACAGGATAAACAAGTGAATCCACAACAAAGCCAATTGACATCTACCGATGTAGAACAGAAGCAATCAACGACTTCGTTTGTTTCACAATTTGATACGCAAGCTTCAAGCAAAAAAGAAGCGAAATCTTCAAATGTAAAGTTAAGTACCAATGATGTGCATGTGTACTATGGTGAATCTGAAGCGATTAAAGGTATTGATTTAAATATCTATGAAAATGAAGTCATTGCCTTCATTGGTCCATCAGGTTGTGGTAAGTCGACATTCTTGCGTACTTTAAACCGTATGAACGACACGATTGATAGTTGTCGTGTAACGGGTAAAGTGATGTTGGACAACCAAGACATTTATGACCCGAACCTTGACGTGGTCTTGTTACGTGCGCAAGTGGGCATGGTGTTTCAGAAGCCAAACCCATTCCCGAAATCAATTTTTGAAAACGTGGCTTACGGTCCTAAACTGCATGGTTTAGCGCGCGATAAGTACGATTTAGAAGAAATAGTAGAAAATAGCTTGCGCAAAGCAGGTTTATGGGAAGAAGTCAAAGATCGTTTGAATCAACCGGGTACAGGTCTTTCTGGTGGTCAGCAACAACGTCTTTGTATCGCACGTACCATTGCGGTAAGTCCAGAAGTAATTTTGATGGATGAACCATGTTCGGCACTTGACCCAATTGCAACGGCAAAAGTAGAAGAATTAATTTCTGAACTTTCTACCCAATATACAATTGCGATTGTAACGCACTCAATGCAACAGGCAGCGCGTGTATCTGACCGTACCGCATACTTCCATTTGGGTGATTTGATTGAAGTGAATGCGACTGAAAAAGTATTTACTCAGCCAGACCATCAATTAACAGAAGCGTATATTACAGGTCGTTTTGGTTAATTCTTAAAATCTGTAAAAAGGAACCGCAAATCAAACCGATTTGCGGTTTTTTTATGACGAATGTTTAGTACATAGTATGATTTTGTTTTTGCACAAATTAAACGGTAATGAGATTTAAAATCGATTAAATTAAGCAAATAAACAAGGTGATATTGAATTTTTAAGTTCAGCCCTCATCTTAAGCTAAGCACAAATAAAATTGAGAATTGCGGATCTATGTTATTTCACTTACCTAAACTTCCTGCCGAAATTCGTATTAGCCATTTAAATGCGCGAATTAACGAACAACGAAAAAAAATTGCGCAAACTACGGCATCTAAACTTGAGTTATTACAACTATCTCAACAAATGGCACGTGAAGCACGCGCCCGTAAAAAGAACAATCAAAAAATTTATGTACTTGACTTTAAAGGTGATACTGCCGCGTCTGCTGTAGAGCAATTGCGTGAAGAAATCACCCTAATTTTGGCAACGGCCAAAGCTGGACGTGACCGTGTCGTGGTACGTTTGGAAAGTCCGGGCGGCATGGTGCATGGCTACGGTCTTGCTGCTGCTCAATTGGTGCGTTTACGTGATGCAGGATTTCATTTAACCATTTGTGTCGATAAAGTCGCGGCAAGTGGTGGCTATATGATGGCATGCATTGGTTCAGAAATTGTGTCAGCGCCATTTGCGATTTTGGGTTCTATTGGCGTAGTGGCACAAGTACCGAACTTTAATCGCTTGCTTAAAGAAAAAAATATAGATTTTGAGATGTACACCGCAGGTGAATATAAACGCACTGTGACCATGTTTGGTGAAAATACTGAAGCAGGCAAGGCTAAGTTTGAAGAAGAATTGCAACAAACTCACGTGCTATTTAAACAATTTGTTGAAAAATATCGTCCACAACTAAATGTTGAAAAAGTGGCAACGGGTGAGCATTGGTATGGTCAGGATGCGTTGGATTTAAAGTTAATAGACAAATTACAAACCTCAGATGAATACTTGCTGAGTTTGTTGCCACAGCATGACATCTATGCGATTCAGACTCGTAAAAAGCCTACTTTGGGTGAAAAGCTAGGTTTGCAAGCTGCACAAATAGCCGACAGTCTTATTCCGACAGTGATGAACAAAGTAGCCGACACGCTGACGAAAGCCAATTCGAATCTGGTTCAGATGCGTGATCCGAAGCTTTAATTTTTTTTCTGTGTAAATAATATGGGAAGCTCACTTTGGTGGGCTTTTCATTTTTGAAATCAAATCATTATGATATAAGTGAAGTACTTTAATTGAGTCTAGGCTCATATGCTCACGTTTATTTTATTATTTGGATTCTTTAGCATCGTGTTTATTCCGATGTTATGTATGTTTTATGCTGAAACCAAATTCATAAATAATGATTCGAAGAAGATTCTGTTTTGGCTGAGTTTTATACCCGGTGCGTGTATTTTTATGCTGTATGGTGCTTTGAAGCCAAATAATCCACCAGTCATTCCATCAAAAGAATGTGGTGTGGTGCAGTTTTATCAGGTACATAAAACTCGAGGTGGAAAAGAATTTGAACGAGTCAGTATTCGCTTCAATGGTGCCAAGTATAGTCGTCATTTATATTTTGATCAGCATTTTGAGAAAATGCCACAAGGCCAAACGGTCTGCTTCGAATATTTAGATAAGTTTAAATATCCACATTTGTCAGAATCTAAGCTGGTGAAATGGATTGAACCGACTGAAATGCACCTGCACTGAAGCGAATCAGATAATATAAAGCATATTTTACTGTTAGAGCAGAAACATGACTGTCGCTGAAGCATATCTTGCAACGCAAAACTGTGACTTTAATTACGAGTTTAAGAACTGAATTTGGATGATTTTCCAGAAGAACTATCAGTGTCACTGCGTGGCATGATGTTCCGCCATGAAATCCAATATTCTGAGGCAAGCTATTTTATTTATTACAGCGAGATATTGACGGGGAGTGAATTGCAAAAATGAAAGATGATTGGAAGCGATATTGCCCACTTCCATAATTTAAAAATATGAAGATAATTAAATCCCTGATTCAAAACTTTAATTCAGGATGATCTAATAAGCTCACTTTAATACGCTTTTTTTATTTTGTGAAATCCACATTAGTACACCCGTAAACATCGCACCAACTGTTGCTAAAAACATATCTTTATGCGCATCCCACATATCACCTTGCTGACCATTATAATTTTCAGCATCTTCTGGTGATAAGCCAAGCGCAATCAGCCATTCCAGCCATTCATAAATCAGGCTGGTTGCCATGACAAATTGAATGACCAAAAGATATAAAACGAACGGTTTGTTTTTAGGAAACCAAACTTCAAATAAACGTAATAAAATAGGGTAGAGCAAAACACCAAAAGCCAGGTGCACAAAACGGTCATACATATTGCGTGACCAGCCCATATTTTGATTTAAATTAAAGCCAAAGCTGTGCAAAATCCAATCATTATAGGGCACATAAGAATACAGATAATGTGCCCCGACAATGTGAATTAGTAAAAATATTAAATACAACACAAAGCTAGAAAAACTTAGTCCTACTTTTTTAAAAGCAATCAGTAAAGCCGCGAGCATAAAAACTGTGCCTGCCTGATGCAGTAAATATGACTCAAATTCCAGTGGTTGAATACTAGCAGCAAACATGGCGAGTATGACCAAGCCCAAAGCGCAGTAATGTTGAATGCGGAATTGATTTTCCATGTGATATTTAAGTTGGAAGATTTGTTTTATTCTAATAAAAATGCGAAGCCGAAACTTCGCATTTTTGTATTAGGTTGCCGCTTTTACAAATTAGATTTTAGCAATTAAATCTTGAATTTGTTTCGCTTGTTCGGCTGCATTACCTGTATAAGTTGCTGGCGTCATGGTTGCTAATCGTGCGCGATCTGCTGCAGGAACGCCTTCCAACTCGTTACCATTCACGAAATCTACCATCATGTCACGTGTCATGGCTTGACCACGTGTAAGGGCTTTTAACTTTTCGTATGGTTTTTCGATGTTATAACGACGCATCACGGTTTGAATTGGTTCAGCCAAGACTTCTTGAGCATTGTCTAAATCTTCAAGAATACGTTGTGCATTCAATTCAAGTT
>ERZ650312.1308-NODE-1308-length-14112-cov-5.456427_pt1 | contig 14112 bp, 5 predicted proteins | sample MGYA00376248_ERZ650312 | MGnify/ENA primary metagenome ERZ650312 (study PRJEB26733, sample SAMN07839316) | wastewater metagenome | biome: urban; feature: wastewater treatment plant; material: waste water | place: USA: North Carolina | collected 2016-07-28 ... | reverse complement strand
TTGCAAACCGTCTGGATCAGTAAAGCTCAGAGGATTCCCCTCTACATAGCTGTACCGATTCCACCCCCCATCCAGTCCAATCGGGTCCGCCTGCGTGTACCGCCCCGTCGCCGCATCGTAGTACCGGTGCAGGTTGTAGCTCAACCCCGTTTCCTCGTCCCACTGCTGCCCCGGGTAGCGCAGGTCGAAGCTGACGGCCTCTGCATAGCTTTTGACGCTGCTGATATCCGGCTGCGCGTACCCTTGCGCACCCTGGGTCGGCGCTGTTTCTCCAAACCCGGTGATCAGCCATTGCCATGCCACTTGCCCTTGCTGGTTGGTCAGGCGCCTGGGCGTGTTCAGGTGGTCACTGTCGATGGCATACAGCCGTCCGTTGATCTGCGCTGCGATGGGCATGGGGCCGCTTGCCGTGGGCAGGTAGATTACTTCCGTGCTGTCCAACTCGCCCGCTGGGGCCGCGCTGTTCGTGCTTCTGCGGTTGCCGTACTGGCCCAGCACGGTACTGCCTATGCCATCTTCGGCGTAGAGGGTCTGCTGGGTGATCGGTGTGTAGTTTGATCCGCTCAGGCGTGCATCGCTCTTGAACAGGCGCTGACCCATGGCGAGCACGCCACACCGCGTGAGCCCGCTAACTGCGCTCAGGCGGTGCGGGGCACAAGACATAACGGAAATTGCGTCGCCAGTTGAAACGCAGCTATTTAATCTTCCGCCATGGAAGCGAGCTCCGCATCAATCTCCACCGAATCAGCAAAGCAATGAATAAAGAACGGAAGGCCGGATATCGTTATCAAGAGCCTCTTTTCCCCTTCGAATTGGAAAAGCAAGCCACGTTCAGCGTGCGCCTTCAAGGGCTCGTTCTCCTTGCGTTCGAATTCTGTTGTTGCTGCAATAGCTTTCCAACCGATGAGAGTGCCGAGTGCCTCTTTTTTGATCTGGAACGTTGGCAATTTTGAATAGCCTTTAACGAACGCAGGATCATTTGCAGGCAGAACTGATAGCCAGAACACTTCAATGTCGATGAAGTCTTCGCAGACAGGCTTGACGACTAAAGCACCCAGCCTAGTTTGGAGTACAACCGCTTGGCATAGGATCCCAGGTTCGGGTAACGCAACCTGAAACGAAGGGCCTATACAGTGAGCATGAGTGACATCGTGCGAGATCAATCTATTGAGTAACTGCGCCTCGCTCGGCGTAAATCGAAACTGGCGCTCTATTTTCATGGTAAACACACCCCGCCAATGGGGCCTCCAGGGAAATGCAACGTTTCCGGCGAGCCGGGGCGTGGAGGATATATATCAATTCGTGGGCCAATCGGCGTTTCTCGGTAGTTGACGCGGGTACCGTTCGGCAGTTCTGTCCAGACTCCATTGCCACCAGGCAGTGATTCGGTGGCCCGGCCTCCAGTCATTTCTCTGAAGATGTCTCGTGCGTTACCCCTACCATCGGTATTTCTGCCTTGACTCCCCCCTGTGTAGTTGTAGTACCGAGGGTTTGTTCCCTGAGTGGGGATCGAATAGGGACCGCTCGGTCTTATAGTCGGCCCGATGGGCGGGAACATCGGCTGTGTAGCGCCACCGCCGCGAGGCGGCCTTGCTTGCAACCCATCCGGGTCCGAGAAGTTGACCGGGTCCCCTCCCACATAGGCAAAGGAATTAATGCCCCCACTGAGCCCAATAGGATCCCGCTCCAAATACCGCCCCACTCCCGGCCTGTAGTCCCAGAAGTAGTTCTGGTGCAGCCCACTCTCCACATCAAAGTACTGCCCAGCAAACCGCAGGTTCATCGTAATGGCACTGCTGGTATCAACCCACGTGTTCCCAAACGCTTCGCTGGCGGCCTTCCACGTTTGCCTGCCGGATTTGTCAGTCCCCAACACCGGGGTTTCAAGGTGGTCTGTATGCAGGTAGTGGTAGGCCGTAGCGCTGCTGCTCAGGCCATTGCCACCCACCTGCGCTTGCCAGACTGGGGCTGTTCCCCACAGCCCCGCGTCTTGCGCCTGTGGGTTCCAGCCGTAGGCGGTTTGCATCTGCCCTTGCTCGTTCATTTCTGCCAAAAGGCCGCTGTCACCATACACGTAGTAAGTGGTCTGGGTGGCGCCGCTATTGGCGACGGTTTTACTAATTCTGCGCCCAAAGGGGTCGTAGCGGTAACTCGCTTGCACAGCACTGGCACTTGAGGTTTCTTCATAACGCACCAGCCTTTCTGCGGCGTTGTAGTGGAAGGTTTTGGTGCTTTGGCTGTTCGTTTCCTTTTGCGTGTGCCCCTGGGGGGTGTACTGCACTTGGGTGGCCAAGATCTGGGCATTGTGCTGTGCGGGGTATTGCGTCAGCTGGTTGTCTTGGTTGTAGCTCCACGCTCCTGGCTGGTGGGCGCTGCTGGTGCGGTTGTGTACGCTGTCGTAGGTGTACTGCTCTTGGGGCATTCCCAGGGCTTGCAGGGCTGTGTCGTACTTTGCTTCGGTGAGGCGACCCACGGGGTCGTAGCTGTATTGGGTGGCACCCAGGTCGCTGGTGATTTGGGTGATGTTTCCTGCTCGATCGTATTGGTAGCTGCGGCTCATCAGTGTTTGGTTGGAGGCACCTTGCACGGTGATGCTGGCCGGACGTTGCAGGGCGTCAAATGTTTGGGTTTTGCTGGCCCCAGGGGTCTGAATCTTGGTGGGCAGCAGCCATTGGTAGTCGCCATAGGTAATGGCGCTGTCGTTTGGCAGCTTGACTTGGGAAAGTTGCCCTTGCAGGTAGCTGTATTGGGTTTGGCTGCCGTCTGGGTAGGTATGGCCTGCCACTTTCCCGTCTTGGTTGTAGCTTTGACCTAGATGGATGGCGGTGGCAAGGCCTGCAATCTGCATGCGGCGATCGGTGGTACGCCCCAGCAAGTCACGTTGGTAGCTGGTGGCACTGATTGTTTGGCCTTGGCCGTCTTGCTGGTCGTAGGCCATCAACTGGTTGTTGGCGTTGTATTGGTAGCTGATGCGTTGATCCAGCGTGCTGCCTGCCAGCTGGTATTCTTGCAGTGTGAGATTGCCTGCTTTGTCGTATTGGTGGCGGCGGGTGTTGCCACCTGCATCCGTTCGCTGCGTAAGCTGACCGGCTGTGTCGTATTGCAAGCGTGTGATGTCTCCTGTAGGTGTGGTTTCTTGCAGAACCCGCCCGGCTTTGTCGTAGTCAAAGCTATGCGTATTTCCTTTAGCATCGGTCACGGTCAAGAGTCTGCCGTGGGCGTCCCAGGCTTGGGTGGTGCTGTTGTTGAGGCTGTCGATGGTTTTAATAAGCCGACCAAGCGCGTCGTAGGTGTAAAGCGTGGTGTGGCCAGCGGGGTTGGTGGCGCTGATGCGCTGGTCCAGTGCGTTGTACGCAAAATGCCATGTGCGCGCTACCAAGTCGGTCGCTGGGGCACCGGCGGGTTTTCCGAGTAGCTGGTTGGCTTGTGTGACTCGTCCTCGCTGGTCATAGCGGTATGACGTTTGGTAGGTGGGGTACTCCACCGCGACCAAAAGCCCCGCGTCGGGCGCTCCGCTTGCTCCGTACTTGTACTGAGTGGTGTTGCCCGCTGCGTCAGTCGTTTGGGTGACGCGACCAATCGGGTCGTACGTTGTCTTGACGATCAGTCCGCTGGGCGTAGTGGCGCTAGCCACTCGGCCAAAGGCGTCTCGAGTTAACTTCCAGAGCTGACCCAACGGGTTCGTCAACTGGGTGCTGAGAAGGCTTGTACCGTCATAGGTGCTTTGCCAGACTTCTCCTCCCATTGCGATTTCGCGGGTGACTTGGTTGGCGCTGTTGTATTGGTACTGCTCGGCATTGCCGAGCGGGTTTTGCACTGCTGTGAGCCTGCCCAGCTTGTCGTAGCTGCGAGTCCAGGTGTTACCCAGCGCATTGGTCAGGGTGGTGGGCTGCCCCTTGCTGTTGTAGGCGTAGCGATTCACATTGCCTGTGGCATCCACAGTTTCAACTTGGTTGCCCCAGTTGTCATACACATAGGTCTCTGTGACGGCATCTGCGCCTTGCCCATCACCTGCACCTCTTCGGTAGCTCAGCGTGTTACCCCATTGGTCGTAGGTGTAGAGGTGGCTGCGCTGCTCGGGTTTGCCCAGCGCGTCAATCGCTTGCAGAAGGCTCCCCTTCGCGTCATATCGCCAGGTCGTGACGGTTCCCTCTGCGTTGGTGTAGCGCACTATTCGTCCTTGGCTGTCGTACTGCCAAGCCTCTTTGCTGCCATCTGGCTGGATGGTTTGCAGGGGGCGGTAGTGGGTGTCGTAGTTGATGGTCGTTGTCAAACCACGAGCATCCAGCGTGCGGTGCTGCGTAATACTGTCCATCTGCCTCTGGGTTTGGACCTGTCCATCCACGACATATTCCAGCAACCAACCTTCTTTGCTGTAACGGTACTGGGATGGCGTGCCGTCAGGGCGCTGTATGGACACCAAGTACTGCTGACTGACGCGGTTGAAATCAATGCGGTATACCCAACGCGCACCGTTTTCATCTTGGTAAGTTGCGACCCTGGCGTTACGAGGTTTGGGACTGCTGGTGCTACCACTGCTGGGCAGCGATTGGCCGGTAGTGGCACCCCCCGTTCCCGTGCCTGCAAATCCGGCGGTGTAGGGCATTTCACCCGGGGCCGTTGCATACGTGATGTGCAAGCTTGCGCCTTCAGGATTGGTCCTTTGCGTGATTTGCTGGCGGCTGTCGTATTGATAGCGCCACACTTGACCTTCGCCGTCTGTCACCTGAGCCAGTACGCCGGGATCTTGCCACTGGTATTGCACGGAGGCCCCTGCAATATCAGTGATGCGCGAGATACGACCTTGAGAGTCGTAGTCGAAGGTGTAGATGGTCCGATCCAGTGGATCTGTGAGGGCAACCAAGCTCCCGGCAGCGCTACGCACAAAACCGATCTTGGCACCGTGTGGATTGCTGTAGCTTTGAATGACTCCCGAGGAGTTGTAGTCGACGGTGTTGCCCAAGCGGTCATACCACCGCCAACCCGTTGCGGTCTTTTGTATGAGGTTGTCGCTGTCGAACCGGTAAATGCTGCCTTGGGAGACCGTTCCGCCTTCGGCAATCCCCACAGCCTGGCCTGCGGCTTGGCTGCCGGCCCGGCTACCGGTACGCTCATACATGCTGCCTGCTCGTTCGACAGCCAGCACTCCGCCCATGGGATCAGGCAACAAGCGAAGGTTCGCCCAAGCAGGATTGATGTACCACTGACCTGCGACCCACGTGCGTTGTATGCGTACCAGACCAGCCAGAGTTTTCACACTGAGATCTACCTTGGTCTCCGTGTACTCCTGGTTGGGCTGCAAGATTTGCTGGGCCTGACCTGTGGAAGGCAACAGGGAAAGCCACAACCCCAACGAAAGAAAGGCGACCAAGATCCGGCTGCAACCACCTTCTTTGAATCTACCGATCACAGACTTCAATACAAACATGAATTCAACCCAACTGGTTAGCGGCAACCGCCGAACGGACCATCTTTACTGTCTGGCTTTTGGTTGTTATCCAGGTCGCTCGGTGGCGGCTCTGGGGCCGGATTTGGATTACCTGGCGACTGTGGTGGACTCGCTGGTGAATCGCCATATGGGCCATACGGACCATAGCCGGGCGAAAAGCTGCCACCGCCACCCAGTGGGCCTCCACCGCCAGAGCCACCACCGGGGCCGGGGCCACCTCCAGAGCCGGGCCCTGGACCACCACCGCCAGGTCCGGGGCCGCCGGAGCCGGAGCCACCGCCAGAGCCAGGACCGCCACCGCCCGGGCCAGCTCCTCCGCCCGCGCACCGGCTACACCCCCCTGGCGGGCACTTGGTGATGAAGGTGAACAATGGCCCGCCTGCACCTCCAGGGCCACCTCCCCCCCAACCACCAGAACCACCACCTACGCCACCGCCTGAGCCGGTTCCGCTGCCACTTGGAGCGCCGCAGCTGCCGCCAAACAAGCGACTGATATTCACGCAAAAGGACGCCGAACCCGTATCACCGGCCGCACAAGTGAATTTGAAATTCACACATGCACTGGCACCGTAGCTACTGCAACTCGCCGCCTTAGCGACTGCATCCGCTTTCTCTCGAGGCACGGCAGCGCTCTTGCCTGTGGTCAAGAGATTGCGAATGGCCTGCTGCACCTGAATACTTGGGCTGTAGCCCGTAGCCAGCGGCAACAACTTGGTGGTGTCATTGAGTACCACGCCGCTCTTGAGGGGAGCAATCGCCGTGATTCGGTAGGGAATGACCACACGGGACTTCGCGGCCAGCTCTTTGGGCATTTCGCCAAAGAACTCGTACCGGTAGTTTTGGTCTGTCTTGGGCAACGTGAATTGCAAGTCGTCTGCACGCACCAATCCATAGTTGCTCACGGTAATCTCGCCTGTGATTTCCTCGCCCACCTGCATGTCTGGAAGATTGATGCTGGCGGGCTCCATCAGAACAACTGGCGCCGGAACCTGAGTTTGATACGTTGCCTCCAAGGTGATGTGGTACTCGTCCTTGATGGTGGTTTCCGTCACGCTGAACTCAACACTGATCAACTGGCTGTCCAGGAAGACGCGCTCACTGGCGGTCAAGCCGGCACGGACTTGCACACGGCCGCCAGCATCCGTGTGACCGGGTGCACTGACGCGCCAGCGGTAGTTGCCCGGAGTCAAGCTGGTCGCTTCTGCAATCCCTTGATCGTTGCTGGTAAGGCTGCGGATATCCGCCGTCAGTGCTTCGTTTTGAAGCTTGATCGTGGCACCCGCCAAACCGGGGATCAACTGACCGTTCTTGTCCAAGGTGTTGGTGTAGATGTCCACCAGTTTGAACCGCACACCGCCTTCACCACTTTGGGCCACAGCAATCGTGACGGGAACCTTGCCACCGGCATCGTTCTCGGCATTGATGCGCAGTTCGTATTGATAGTAGCCGTCGCTGATATCAGCGCCTGGACTGGCTACGATCTGCAAGCTGGTTGATTGCCCGATATCGAGGTTTCCGATATCGGAACTGCTAGCCAAGCGAACCCAGTTGGGTGGGGTGCCACCGGTCGGTGTGAGCAAGGTGGCCTTCACGGCCTGCGCTGCAGCCAACCCTTTATTGGTGACAGTCACGACACCACTGGCGGATTCCCCCTGCTTCACACCGATTTCCACCAAACTCGGTGACGGGCTCAAGCCCGGGGTCGCTTCATGGAGCTGATAGTCCAAGCGCAGCTCAGCGCGCGGCGTGGTGCCACTCTCTTGTGCGAATGCCTTGAGGATGATCGTGCCCGTGGCACCTGCGGCCTCACTACCCTTCAGCGTCAACGTCATTGGCACGGCTGTACCAGCGGCTACATCGATTGGCTGACCGAGATCGAGTGTGATGCCTGGGGGCAAACTCCCCGAAGGCTGGTCAGCGGCTTGAGCGACCCACCGCACGGCCTTTGCCCCTGTGCCTGCACTGGCTCTCACCTGCAGCTGCACTGGAGTCGCCTGGCCACGTATGGCATTGAGCTTGTACTGGCTATAGTTGAAACTCAGACGGTTGATAGTGAATTGCCCAGCCGCTGGCCTGGACGCATAGGTGCTGTCGTCGGGGTGGACAACGTAGACCGAATAGGTTCCAGCATCATTGGACTGTGGCACAAAGCTGTAGCTGAACTGCCCCGATGCATCACTGACCAACGTGATCCGACGCTCAAAACCTTGCACACGCAAAACCAGCTTGAGCGAGGCGTTAGGGACAATCTGTGCTGAACTGTCTGTGGTCGCAACCTGTCCAGTGATGATGATCGGCTGCTCGCCAAAGGACAGTGCGGGCGTGACATTCAGAGCACGAGTGCCATAAGGCATGACCGGGGCGGGAGGTGGTGGTGGCACTTGCTGCACTTGCACGACGCGCTGAGTCTGCGCCGACTTTCCGGAAACGCCCCTGGCAATCGCCGTCAGCGTATAGCTGCCATCAGGCAGTGCACCAGTGTTCCACTCCACAGTCCAAGGCGCGGCAGTGAGAATCCCGAGCACGACGGGGCCCGTGGCAGTATCCGCTTGAATCTGTACTTGTGAGATTCCGCTGGCATCAATCGCACTGACCTGAACGTTGACCACGCCCCTCACGATGGCTTGATCGCTTGGGCTCAAAAATGTCACCGTCGGTGGAGGCTGCACGTATGACACAGCAACCGCCGCACTGAAAGGGCCATCGCCACGCGCATTGACAGCTCGTGCCTGGAGCGAATAGGCACCTTCCGCTGGAAGCTGAACGCTACCGGCAAAGTTGCCACTGCCATCTGCGGCATAAAGCTGTCCAATCACTTGCCCATTCAGGGTCACCTGTACATTCGACCAAGGCTCCGCCGTCCCGGCAAAATTCAGGAAGGACGATGCAACCGTCGCACCATTCGAAGGACTCGTAATGGCCGCAGCGCCGGGACGTTGCATATCCAAAGTGAAAGGCACATTGATGGTCGTGATACCACCTTCGGGATCACGTGCGATGGCCGCGATCGTGTGCGCGCCATTGCTGAGGTTTTCAAAACGAACTACGCCACGAGCTTCCACCGGGCTTGCTTCGGTGCTTGGTGCAGGCGAAGCACCATAGCTGCCGCCAGCAACTGGCGCACCGTCAACGTAAGCTTCCAGTTGTGTAACGCCCTTGGCACTGTATGCGCTGAGCACAAGCTCTCCTGCGTTGCGCAGCGTAGCGCCCGCAGACAGGGCTTGCCCCGCAAAACTGAGTGTCATCGTTGGGCCGGGTTTCCCAGAAGGGTCCAGCGTCAGGTAAGGCTGGTACGCCACGCCTGAGCTGACCCTGCTGCCCTGACCGGACGGGTTGCCGGCACTGTCTCTAGGGCCCGTAGGATGTCCCCACCAATTGTTTGCAGCCTGCACCACAGACTGTGGTGAGTCATTCAACACACCGTACGACGTGTTTTCTGCCAGACTGCTTTGGGTAATCGTTGGCGTTGCCATCAAGCTCGAACGCAGACCGATTCCATTGCCAACGATCCGACTCGATTGGATTTGAGGGGAGCCTTGCCCCGTCACCCAAAGGCCTACCGAACTTCGCTCCAGGCGCAGATCCGAAAAGACAAAGGATCCGCCTTTCAGATTCAGCGCTGCACCGGCATTGGCCAATGCCGGGGGAACATTTTGAGTCCCACCCGCATACCTCAAGGTGAGTCCGTTGATGCTGATATTCGCCGGCTTCACCTCGTCAGACAGAAAAACACCCAGCCAATCTGCAGCAGCGGGTGTGCTGCTGGAATTGCTACGGACCGAAGTGCCCGCCGTCGAGTCATGCTCGCTGGTGAAAACCACGCCTGACCCGGTTCGCAGTTGACCTCGGACCCACAGCCCGGAGCTGGGCTTGTCTGCACTGGCGCCCACGCCAAACTTGACCACGACTCCATCAGCAACAGTCAGTTGAGCATCTGCCGCGGCGGCGGTCTGCGCCAAGCCCAGTGCCACCCAAAGACTCACAAAAGCCAGCATGCACCGACCAACAAGAGACATGCCCAGCGCGCCCATGTATTTGGTCATAACCATCATTGAAAACATGTTTTTCGACCTCATCACGGCAGCACCTCAAAGCGCTTCGTGTGAACTGGCACTCCAGGCACATTGACCGTAAGCAGGACGTCACCGGCAGAAACGAAGTTCATTTCAAGATAGAGACACTCCTGCCCAGCCGGCCATATATCGATCGGTGCCACATGCGCCACAGCTGGGTTGGAGGTCGAAATTTGTATGTTCATATCCGTCAGGGAGTAACTGCGCACGCCCCATGCAGGTTCAGACAAGCAGACCTCATAGGTACGGGTTTCACCTGCTTTAAGCTCATATTCCGGCTTCTCCCAGTCACGGCCATCGAAAGACAGGCTCGGAGGAACTACCCTGATAGCAGCCCTTCCCACATCGGGATAGACATCGGGTAAGGCCGGTACAGTCGCCTCCAAACTTACAGATTCAGCACTCAGGCCCGTAACCTCAAAATATGCATAGTCCTCATGGGGCTTAACCTCCACAGGTGATGTCACGCTGCATGCCGATGGGTTAGAACATTGGATATCCACACTTAAGGGCTGCGAAGGCGACTGCGTATGTCCGCGGTACATTGCATGCACACCAAACTTGGCCGTGAATCCCTGAACAACTGTTAGATCTGAGCAATCGCCACAAACTGCCCTCATCGCAATTTGGTCATCCGCCACAACGGTAATTGGCTCACTTCGGCTACTCATGCCATTGGCCATGCTCAAACCAATGCGATAGCTGCCACGTCGACTGGCCTCGCTCACGTACAGGGTTTCAGTACATGTTGATCCGGGCTCTATACGCGCTTGGGTGACGGGTGCTCCACCCTCCGGTTGGCCGTAGATTGCGCTGACCAAGCCAGCAGGCACTTGATCAGGCAAGCTCAGATCCATCACCCAGGCGGAACCGCTCAGAACTTGACGGTTGTAGTAGTAAGAAATGACATCAGGTACGGACAAACAGATACTGAAGCTCTGACGATCGCCCATATACCGCTCAGACGACGCACTCCAAGCCAGCTCTGGCTTCACAACATTCACATCGGCGATTGCAGACGCAGCGTTCTCGGCCGATGCATGTAACTTGGTCACACCAACGGCATTCCCAGCAATGGATACGCTTACTGACTGTTGCCAGGAAGGGATATAGACACTCTGAGTGGAACAGATCGAGGAGTCTTCACAAGTGAGGTTGATATACAAACCCTCACCGTATCCGTGGTAGCTGAAGGGGTCGATTTTTCGGCCTACACGGACCTGTCCCACCAAACCTTCACCAATTACAAATTTCTGATTTTCAGTATTCGCCTCAATGTATAGCTCCGTGGGCTTGAGCACTCTGATGTCACGCGAAATAGAGGTAATGCCAGCGCCACTCAATTCAATGCGGGCGTTACCAGGTGCGGCACCCATCACCGCAAACGGAGGGGTCGTTTGTGGATACATCTCCTCACCACTGACAACGGCCTCGCTGGCAGTCACCCTCAAAATGGCAGGATCTGAGCTACTCAGCTGAGCCCTCATCCCTCCCTTGGGTGCTGGAGGAACCATGGACCTGACAGGCACTTCAACCAACTCACCCACTAGCACGATGGTAGGAGCCGTAAGCTCTGGGTAGAGCTCAGAGATGAATGTCAGCTCGACCGATCCTTCACGAATCGCATACCCAGCTGCAGCCTGAGCGCTCACAGTGGCCGTTGTCCCGGAGGCGCCGCCCTGAACCACGAAAGCACCACGGCTCTCGCCCTCGGCAATCGCAACGCTTGCTGGATGCTGCACAGCACCCATAGGGGTACTGGACAACGGTACTGTTAGCCCACCGCTAGGCGCAGGTTTGGATAGATCAACGTACAGCGTATATGGAGAGCCTGCCAGCATTTGATTGTGACTGGGCCACACGCTCAAATCGATGGTCGGAATATCGGCTACTTCTACTCTCACCCCGGCAGTACCCAACTCAGGATGAGAGACAGTTAGGGAAGCTACACCCAGTTGAGATTGCGAAGAAACGTAGAAAGTAACTTCGCTTGCCCCCTCGGGAACCGTCAGGTAGCGGGGTCCGCTGGCGAGATGGGAAGCTGATGAAACAAACCACAGCTCCATCCCGCCCAGAGGAGCCGGTTGCGTCAGCTTCAAGCGCAATGGCACATTCGAGTTCCGCGGCATTTTGACTTCCGCTGGCTCAATCAGCATCTGCGCAAGACCGACCTCCACCAGACCTTGCTCAACAAAATAGGGAATGCCAGTCAGCGCCCAACTGACTTGCCCGGTAATCACGCCCGCAGGCACCAGCACGGCATCGATCAGGTTTCCCTCCGCTGTAAGTCCCTTTCCAACAGGCGACGATTCCAGATCGACTCGGACAGCGGGTCCATTGTTGAATCGCAACGAGACACGGTTCAACGTAGGAGAAGATTTCTCGACAACGAGACCGCTGCCGTATTCCACGCGTACGAAGTCCCATTGGGTTTGCTCGTTGCGAGTTCCTTCAGTGAAACGCCACACACCCCAGTCGCCAGGGGCTGGCGATAACTTGGCTGAAGTAATGACGATCGGCTGATCTTGAGTCCCCACGGCTAGCACAGCCCCGCGCATGACTGTAAAGCTGGAAGACGGCTCCATGCGTATTTGCACACCAGGATCCACAGTCAACGTAGCGTCCTGATCCAGCGTCACATTGCCTTGCACCGTGACGGGAGACTGCGCTGCAGTCCACCGAGTGTTCGCTGCAATAGAGCCAGAGACTGTTAATGCCCAAGCGGATTGGGATGCGCAAACACCCAACAGCAATCCCATGAAGGTTGCTGCGGTGCTTTTCAGCACGCTCAACCGCAGCTGGTTTGTAGCGTCCTTGAGGACTTGCATGAATGAACCGATAGATCGCATGAAAAATCCCAGATACTCAAGAACCACACGAGCGAGGCAAGGGACGCCCGGCATGGGCCGCCGACTGCTGCTGCTGTTGCAGATATGCGTTGTAAGAATCCCAACCACCAGAGAGCCAGGCCAGAGCTCTTGCGCCGGGCTTGTATGGGGTTTGTTGCAGTCGCGCTAGCAACGATTGCCCGCTGGCCTGGTTTGGCGTGAGCAGCAACCATTGCTGGTGTGATCCCAGCGGCTTTGCACGCTCCGCATCGTTGAGAGCTTGCACAAGTGCCGCGCCATCCACCAACGATGGCAAATTGACTTCTGGTTTTCCTACAAGGCTCTGTACTTGCTCTTGGCGCAGTCCAATGCCGATCAACCGCCACTGGCCATCCAGTGCACCGAGCCAAGCCTCTTGAGGCGTCACCATGTCCAAGGACTGGATTCGCGCCCAACTTCGCGCACCGCCGAGCAAAACCTGCACTTTGGAGAAACCTTGCTTGCGTAGCGATAGGCACGCAGTTGTCAAAGCACGCAAATCAACCCCTGTGCCGACCAAAGTCAGAGGCTGGTCACGCAAATAACGGCGGTCCGCCACCGACGGCAGCGGCAAAGCAACAGCGCCATGCAGAGGGGCCACTGCAGCCTCCCTCACATCGAGAGCCATTCCCCCAGCACGCCGAGCTTCCACGACATCGACCCAACACTGCGTTTCTTGCGCCGAATACGAAAGTGCTTCGGTATGGCCAAATTCAGGCACCGTGGGCTGGGGGTAGTCCACGCGCAGGCACGCAGGAACCTCCGGATCCTGCGCCCACGCGGGCAAAACAGTCGCTGACAGAACTACCATGCAGCCCACCGCAAGCGGGTGCAAAAAACACTCCCTGATCATCATGTGCCCCGAGGGTTGCGGCGCTGAACAACCCCTCCCAGCGCAAAGATCAACAGGCTCAGGAACATCAGAACTCGCCAATCCATGACAGGGATAGGCGCTGGGTCCGTCGCGGGGATTGCGGCAGCAATCACCGGACCACCGGGATCACGGATCACGCCGTTGACCGTCAAGTCATCGTCACCAAGGCCCCCGTCTTTGATCGTGTACGACACCGTGTTACCGCTGATTCGCAGGTTATTTGGTGGGTACCAAATCTTTCTACCGCCAGAGGTACGGGTGACCCCGTACTTGAGGTAGCCCGTGATCCCACGCAGGTCTGGCCAAGTCGTTGTGATGGTGACTTCGCCGCCTGGTGTGCAACTGACCAACTCAAAGTCAAACACGCCATGTGGCAACAGGATCTGCCCCAGCACAGGACCCATTCCAGAGGCAGGCATCATCCTGGTTGCGTCGGGGTTGAACGCACAGGAGGCGCCACCACCAGAAACACGCGCGGTGACTTGCCCCGTGCCGGTCGCAGAAGGCGCTGTGAAAACCGGCGTTGGCACTGGTGCAGCCACGTTGGTCATATCAAAAACTTGTGCAGCAGAAGCGTCGGACGCGATTGCGGCGCGCACTTGATAAGCCCCGGTCACCGCATTGGCACGCAACAGCGGAGATACAGCGGTCCCGTTGACATCGGTGTTGACCAAAATGACATTGGTGGACTGGCCTTCAAACTGTGCAGAAGCCCCGCTGGACGGCGCTTCAAAGCGCACGGCTACTCCGCTCTGAGGACGGCTTTGTGCATCCACCACCCGAACAGTCAGTGGCTTACCAAACACCGCGCCGGTGCGTGCTGACTGACCATTGCCGTCGACAGACAAC
>ERZ650312.1307-NODE-1307-length-14114-cov-18.718899_pt1 | contig 14114 bp, 9 predicted proteins | sample MGYA00376248_ERZ650312 | MGnify/ENA primary metagenome ERZ650312 (study PRJEB26733, sample SAMN07839316) | wastewater metagenome | biome: urban; feature: wastewater treatment plant; material: waste water | place: USA: North Carolina | collected 2016-07-28 ... | reverse complement strand
TCTTTTTCTGAATTATTACTTATGTAATATGCATAACCAGGATCACAAGAAATAATGGTAAAAATAGCTAAAAGCCAAAATAAATATTTCATAATTTTAATTTTCACTAAAATTAACAAATTTCTGTGTAATTCTGTGATTTCTGTGAGAAATAAATACCTTTGCAAAAATTAAAAAAATGAGCGAATTGATGCCTTGCCCAAAATGTGGCAGCGAATTTACCTACGAACAAGATAATCTTTTGGTTTGTAGTCAGTGTTTCCACGAGTTCGATCCTGCGGAAGTTGGCAATGAAGATAAAATTTTCGACAGCAACGGAAACGAATTACAAAATGGAGATTCTGTAGTAGTGATTAAAGATTTGCCAGTAAAAGGCGCACCTAAACCTGTAAAAGCTGGAACTAAAGTTAAAAACATTAGACTAAGACCAGGTTCTGATCATAATATTGATTGCAAGATTGATGGTTTTGGAGCAATGGCTCTTAAATCTGAATTTGTGAAAAAAGCGTAGGTTTTTTAAACGTAAAGATTCATTATTCTTTGAAAATATTTTTAGGGAACCAAAGTTCGCAGAGTAGAAAATCTTTGATTTTCATTTGCTAAACGAAGTGACTTTTCGAACTTATAAGCGTCAATAATTAAAAAAAAATCTTTACACACTTTGCGTTTAAAGATAAAAAAAGGAAAAATTTGGACAGGGTTCTTTTCCAAGACTTTGATTGCACTGATCGAACAATGCTAATTTCAGTCCGTAAAGGCAGAAAGAGAATTAACCAAAAATTTCCTTACATTTTTTAGGGAATACAAAATTAGGAAATTTTCTGTAGAATAAATGTTAAATTTTCTGTAAAGATAATGTGAAAAGATTTGGAACTTTTTTGTTTCAAATCTTTTCATTTTTTAAACAATTGACTAAAGCTCAAATTGTACCTTAATGTTGCCTTCTAATTTTTGTGAAGAATACATAACTAAAGGAATATTATTGATGAAAATTCTATTCCAATAGTGGTTTCCTGCAAACCTACTGTCGGAAACGGTAGCTTCTTTTCCGTTTTCATCTAAAATAATCTGATGCGGAAAAAAATGATTTCTAGAAATTTGAAGCTGATATTTTTGTTCGTCTGTTATGGTGTTTACTTCTCCCAAAAGTTTGGCAACGTAAGTGTTATAAGGATTTTTAAAGGTTTCTTCGGAGCTATCGTTTTGGATTAATCTTCCTTCTTGCAAAACTACAATTTGGTCTATCCAAGGTAAAATTTCCTGAATTTCGTGGGTAGAAATAATTACAGAAAGTTCGTGTTCTTTCACATAATTAAAAAGTTTTTCCCTGAGTTCCATTTTTCTAGAATAATCCAAATTACTGAACGGTTCGTCTAAAAGAAGAAGCTTAGGCATTACAGAAAGCGCTCTTGCAATGGCAACACGTTGTTGTTGGCCTCCACTTAGGTTTTTAGGAAGTACATTGGCATAATTTTCTAAACCTACAACTTCTAAAAGTTCGTGTACTTTTTTTCTTTTTTCAGCCAAGTTGATGTTCGAAATAAATTTTCCAACATTTTCTGCCACTGTAAGATAAGGCATTAAATCATAATGCTGAGAAACCAATTTTAAACCTTTTTCTCCGGGAACAATGTTTCCTTTTGGACCATAGAGTTTTTCGTCTTCTAAGAAAATTTCGCCACTTTGCCAATCAATAAGACCATAGATAATATTGAGCAAGGTAGATTTGCCACAGCCACTTTCGCCAGCCAAAGCAATAATTCTTCCTTTTTCTACAGAAAGATTCAAGTTTCTGAAAAGTGGATTTACAGAGGAATATCCGAAGTATAAGTTTCTTACAGTCAAAAGCATATACAAAAGTAAGCATTCTGTAATAAATTTTAAAAATTTGAAGATAAATTTCTTATTTTTGAGCAAACAAATTTTTAAAATACAAACATGAAAAACAATTGGCTTACAATTATTGCGGGTTTTGGTATAGCTTTTCTGGTGGTTGCGTGTGGTAAAGACAAACCTATTACCAGCGAATCAAACGAGGTTCTTACAAAAACTGATGGTGTTCTCTATAAAGTAGATACAATGAACAGTAGAGTAGAATGGAAGGGTTATAAAGTGCTGAAATCTGATCAAACTACACATTTCGGAACGATAAGATTTGAAAGTGGAGACATTACTGTAAAAGAAGGAAAATTACAATCTGGTAAATTTGTAGCAGATATTAATACGCTAGAAAATATTGATTTGAAAGACAATCAAGAGATGAAATCTAAACTAGAAGGACATCTGAAGAGTGCTGATTTCTTCGAGGTAGAAAAATTTCCTACGGCTTCTTATGAAATTACCAAAGTTACTGAAGCTAAAAGTGGTGATTACAATACTATTCTTGACGGAAATCTCACCATAAAAGGTATTACAAAACCAGTTCAGTTTAAAGCAAATGTTACCGTACAAAACGAAAATGTAAGCATTGCAACAGAACCAACTGATATTAACAGAGAAGATTACGGTTTGAATTTTGAAATTCCTTTTGAAAACGGATTGCTAAATAAATCTATCAATCTTCAGGTTTTGATTAAGGCGATGGAGAGTAAGTAAAAAATTGAAAATACTAAAATAGGAACTCGCAGTTTTGTGAGTTCTTTTTTTTGAACCGTCATTGCGAGGAGCGAAATGTAATGAAGCGACGAAGCAATCTGTTGTTTTTCTAGAATTTAAAAAAAGTAATGATGAAAAATAGAATTAATAATTTCAAGAAATAAGAATAACAAGAAAGCCACGAAGTGGCGAAATCAATAGCATTGGGCGAAGCAAAGTGAAGCCCAATGAAAAAATTGGTAATTTTTAGGAAGGTGCGAAGCACCGAAATCTAAAAATTATTTTTTTGGAAGCCTCAAAAAAAACAGAAACCTGAATTCTAGCCCTGATTGCCGATGAGATATTTATATTTTTTAAAGGAATCGGCGTTTCGCTAAAGCGAATTGCAGTGGAAATCTTTTAAAATTTTTTGAATGAAAACCCTTTTTGTCTCGTGAAAAACGAGACAGAAAGGGATGAGCTTTGGCAAAAATTTTAAAAATTGTAACGGAAAGCAGGACAGAAAGTGGAAGGATTTACAAAATGTCTTGCTTCTAAAAAAAATAATTTATTCTTTCAACAGATTGCTTCGTCATTCGTTCCTTATTCCTCGCAATGACGATGAAAATTCTTCGCAATAACGATGTAAAATTCTCACAATGTTTTTCAAATTAAAATCGTATTTTTGCAATTCGTAATATTTTACACAATGTTAGAAAAAATAGAGGAACTATTAGTAGAGGTAAATTCGTTTCAAACCCAAAGCAAAGACGAGATTGAACAATTTCGTATCAAATTCAGCGGGAAAAAAGGAATTTTAAATGATTTTTTTGAAAAATTTAAAGAAGTTCCTAATGAACAGAAAAAAGATTTTGGACAAAAAATCAATACCCTAAAACAAGCGGTAAACAATAAATTAGAAGAGCTGAAAGAAGCTACTTCTAGCCAGATTATTATCGAAAAAGAAGATCTTACGAAACCAGCTTTTCCGTTGGAATTGGGTTCTAGACATCCTATTAATTTGGTGAAAAACAGAATTATAGAGATTTTTAAATCTATTGGTTTTGCGGTTGCAGATGGGCCAGAAATAGAAGATGATTGGCATAATTTTACGGCACTTAATTTGCCAGAATACCATCCTGCAAGAGATATGCAAGATACCTTTTTCATAGAAACCAATCCTGATGTTTTGTTGAGAACGCATACTTCTTCGGTGCAAATTAGACATATGGAAGAAAATAAACCACCTCTTAGAATTCTTTCTCCGGGGAGAGTTTTCCGTAATGAAGCGGTTTCTTCTCGTTCGCACTGTATTTTCCATCAAATTGAAGGTTTGTATATAGATGAAAATGTAAGTTTTGCAGATTTGAAACAGACTATTCAGTTTTTTACTACAGAACTTTTCGGAAAGTCAAAAATTAGAATGAGACCTTCTTATTTCCCTTTTACAGAACCAAGTGCAGAAGTAGATGTTTATTGGGGGTTAAACTCTGAAACAGATTACAGAATTACCAAAGGAACTGGTTGGTTAGAAATTATGGGTTGCGGAATGGTAGATCCTGCGGTTCTTAAAAATGTAAATATAGATGCGGATAAATATAGTGGTTACGCTTTCGGAATGGGAATTGAGAGAATTGTAATGCTTCTTTATCAAATGAGCGACATTAGAATGTTCTTTGAAAACGATAAAAGAATGTTGCAGCAATTCGGACATCTTTAAGAGTGGGAGAATTGTAGAGTTGTAGAGTGGGAGAATTGTAGAGTGGGAGAATTGTAGAGTGGGAGAATTGTAGAGTGGGAGAAATTGTAGAGTGATAGAAATGATAGCGTTAAAGACTTTAAATTAAATCAAAATTGAGCCACGAAGTGGCGACTTAATAAAGGATAGGATAAAATCCTATCAACACAATACATAAAAATCAAACCGCTTCAGAATTTCTGAAGCGGTTTTTACATAATAAAGATCTAGATTATGAGAAGCTAATGTGCGCCGATTTTGAGTCTTTAAGATTTTTTGAACCAATTTTTGGCTCTGTTGTAATCTAAAAAGTAAGTTAATCTTAACGAAATATTATTGGTCATAGGTTCATTAAAAAGGGTGTCAAAATTTTTACCAAAAGTTAATCTAGAAACGTCTTGATAATTACTTACTGCATTTCTGTACAATAGTGTAAGCTGTGAACCTGGCGCAAACCACCAAGTGTATCTAAGATCCACATTCCAAGAGTTATATGTTCCGTTTAGGTTATTAGAAAAATTATTGGTATTTGCTAAACTTCCGTCTTGATTTAGGGTGTAGAATTGATGGTAAGTAACGTCTGAAAAATAATGACGGAATGCCAACGAAAGAGTCATTTTATCATTAAAACTAAATTGCGAAGTCAGTGAGTTTTCGTAAGTATTTCTTTGTCTTCTTCCCATAAAAATATTGGTGCCGTCATTTCCTGCAAAACCAACTTCGTTATTGCTGAAAACTGGGTTGAATTGCCAAATTACATTGAATTTATCATTAAATCTGTATCTTAAGAAAACGGAAGGAATCACTTTGTTTCTCCCTTTTTCGTTATATGCATAGTAATCTATGTTTACATTAAATTGTAGTTTTTTTCTAGAATCACTTTCGTACCAAATCCAACTATCAAAATATCCTGGAACATTAAGGTGTCTTCCGAATTTTCTAGGCTCGAAGATGTCTTTTTCACCAAATGGAGTAAATTCTACACCGCCACCAAAACTGCGAAAGTTTTTGTCGGTAAACTGATTATTGTGATTAAATCTGAATGTAGAAAACAAAAATGGGTCTAATCTATGAGAGTAAGTAATATTATTGTTTAAATAAATATTATTGAATCTTTTGGTAGGTTGTAGAATTCTATATCCGTACCAAGCATTATAATTAGCAATATTGGTAGTTGTAGAAAATCCTAAATCATTGATGTCCCAATTTTTAGTTGTAAAATTCGCATTAACATCAAATCTGTGTTTGCCAGATACTTTTCCGAAACCGAACTGACTTTTGTTTCCAAATTTAGTTCCGTCATCCATTACCCAACTTCCTTTTACATTTCCGTAGTATTGATAGGTGTTTTTCTTATTTCTGATATTCCACAATAAGCCAGTAGAATTAGCATCTCTGAAACTACCACTTCTCATGGTATTGGTATTAACGAAGGTAATAGACGAATTTTCGTTGAATCTCTGGTCTAGAACCAAAACATTATAATTAGCCCAAGGTTCTAGAATTTCTTTTCTGGTTTCGCCTGTAATATTGTTTTTAATAATAGCTTCTGCTTTTTCTGTAATCCCGTTGAAAAATCCTATTCCCAGACCTTTATTTGTTCTTCCAGAAATTTTAAAAGCATTAAATAATTTTACTTTTGAAGGTTCTTCTACCAAAGTTTCGTCAGCAGAAACGTTTGCAGATTTCGAAGGATAACCACCAACTCTTCTTGAATAGAACATATTTCCTTTTTCGAAAAGTTCTGTACCTTCGGTAAAGAATGAACGTTGCTCTGTAAATTGCTGTTCGAATGGTGTTAAATTTAAAATAGAATTATCAAAATTAGCTTGTCCGAAATCTGGAATTAAAGTCATATCAAAGGTGAAAGCATCATTTATTCCGTATTTTACATCCATTCCTCCATTGAAATTGGTTGTAGTTTGCCCATCATAATTATTGACATAAGTAGAAAAATAGGGCATAAAAGACAAACGAATTGGCGGATCAATATTTTTGATGTTTTCCAAAACTCCGTCATATAGTAAGAAACCACCTTTTTGGTTGTTAATGTAATTCCAGGTGTAGGCTGTTTTGGTTCTGTTTATTTGTCTGAAAAAATTTAAACCCCAATTTTGAACCTCACTTTTAGGAAATCTAAGCTCAGAAAAAGGAATTTTCATTTCTACAGTCCATCCATTTTCTACAATTTTAGCAGCAGAATACCAGATTCCGTTCCAAGAAAAATCTTCGCCATTTTCGTTGGTTATTTTACTGTCTGCTTGTACACCAGCTGCTGTCACAAAAAGTTCTAAACTCTGTTGTTTGTCATTATAACCATTGAGAAAAAGCACAAAAAAATCGTCATTGCCTATATTATCTCTTTCGGTAAGTTCTTTAGAAATTTTAGAAGGTTCTTTGTCATATAACATAGCAGAGACATAGATTCCGGTGTCATCATAGGCAATTTTTACTTCAGATTTGAAATCTGCATCTTCTGCTTTCCCATTGTTTGGTCTAAATTCTATAAAATCTTTCGCAATAGGAATGTTTTTCCAAGCGTCATCATCTAGATTGCCATCTATTTTAGGGGCTTTCTCTAATTTTACCGCAGTTATTTTTTTTCGGGTAATGCTGTCTTGAACCTTTTCTTGTGCAAAAGATAAAACTGAAAATATTGTAAATAAAAATAAAATCCGAATTCTCATAGTTTTTAATTTTGAAGATTAGTTGTGAAATTTTTTCATTTGTTTCAAGTAAGACAACTAATATTTTAGTTTTATTACATCAATTCACAAAAAAATCCGAAAAAATTCGGATTTTATATGATATTCAGTGATTTAAATGTTTTATCTATTTAAAATTTAAAGGATATTTCACATTACTGTAATTGTCTAAGCTTGCTTTTAGAGAACCTACCAAGAGATCAGCTTTTATTTCAACAGGTACTAGATTGGCATCATTAGTTACATACATGGTTACGCCTTCCTGAGATTTAAAAATTCTTCCACTCATTACATAAGGAACAATTTTGAGACAAGAAATTTTCCCAAATTTGGTATTTTTATTTTCTATACCTGTTACTTTTAGCATAAAAGGATAAATTTCGTCATCTATCCATATATTAATTTTTAGAGAGCTTCCTACCTTAAAATTGCTAGCATCCATGCTTCTAAGATAGTAAAAAGCCGAAATCATATCCTGAATTCCTTTTACTGTTTTAAAGTTTTTAGAAGTTTTGTCTAGTTTATTAGTAAGTACTAGCGTTTGATTGTCATGATTGAAATCTGTTTCAAAATGTCTTTTGTAACCACCTTCAGAGACGTTTCTTACATAATGACTTGGCAGACCAGTTGCTATGTTGATGTAACTTTCGTACACATCATCTACTTTAAAAAAAGCTCTCGTCGCACCAGTACTTTTTCCTACACCAGTTACTCTGTAATGTGGGGCATTTCTGTAATTTACTTGGTTGGCAGTAAGGGTAGCATATCCTGCATTTAAAAAGCCGTAATGAATTCTGAGCGTAATTCTTTCACCATTTTTGATATTTTCTATCTGCGAAAATATCATCATAAAAGTGAATGATAATATAAAAGTTAAGTGTTTTTTCATTAATAATTTTTTAATTCAGAATAATACCTTTCAAAAATTTTGCCAAAATAAAAATGACATTCTCAACTAGGTTAGATATGATAAATGTCACTTTTGTTACAAGGCTACCTCGTAAAAATTCTTATATTTGCAAAATATGAAAAGTTTTTATTAGTAATTGACAAATTTACAATAAAAAATACTTATTTAATGATTACAACAGATTTATTGATTATAGGAGCCGGGCCAACCGGACTTTTTGCTGTTTTTGAAGCAGGTTTATTAAAATTAAAATGTCATCTTATTGATGCTCTTCCGCAACCTGGCGGTCAACTTACCGAACTTTATCCTAAAAAACCCATTTTTGATATTCCAGGTTATCCTTCTGTTTTAGCAGGTGAATTGGTAGATAATTTGATGGAGCAGATTAAGCAATTTCAACCTGGTTTTACATTGGGCGAAACCGCTGTTACTCTTAATAAATTAGAAGACGGAACTTTCGAGGTGATTACCAATAAAGGAACTGTACATCATGCAAAAGCAATAGCCATTGCAGGTGGTTTAGGTACTTTCGAGCCTAGAAAACCTTTAATAGATAATATAGCAGACTACGAAGAAAAAGGGGTAGATTATTTTGTGAAAAATCCTGAAGTTTACAGAGATAAAAACATTGTAATTGCTGGTGGTGGAGATTCTGCTTTAGATTGGAGTATTTTCTTAGCTAATGTTGCAAAATCAGTAACTTTAATTCACCGCAGAAATGAATTTAGAGGTGCATTAGATTCTGTAGAAAAAGTGCAGGAACTTAAAAATCAAGGAAAAATTAATTTGGTTACTCCTGCAGAAGTTACAGGATTGAAGGGAGATGGTCACATAGAAGCCATTACTGTAGAGCAAGAAGGTAACGTGTATGACCTTGAAACAGATTATTTTATACCACTTTTTGGTCTTACTCCGAAATTAGGAGCTATTGCTAATTGGGGCTTGAATATTGAGAAAAATGCAATTGTAGTAAATAATGCTTTAGATTATCAAACTAATGTAGAAGGAGTTTATGCAATAGGTGATGTAAATACTTATCCCGGAAAATTGAAATTGATTCTTTGCGGTTTCCACGAAGCTACATTAATGTGTCAAAGCGTTTATAATAGACTCAATCCGGGTAAAAAATATGTTTTAAAATATACTACAGTAAGTGGTGTAGATGGTTTTGATGGTTCTAGAAAAGAAGCAGAAAAAGCCGTAGTGAAAAAAATAGATTAATTTTTTTGTGTTTTATATTTAGTAGTTAGATTTTTTTCTAAACACTAAACACCAAATACCAATTACCAAATACCAAAATGTTAGACGTAAATATAAAAATCACAGACAGAAACGGAGTTACTCACGAAGTAGCAGCGCCTACAGATATGGCACTTAATCTGATGGAAGTAGTAAAACTCTACGAATTGGCAGAAGAAGGAACGATAGGAGTTTGCGGAGGTATGGCAATGTGTGCTTCTTGCCAATGTTATGTGAAGAGCGATACCACACTTCCCGAAAAATCTGACGAAGAAGATGCAATGCTTTCTGAAGCGTATAATGTAAAAGAAAATTCCAGATTGGGTTGCCAAATTCATATTACAGAAGATTTAGAAGGTCTGGAAGTAGAATTAGCACCTTATGAATAGATTAAAACTTAACCTCTCGTTTTTGAGAGGTTTTTTAGTTTTTTAATCAAAAAATATAAAATTCATAGCATAATTTTTTTGCTATGAAATTTCAACTCGTTAAATTCGTACAGTTTTTTTTTAATGAGTTTAGTCTTACAATTAAATAGACTAAATCTTCTAAAACATATTAAAAATTTTATCAATGAAAATCGGAATTGAAGCGGCAAGTTTTTTTGTACCTACGTTGTACTTAGAAATAAAAGATTTAGCAGAAAAACGCGGTATAGAACCTGCAAAACTAGAAAAAGGGTTGGGGTTGAAAAAAATGGCGTTCCCAGATGTGCACGAAGATGCAGCCACTTTTGCAGCAGAGGCGTTACTAAAACTCATCAAAGATTATAACATAAATCCTAAAGAAATTTCTAGAATTTATCTAGGAACAGAAAGTGCGGTAGATGCTGCCAAACCTACTGCTACTTATGCTATGCAAATGGTAGAAGCTGCTTTGGCGAATGAATTCGGAGAGAGAAGTTTCAAAAATTGTGATGTAGTAGATATGACTTTCGCATGTGTAGGTGCAGTAGATGCTATGCACAATTGCCTAGATTTTGTGAGAGCTAATCCTTCTAAAAAAGCGGTGGTAATCGCAAGTGACTATGCAAAGTATGAACTGGCTTCTACTGGTGAATATACACAAGGAGGTGGTGCTGTAGCAATTTTAATCTCTGCTAATCCTACGCTTTTAGAAATCGAAAATCAGTTTGGGGTAGCTACAGATAGCGTTTTTGACTTCTTTAAACCAAGAAGGCATACTACTAAAAATTTAATCCAAGGTTTGCCAGAAACTTTTGCAGATAAAGTAGAAATTTTTACTGATGAACCTGTTTTTGAAGGGCAATATTCTAACCAATGTTACCAAGATAGAATAAAAGAAGCTTATGCGCATTACCAAGAAGAAAGTGGAAAAGTAAAACCTTACGAAAATTGGAGATTCTTAATCTTCCATTTGCCTTATGCATTCCACGGGAAGAGATTGTTTACCGAAATTTTCGGTATTGAAAACGGAATGAATACCGAAACTGCTGATGATATTAAAGCCATTGCTCAAACTGAAGAATATAAAAATTTGGTGGCAGAAAAAATAGAAATTACACAACGTGCAAGTTCAGAAATTGGGAATTTATATACAGCTTCTATTTTTATGGCGTTGCTTTCGGCGTTGCAAGTTTCATATTCTGAAGGAGAAGATTTAGCAGGCAAAGAAGTTGGTTTTTTAGCTTATGGAAGTGGAAGTAAATCTAAAGTTTTTGCAGGCAAAATAGGAGAAAATTGGAAGAGCATAGTAGAAAAATGGAATCTTTTTGATGAATTAAATAAAAGAGCAGCTATAGATTTTGATACCTACGAGAAACTCCATCGTAAACAACTAGACCAATCAGTAAACCCTAATTGGAAAGGTTTCGGACTTACAAAAATTGAAAAAGAAAATCCAGTTCTAGTTGGCGCTAGATACTATGAAAAAAGATAAGGGTTATAATATTACCCATTTGAATAATCAGAATTTTTTAGTTCTGATTATTTTTTTATTCTTTAGTGTAATGGTTTGTTGATTGTATTATTGTAAATTTGCAATGTGTTTTTATGTGTTTTTGTGAACTAAATATAATTATGATTTATAATATTTATAGATAAATAGATATAAATATGAATTATAATAATTAAATTAGTAAAATAAATCTAACTTAATAATGTAAGATGAAAGCCAAGTATATTTTTTTGAAGTGCTTTTTGATCTTATTTTTTGAGATTGTAAAATCTCAGACTACAAGTGATGTATATATATCCGATGTGCAAGGCAACCAAAATCCTACCATCAGTTGTAGTTATCCTTTTGTAAATGGTAGTTGTGTGCAATTAACAGCCAATTATCCTCAGTTTAGATTAACAGATTCTTATCAAGTTTCTTCTGTTCCTTATGCTCCTTATTCTGCACCTACAAAAACAGTAATCAAAGATAATTTGGATGATGTTTTTACTAAAGTTATAGACTTGCCGTTTAGTTTTTGTTTTTACGGGAAATCATACCGAAAATTGGTCATAGGTTCTAATGGAATGATAAGTTTTGATACCAATCAAGCCAATCAAGCTAATGCACCTAATTTTTCTGATACATTACCCAATCAAAATTTACCTAAAGAATCTATTTTTGGTGTACTTCATGATATGTATTTTTCTACCACAGATGATTCTGAGATTAACTATTCTGTGATTGGTGCAGCTCCTTTTAGAAAATTTATAATTAATTTTTATAAAGGGAGACTTTCTGGTTGTGAAACGCAAGATTCTAGTTCGCAGATTGTGCTTTCAGAAGGGAGTAATACCATAGAAATTTTCGTAGAAAACAAAGAAATTCCTTGTAATCTAGCGAAATTTAGAAATTCTTTAATAGGGATAAATGATGCTACAGGAAACCTTGGGGTGTCTGCTCTCAATAGAAATACTGGGGTTTGGTCTGCCCAAAATGAAGCGTGGGTTTTTTCGCCATCTGGAGGTGATTTGGTTCCTAATTTTGTTTGGTATGATGCAAAAGGTAATGTAATTGGTAATACAAAAGACCAGATTGTTTGTCCTCAAAAAGAAGAAAATTATAAAGTAGATATTATCTACACTACTTGTAATGGAGATACCACCACATATTCTGATGATATTAATCTGAAATTTACAGTTGATTATCCTACGGTACAGCCATATACCAAAATTATTTGTAATGTTACAGATTATATTACTTTGGCAGATTATAAACAGTTCTTAACAACTAATAATTTTTCAAACTTTAACTATGAATTTGTAGATGCTTCTACAGGTCTGGTAGTAGATGAAAATACGCCTTTTACCATAAGTACAGACAGAGCTTTTAACGTGACTGTTTCCAATAAAAATTTTCCAGATTGTAAAAAAACAACGACTCTTTTATTCAAGTTTTATTCAGACAATATTTTGACCAATAGACTTGCGGTTTGTGATATGAAAAATGATGGAGTAGAGAATAATTTTGAGCTTAATAAATTTAATGTAAGATTGGTTGGTGGCAATTATCAAGGTGCTGTCTCTTATTTTTCTACCTATAACGATGCTCTTAATAATGTTAATCAAATTACTACTGCTAATTTGGTAAATGGTAGTCAATTTTATGTGAGGTTGGCATATCAAAATTGTGCAAATGTTTTAGGGCCTGTTACGGTTAATTTCAACCCAACTCCAGTGGTTATTTCACCAGTAGATATCGAAGTAAAAGTATGTGATTCTAATGATGATGGGATAGAAAAGTATGATTGGGCAGGATTGGTAAAAGATAAAATTACGACAGATGCTGGCGTTTCTTTAATTAGGGTTTTTAATTCTTATACAGAAGCTTTTAATGCTTTACCTTCTAATCTTGGGCTTACCAATATTGTAGCAGGTACTTATAAAGTCTATGCAAGAGTAGAATATCCTGGTGGTTGTTTTTCTATTGCAGAGATTAATATGAATGTAATTTTTGGAGTTGTAAAATTCAATAATTCTGATACTTATATTTGTTTTGATGGAACTCAAGATATTCCTGTGAATTTAGATACGCTTACCACAGGAATGTTAATAGAGCCATTAGACGGTTCGGTTACAGGACCTGTGTATTTCGCTAATTATCAGGATGCTATAGATAATGACCCTGCTAAAATTATTCCTGCAAATCAATTAATTACAGATGATGGAGATTTTGTGACTAAAATTTATTATGCAAGGTTTGACAAAGGTACAGATTGTTATTCCATAAGACCTATTAATATTTATCTGATTCATTTGGTTAAAAATATTGACCAATTTAATGTTTGTGATGATAGAAATAACGGAGTAGAAGATATTAATCTAAATAATTATGTGCCACAAGTTAATAATCAGCCAGGTACACAAGTTTCATTTTTTGATACCAATGCAGCAGCTCTGGCAAATGTAGCTGGTACTAATATTACATCTGTAACAATTAATGGAAATCTCACAGTTCATGCCAGAGTGAGTTATCAGAGTTGTGTTCTTATTTTTCCAGTGGTTTTTAATCTGGTAAATACTCCTAAAATTGCTCCCGAAGTAAATGCTACAATCAAAAATATTTGTGATAATAATGCAGATGGTGTAGAAGAGTTAGATGCTACTTTATACGAATCTCAAATTAATATCAATAATGAAAATGTAGATTTTGCGTATTATCAGTCTTATGATGCACAAAATAAAATATTCAGTAATCCATATTATAATCCTACCAGAATTCCTGTTTCTAATGGAATCGTGGTATATGTAAGAGTTAGAAATAGGCTTTCTAATTGTATTTCTGCTGCTAAAATTACTTTTGACTTAGAATTTTATCCGCCTATTTATTTAGCCAAAAATGCAGTTCTGAAACTTTGTGATAAAGATTTAAATTTTGGAGAATCATTTCACTTAGATTTGGCGACTTCCCAAATTTTTGACCAAAGTATTAATAAAGTTTTACTTTCAGATTTAGATATAACGTATTATGTTACCGAAGTAGATGCTAATAA
>ERZ650312.1304-NODE-1304-length-14135-cov-5.743892_pt1 | contig 14135 bp, 10 predicted proteins | sample MGYA00376248_ERZ650312 | MGnify/ENA primary metagenome ERZ650312 (study PRJEB26733, sample SAMN07839316) | wastewater metagenome | biome: urban; feature: wastewater treatment plant; material: waste water | place: USA: North Carolina | collected 2016-07-28 ... | reverse complement strand
GGCTGATAATCGGTATTCCATTACTGTTTTTACTTGGATTGTTCATGAATGCAATCAAAGACATGAAACGCCTTGAAAAACAGCTACCTAAGTACAAAGAAAAAATCAGGAAAATACCGGAAGATGAAGACAAAACAAAGGGGCATTAAGCCCCTTTTGTATTACAGAGTAATATTATTTTTTCGTCTGGAGTTTCCTTGCCAGCGCTTGATAAACCTGCTCGGCCACTGAGGCAGAAACTGGTTGCTGATTCGCTGTTTGCAACTCAACCTGAGTTCCTTTGTCAGCCGGTTTCAGCTGGAATATGTAGGAACCAGAATTCAGGCCGCTATAATTCGGCGCAATCGGCTTCCAGATAGCTAATGCATCGAACAAGCTGCCATCAGGAATAGTGTATTCAACATTAATTCGCTGAGCAGCAGTATCGGTCTGCTTGACAGTCCAACCCAATTGAGACAGCTCAGATGACATGCGACTTAGCACTTTGTCAGCCGGAGCATCAGCAACCCAACCACCTTTCGCTTTTACCAGATGAATAGGCTGTTCTACAATTTCTGCAGCAGGAACAGACTGGTTTGATGATGAGTTATCTGCGATAGCAGTTGCAGTAACATTGCTATATTTCTGCAGACGCTGATATAGTTTTTCAACCGCTGAAGCAAGAACCGGTTTATTGCTATCATCCAGAAGAGTAATCGACGTTTCTGAGCCGCGATCTGCAAGTTGCAACCGGTATTGACCAGATGAAAGCGCCAGACCATCGTTCTTCTCTTCAGTAGCTTCCCAGAAGGTCAGCACTTTGAGCATGCTAACTGAAGAATCGCCTTCATAATTGAAGACTATCAGCCCCTGCGACTGAGAGCTACTCTCTATTGGTAAACCTGCTTTCGGTAATACGGTGAGCAACCACTTCCAGGTAGATACATAACTGTTTCTGGCAACCAATGCTTGTGAACCTGAGCTATCCTGCCCAAGCAGCAATTCAATCGGACCATTAGAAGCAACCAGGCTTTGTGTCTGGCTACGGTAATGTGTATCCACATAAGCACTCACATTGTTCAGCATCCGGGTTGCGTAGTGCCGCTGCTCAAAAATACTCGGCGCTGATTCCGCGTCTGCCTGACGTAGCCATTTTGCTTTCAGACCCGCACGGTGTGTTAGCGGGTCGTTCTGTACGCTGAACTGATAATATGCTGCCGGCGCTGGTGGGATATCATCTGCATTCTCAGCATCAAACGTTACAGCCACAGGCCCGGTTTCCAACACCATATTCACGTCATCCCGACGTGTAACCGCAATTTTATTGGCGGTCATATAGTTATTAAGCCATGACCATAAATCTTCGTTAATTTGCTGATTCAGATTGCTCGCTGAAAACCAGAGCAGCAAATTATGGCGATTGTTATCAGCCCGGCTACTGGAAACGAATGGCATAATCTGCTCTGGAGGACGCACATCAATATCTTCCGCCAGCAGACCTTGTCTGGTTTCGACAGGCAAACGATATTCCTGTGAAAATAAGGGGCTTTGTAACGGTGATGGCGTTTTTAGCTGATGCGTCAGCGCTGCAGACGTATAGTTAAAATCCCGGTTTGCCTGTTTTCTTTCAGCTTCAGAACTACAGGCAGAAAGAACGCAGATACAGATAAGACTGTAAGAGAACGGGGATATTTTCATTTGTTTTTTTTGCACGCTAGATTAACTCCGCTTTCACAAGTGCCCCTTCAACGATTGCCTGAGCTCCAGAGGAAAGCAACGTCAATGGCAGGCGTAAATCGGCATAGTTTATAAGACCCATTCTTGCTGCCGCCCACTTCACAGGTATTGGATTCGACTCGATAAACAGCTCCCGATGTAAGGGCTGTAAGCAGTCATCGATCTCTTTTGCAAATAATTCTTCACCGGCTAAAGCATGAGCACACATACGGCTCATTTCTTTAGCTGCAATATTAGCAGTGACAGAAATAACTCCATTGCCGCCGGCTTGGATAAACTCTCTGGCCGTCGCATCGTCACCACTATAAAGCGCAAAATTTTCACCACACAAGGCTCTTAACTCAGAAGCTCGGGCAATTTTTCCGGTCGCTTCTTTTATGCCGCATATACCAAAACTACCAGCAAGACGCGCTACTGTTTCCGGCTGTAAATCACAACCAGTCCGGCCGGGAACATTGTATAAAATTTGAGACAATCCGCTGTATTCGCCAATAGCAGCGTAATGCTGATATAAACCTTCCTGTGTGGGTTTATTATAGTATGGTGTTACAGAAAGACCGGCAGAAATGCCCATCAGTCTGATTTGTTTAGCTATTTTTTTCGCATGAGCAGTGTTATTTGATCCACATCCGGCGATAACCGGAATCCGGCCCGCACTGTATTCCAGTACTTTATCAAATAAAGAGAACAATTCATGCTCATCTAATGTAACAGATTCACCTGTCGTACCGGCAACAACTAATGCATTGGTCCCAGACTGGATATGATAGTCAATTAACCTTTCTAATGCTTGCCAGTCTACTGAACCAGAACGGTCCATTGGAGTTATCAGAGCAACGAGACTACCGGTTAACATAAAAGCAGAAACTCCTTCTTGAGGGCAGCTAATGGTACGGCGGGCTATACACAAAAACAAGGCAAAACACGATTTCCAATAGCGAAATGCTGATCTGATCCCGTCGTTATACCGTACTGTTTTACATTAGTATTTTGAACTGATACCAACGATAAGGATATAAAAATGAACCGATTGACTGCCGGCTCTCCGGCTCCTGCTTTTGAATTGTCTGATCAGAATGGTACACCTGTCCGGTTAGAGTCATTCCGGGGAAAAAAAGTATTAGTTTACTTTTATCCGAAAGCCATGACTCCGGGGTGCACAACACAAGCCTGTGAACTGCGTAATAGCAAAAATGCGCTGGAAGAAAGAAATGTGGTTGTGCTGGGCATCAGTCCAGATTCCCCTGCCCGACTAAAAAAATTTGAAACTCGTGATGAATTAAACTTCACTTTACTGGCAGATGAAGACCATCAGGTAGCAGAGGCTTTTGGCGTGTGGGGGCTGAAAAAATTTATCCTTAGTAATTTTTCATGACAGATATCCTTGATGTTTTTTATGACAAATCTATCTTTGATATGTGGGTAACATATCGAGGGTTGTTTTGTGATAGAAACGCATGAAGACAAATATTCTGATATTTATGATGACTACCGACTGCTTTCCATAGAGGTAGATACATTAGCAAAGCTAAAAATTTCAACGAGTATCAATAACGATTCTAGAGAGGTGACCCATTCCCCCTACCTTTCCCCTTCCAATCTGGAATCACGCCTGAAGAAAACCGATATCATCATTGCACCTGATGGGACTATTGTTTACCCACAATCCTTATACCTCGTGTCTAAATTGCGTGGTGAAGGTGCGGTCAAAGATACTGCCCCAATTGCAAAAGGCCTTTTAGCTTTTACTCGTTATTTAGACTCCACTCACTACTCACAAGTTGATGAAGATGGTAATGAAATACCACCTGAATATCTAACTTATAAAACCCTATCGAAGTATGAGGAAGAAGGTGCGCCTTGGCGATTTGCTGAGTTTCTACTTGCTAACTGCAATAATATTGAAGGTGCTAATGGCGATGAAGCTTTTAGTTTATCTACAGCTAGAAGTTATATGAGTGCCGTAATTGGATTCTATAAGTGGATGCAACGGTTCGGCTACATCAAAAATGACGATCAGAATGTTGTTACCCACTACACAACTGGAACAGTGCATCAAGAGTTAAATCAGCACGATATGTTGGCTCACACAAAGTCAGGGTCTAAACGAACTTATGAAACGTCCAATATCATGAGGATGTTTCCTAAAAAAGAGAACACTCCCTCGCATAAAAAGCTAAAGCCTATGCCCCCTGAGCACAAAGCTTTATTTAATGAATATGTCAATTCACTCCCAAAGGGGGCTGAATTAATTTTTCGGCTATGTGTCGAGGCAGGGCTTAGAATTGACGAAGCCATTCATTTCCCCGCGCACGACATAGGAAAGGCTGACTACTGTGATTTAGATGTAGTACCAATCAAAATTACTCGCACAAAAGGCAGCAAGCCTCGTACCGTAGAAATTCCCATTGAGCTGTACGAAGAGCTAGAGATATACAAAGAAAGTAACGCACGACTTACAAACCTAAATAAACGAAATGAGCTTGTTCAGTCAGGTGAGGTGTTAGATGCCTTAGAGTACCTCTTTATTTCAAATAAAGGGAGTCCATACTCAGGCAACACCTTAGAAACACACTTTTCAAACCTGCGAAAACAGATCCGTGAAATGGACTCTACTTGGTACTACCGTATCCATGATTTACGTTCTACCTTTGCAACTCATTGGCTTTGGCAGGCGTCGCAAAAACGTGCCCTTGGCTATGACTTCCTGATGGATGAATTAGCTGAATTAATGGGACACGCAAGCACATCAACCACTGAAAAATACATTAAGTTCATGAATAAGCTAGACGACCAAATCAACATGGCTAAAGCGAAAAACCGCAAAATAAACGGAGGTTGGGCGTAATGGCGAAAAGTAAAATTGCTAGACAAACCAATTCCGTTAAACGTGTGCGCAATAGTCAAAATGTTGTGTCTTTGAATCTGACGATTCCTTATAAAAGTAGTGTTTTAAATAAACCAATGCAGTTCGATGTTTCTCACTTATTGCATTTAGGCTGTAACAAGGAAAGTGAGAGAATAGACAGCCGAGCAGCATTTATTAGGCGTTTTTGCGAGAAAGCCAACCAATATGTCAGCAATGGTAGTTCAGCACAGACAGTCAAAGGTACCTACGAAACCCTACGCTCCTATCTTGTCTTTTGTGATGCGGTAAATGTTGAGCCATTTACCGAAACTGGGTATTTAAAGTTTGCTGGCAACGATGGAGAATTAAGGCATCGAATCAAGATGTTTAGTCCTTCAAAACGCCTATGGAAATACAATCATGGTGATGAGCTAGGTATTAAAGAATCGACAGCTTCGGGTATGCTTGCAGTGCTTCGTATTGCGCTCGATTGGTGTGGCTTACCTGTTTCCGATTGGATCTTTCTTCACCGAGGGTTTGCAAGCGAAATAACGCCGTTTAAGGGATATTCAGAGGAAGAAGAAAAGCTTCTTGTGACACGTTTGAGTCATTTATTCTTCACTCTCGCACCACAGCTTATTACCGCCAAAGAAAACCGCACGCCGTTGCCAGAAGCGCTTCCTATTGTTATTGCCCTTGGTGAACATGAAGAAATAATTCAAATCCCAACATCTTTGAGCTCGAAATGGGGCAGGACAAGTAAAGACGGCACAAGCGTGAATGTTGGTGCAGCTTTTAATCTCACGATGGCTGCTGCATATCATTTGATGTGCTATTTCACTTCACTAAATGACAGCAACATTCGAGATATTGCTCATCCAATTAAGGTACACACTGAAGATCGAGATAAGAGCCTGCAAGTTGTGAAAGTCTCAAGCTATAAGCGTAGAGCGAACAAAGAGGTCGACGCGCTGTTGGTGGGTGAGCCATTTGATGTTGATAAGCGGGACGGTGTGAAGTTTATTCGGTTACTCGAACTACTATCTAAACTGTACGGCAATAGTGACGATGGCTCTGAGTTAATTTTCACCCTCAATAACAACGCCGATGTGAATCATACCTTTAATTTGAAAGAGATAAATAAAAAGCTCGTAAACCAACTGCACCTGTTATCTCCGTATCGGGCTGGCAACCTGCCTTGGTTCAAGGAGCTGTTTTACGCCTACCGAAACCAACAAGCAATCACGTTAAAACAAGTCGTTAATCAGCTGGGGCGTACTGTTGTTCACAAAGTACAGGCAATCTCCAAGGTCAGGTCAGGACAAGGGGTAACAAATAGCGCCTATTGCATTTTGTCTTGCTACACAGACTTACCGCTCAAGGGTATTTTACTTCCACTCACCTACTCTGAAAAAGATAGTGATGGCAACGTTACTGTCTCTTTTAATTATAGAAATGGCATGGGTGGCCTCTTTAAAGTGCCTGCATATGATTTAGCTTTAATCAAAAATATTGAGCAATATGCTAATGAGAAAGCAGACAGACAACCAAAGAAATATGAACGGCTACTTTTAACGAAAACTACCGGCGACAACGTCCCTGATGATTGGGAAGGCATTAGCCCTATCTCATCAGAATTAATGATGACTTGGACTGTTGAGCCAAACCAATATTACATATCTCTTCAATCGAGTCGCTGGCGAGAAATGACTAGCAACCAAGCCTATGCCGAAGGCGGTATTCAAGGCGCTCAAAGCTTACTCCAAAGCACGAAGGAAACGTTAGGGAGAAATTACCTTAACGGGCACCCATTACTAAATAAGGTCATCCTATCTCAGGGTCTAGAGGTCATTGAAAACCTCGATAATGAAACGAGCTTAGAGCAAGCAAAAGATGTTGTGGTGAAAAGGCGTGGTATTCCGATACTGTCACACGATGAGGGGAAAAAAATGCGCGCAGAGGGCGCTAAAACCAACCCCAATGGATTGGTTTGTAATGGGCAACAAGCCATTAGTGATGGCAAAAACACGCAGCGAGAAACAAACTATGCGATAGGCATAAACTTACCTTGTGCTGAATTTGATATGTGTCACAAGTGCCAATCAGCCAAGGCGGTAGATGACGTTGAGGCTATTTATAAGCTCATTTCGTACATAGATGTTCTTAAAGAAATCCTTGGTATGTACCCTGATACGAAAGGTGATATTCATGAAAAAATTGAAAATTATGAATATACGCTAGACGGGGCAAGTGACGATGTATTTGATGGGGCTATGAAGCGATTTAATACCCACGGTCGTCATCCAAGGGTCTCTCTCGATCACGCTCTTTTATCCTTATAGTGACGGAAGCTAAAATGATAGAACTCACTGACCTAGAGCATCAAAATAAGCTTCTTAAAGCACAAGAAAATGTTGGCGCTCATGCAAATTACCTAATGGATGTTTTAAAGCCAGCCATTGCGCGTGGTGATTGGGATGAACTCGAAAGTCTTGAGATAGGCTTTACTGTTACGGGTGAATCGTTAGGTAAAATTGGCCATGATGAAGCTTGGAGAAACCTACAGCCTTATTTTGAACCAAGAGCAAGGAAAACCTTAACCATTGATTTTACGCTCGATGGTAAAGTCATTGAGCGTAATCTAAAAAATCAGCTTAAAACCCTCTTACTTAAAATGATGTGGCTATCACCTCATAACCATTCATTTCAGACTCTTTGGACTACATTAAATAACCTAAAGAAAGTTGTTATTCCACTGTTAAATGAAGGATATAACACCTTATCCGCTTTAGACTTTGACAGACTCGAAACTTGGGCATTAACAAGCGTTACCGATATCGACTTTGAAAGAGCGCCAATTTACAACGGGTTAAATCGCCTTTACAAAGAAGCGAGAGGCTTACCGTTTGAAGTTAACCTAAATAAAAAGCTTACCGCCTCTGACTTTGGTTTAGCTATCAAAGAAGCGCAGCAGTTCACCGTCACTCCACAGCGGCTCTACTATCTTGGTCTTCAAAAGTCAGAAGCCCTGATTAGTGAAGCTTATGTCCTTCGAGATGAACTAGAGCAATTGGCAGAGTACATCGCCACATACTCGGATAAGGCGTATGAAGGTTATGCTAAGTATCTTGTCAGTGATGAAGCCAGATTTAAAAACGGTAACATTCAATGGAATTTAGCGAAACCGTCCAATGAAAATAAACAACGCACGCTTGCTTTTCAAGAAGCCTTTGCCACGCTTCATTCTCCAAGTGAAGAAGAGACACTTGCTCTCATTCGCCTTCATAAACCAGAGATACGCATTGATTACATTGATAAGTTCCACATCGAACGCGAGCTAACGATTGGACCATGGACAATCACCAACCTCAGAGAGGCTCAGTCGCTTTTTACAAAGCTCAATGGTGGCTGCCTATGGGGTTTAATGGCTCGAACAGGAATGAGAGCCGATGAGATGTATGACCTACACACAGTTCAGGGCTGCACGACTGAGATAATAGAAAGACAGAAGATACACGTTATCCATGCCAACCTATCAAAAACAGCTAAAGGCTCTCAATCAAAGCAAGATGAATTTGTCACTACCGAAATCGGCATGAAAGCATATGAGGTTCTTCAAGCGCTACATACACCATTGAAAAAGCTGCATCCAGACTCACAATCCTTTTTCCATAAAGTAAAAGAGGACCGTGGTGAAATAACTAAGCACCAACTAGGGAAACATTCTCAAGCTTGGTTTGAAAATGCTATGGGCGAAGAACTTGCGCTAACCAATGAAGACATTATTGACCTAAAAACATCTGACCCAAATTTATCGTTTGAAGTGGGTGATGATTATGAGTTTTCAGGACATCAACTTCGCCGCTCTTTTGCCTACTACTTAATTGGATACGAGCTTTGTAACTTTCCGCAACTCAAACAGCAATTTAGTCATGTGTCTATGGCAATGACTCGGCACTACGCTAAGAACGCCAGTAAATTCCAAAAGATTAGACAAATGAAAAAGAATCTTGCTAACGAAATTGATGAGGAAAGGATCAGCCAGAAAGCCCGTATTTATTTGAGCATCTATCAAAAGCTGGCAAACAAAGAGCGAGTTGCCGGAGGCAAAGGCAAAGAGTTTGCTAAGAATATGATGAAAACAGACCGTAATTTATTCAAGGATAAAGTCGATAACGATATGCTGTCTCTAAGCTATTGGGAAAAGCAAATTCGAACTCAAAACCGCCACATTCATGCTGTTGCGCCAGGGGTATATTGCACTTCGACTACCTGCGGTTTAAGAACGCTAGTTAACCTAATCGAATGTGTAGACTGCAAGAATGATTACATCGTTGATGCCGTATTTGCCGAAGCAAAGCGTAAGGAAGCAGAAATACACATGCTTTATGATATTGAAAATGATGAGCTAACTCCTCAAACCGCCTCTGAATCTTACATAAAAGTTAAAGCTGCTGAACGTATTATGGACGATTTAGGTATCGAGTATGAGCCCGTCATTTTTCCTGATGAGGTTAAGAACCTACTTATCCCATACGGAGTTACATCATAATGTCACAGATAACCAAAAATAAGCTAATCAAAGCACTAGAAAGACTTTTGGATGGTGATGTAACGAAGTTGGCATCGAAAGAGCTGCGTAATAAAGCTCGACAGGGCAAGCTCAAAATCAACAATAGTAATGTTGAAAAAGAAGCGGGACTTTCCGCTGGTGCACTCAGAAGGCATGATGACGTTGTTTTAATGATAAAAAATAAGTCATTAGAAGTACAAGTTGCTCAAGATGAAACAACTGACTCCCCCATTGACGTTCTTCAAAAAGAAATAAAGTCACTGAAAGGTGAAAGAGCGCAAGCGAATAAAAAGAAAAAGGAATATTACGACGAAGCTCAAAGCCATAAGGAAGCGTTAGCTGTTCAAGCTGCCACTCATATTAAGGTAGTTCAAGAACTTATGGATATGTTGCATGAAAGTCAGCGAGAAAAGGCAATGGATAAAATCGTATCGTCTCGCCCAGATAATATTATTGCTCCCCAATTTAGAAAACCAAAGTAGCTTTTAGCGCTGTAATTTCAAAGGGCGTAGCGTATAACGCTACGCCACATACCATTAATTGAGAAAGCAAGGACAAAACCAATGGCAATCGAAGTCGGACAAATCGCACCAGATTTTACCCTAAATGACCAAGACAATAACCCAGTGACGCTATCTGAACTTCAGGGAAAAAAGGTACTGATCTATTTCTACCCACGCGCTTCAACCCCTGGCTGCACAGTTCAGGCCAAAGGGTTACGAGATACTAAAGCTGAGTTAGATGCCCACAATGTTGTTGTTCTTGGTGTCAGCCCAGACACACCGCAAAAATTAACTAACTTTATCAACAAGCAAGAGCTTAACTTCACTTTGCTAGCCGATGAAGAGCACACAGTTTGTGAAAAGTACGGTGTTTGGCAACTCAAGACGTTCATGGGCCGTGAAAGCATGGGAGTAGTAAGAACAAGCTTTCTGATTGATGAGTCAGGTAACCTTGAGCATGTATTTAACAAGTTCAAGACCAAAGATCACCATGAAGTCGTATTAGACTACCTAAATAGCAAATAAGCCTCCATGAGCAATTAACTCTTAACTTGGGGATAGGCATAATTGGCCACATTCGAATATCGTATGTCACTCGGTTGGGTCTACTCTTGGTTGGAAGCTCGTGGGCTTCGTAACAAAAAGCTAAATTTCAGGTGGATATGTTCTCATAGCAAGCCTAGTTTGCCTGACGTCCCTCATTTTTTGCTTACTCGTTTTGTCCAAAAATCATATAGCCTGTCGTTACAAGCAGGCTAAATTGGTTCTGGACATTTTTGTATTAGGAATGACAGCATACCGATGTGAATGCTGCCATTTTAGTATGATACTTTAATACTCAATAGAGACTTTGTTACTCTCCTGCATCTGAATTGTCAGAAAGAAAAGTCACTTAAAAGACATTCAAAAAATGGACTGACAGCTCCAAAATTTCCATCCAAAAGAGTTTTTTGATGGATAAACCGAAAACATCTATCCCTTTGAATTACCAACTCACTCGGGCCGTCCATCAAGCATGTACTTACATGTAAAACTCTGATGCTCTGAAGCTAAGCCCAAGGCCGGATTATGTCCTCTTTCCAGAACTATCAATTCCTCTACGCTGGCTTAACAGTATTGCAACCAGACTAAGTGCTGCGGGTATCAGCCTAATCGCAGGAACCGTGTATCGGCACAGTGATGGCAACAAAATCATACGTGAAGCAGCTCTGGTTCTAGCAGATAACCGGCTTGGCTGGCTATCCAACCTTTGTAAAAATATGGTAGCCAAAGCTTGAACCAGCAGTTGACGAGGATAAAGAGCTAACAGTGAAACATGGCAAGGAGTAATATGCCTGAGAAAACACCAAAGCCGATTTATATCCATAATGGCGTCAACTTTGGCGTAATGGTTTGCTCAGAACAGCAAAACAGCAAAGCACGAATTCGTTTCCAAGGTACTGTTGATACTCTAATGGTACTGATTTGGAACAGAGATCTTGAAACGTTTGCATCTCTTATCGAGTCTGCAGCGTTGGACGTTCACGCATATACCATATTGGTCAACAATCGAAAGTATGGCGATAGCCACGTACGCTCACCAGCTAAAGAGAGCTTCCTGCGAGATATTGCCAGGTTAAGAGGTGGGGACAATGACTTCATTGTGGCTGCCACCTTGGATATTGGCGCACTTAGAGCCTTCCAAAGTCGAGTAAAATGCTGGCCTGAAGAGGATGATAAATTCACCAGTACCTGAAGGCTTTAAATTGTTAGGCAACAGGAAAAAGCTACCGCTCAGGTAGTATTGTACGCTGGAATCAGAGCCCAATACCTATTTTCGCTGTATATCAACCGTCAATGTTTTGCATTTTGATCGCTGGTTGATACTCTTAGATAGCCAAATATGTACAGAATCTGTCCTGAGTGACATTTAAGTCATGATCTAAAATGGAATGCCATACAGGTCAACGAAGCTCAATTTGGGGGACATAAATGATTTTCGAAAAGTTGACTATTAGTAACGCATATGCGGTACTTTTTTCAAAATAAAAGTTTCAATGTGTAACGCATTGATATTATCATCTATTTAAGGTTTCGCATTAATGAATTTACTAGTAACGATAGTGCAGGACTTTTGATAGTAAACACTACCATGCGTAACTATCTATATGGAATTTGTTCTTCGCAATCTTAGGGCTACTATTGCGATCTCCCGTCAACATTGTAAGCGAGAATTTCCCGTCACATACGCATGAAGCATTAACGGTGATATTTATACAGATCCTTTTTAGCAAATCGAAGTCATTACTCACGATGATGGACAGAAATCTTTTAGACTATTTACTTAAATCGTGAATCAACGGATTAGTTCTTGTATGGTAACCTGTTTAGTCGAGTTGACCAGTTTCACTGGTACCAATCACAAGAACGTAAATTGTCTTTTCCGACCAGCCTGTAATAGACTAAAATATAGCCATTCGTTTTTCTCCGGAGTTTAATTTAGCCAGCCGTTTCGGCAAACCTTATAAAAGTGCTCAGCATCATTGGCATACTGAAAAGCACAAACAGAATCACCTGCGTAATGGGGTCAACATCACTCGCCCTTTCATCTTCGGTTTTACTTACTTTTCAAACCATAAATCTAAGGCGTAATGAAAATAGATATTCACCAATACTAGGCTGAGGATCCCGCCTTGTGGCGAATCCCTTCGGGCATTTAAAACGTGCTTTCAGCCATTGATTGTAAGGCTTAGCTTAGCGTCATCAAACCCTCGATGTATGAGCGCTACCTGACATCGTGAAAGCGATAAATCCGCCCATTCTCGTTCACCTCCGCAACCTTTCTCAAAGCCTCCGCTGGGGACAAACCAAACTTTCGGGTTAACACAACGAACAGATGATAGAACTCGGATTTCAAATCCGCTACGAAGATTCCCGGATCATCAGATCCCAGACAAATAGACATAGGGACATCACCTTCGATCGCCTCACCAGGCAAGCCCATCCAGCGAAAGATATGATGCTCGCTGACATCTCGATACTGGCTGATACGAGTATTGCTGGTCGGCGGGCACTCAATCGCAATGTTTCGGTCTGCCATTTTAGCCATCACATTCTGTTGCAATGAAACTAACGCCTCATCTGGCAAATATTCCAGAGGAACTTCAATGTATTCAGCACGCTGTTTTCGCACATAATCAGCAGTCAGCCATTGCTGATACAACTTCAGCGGCCTTTTCATGCCCGCTGTATTAGCCGACTCTCTAGCGCGCTCGTACTCTTCCAACCAGAGAGAGTTGGGTTTTAATGGCCCATACAATTCACCTAGCAGACCTTCCGATTCAGCCAACACACCCCGCAACTTAAACACCTTATCAAGGGTGGTAATCGAGATTTCTTCTTCCAGCGAAAACACCTCATGGGCCAAACGAACCGCTTCAATTGCTGCATTACTGGCGTAACGCAATAGCTCCGGATGACTTCGAAGTTCCCGCCAGATAAACACCAAATCGAGCAATCGCGTTTCTTTGGTCATGGACAAAGACAATGGCAAAGAGCGTTTCCAGATGTCAGGCGTGATGCCAATCGCCGTGCAGTGACCAAGACGGTCGCCATTACGCAACGGCAAAAACCTCAAGGCATCATCAATGGATCGAATACCACTGATCAGATGCGGAAAGTCCTCGCCAACATGATAGGTAAAATGTGCAATACCGGATTTGGCTAGCACCCGGAACAAGGGGCCAAACAACTCTGGTGGCGCATGCATCTCATTAGCAGCGGCATCTACTCCTCGAATCCATCGTGTCAAGCGTGGTTCATGATTCAGAATGTCCATCAGGATAGCTGCCTGATTCTTCAAATCCTTGAACAGCAACGCGTAGGGATAGACTTCATCCTTTTTTGGCTTTCTCTTGATAAAGTGCGGCACCAGCGCCAGCTCGGCACACCGCCAATCCGCAGCACGTGCGCAGAGCGCGAATACTGTAGGGCGCGCTCGCCCCCCGGGAGCTGGCGGAATGGATCCTTGCCGACCGCCTGCCGGTACGTTTCCAGCTGCAACTGCACAAGCTGCTTTGGGGTAACATGCGAGGGAAATAAGGGCGCCCGGCCAACCCCTGGCGGCGCCCCAGCGAGGAGACTCCCATGAGCCAGGAACGCCGTCATTTCAGCCGCATCCATTTCCTCAGCAACGCCTACCTGACCACCGCCAGCGGCGGCCGCCACATCGGCGAAATCCGCGACCTCTCCCTCAAAGGGGCGCTGGTGGCCATGGCCTCGGGCTGGCAGGGCCGCTCCGGCGAAGGCTGCAAGCTGGAGATTCCCCTCAATCACAGCGATGCGGTGGTGGTCATGGAAGGCCACCTGGCCCACGTGGGCGACAACAACACGGTGGGCATCCGCTGCGAATCCATCGACCTGGACAGCATCAGCCACCTGCGCCGCCTGGTGGAACTGAACCTGGGCGACCCGGAGCTGCTCAACCGGGAACTGTCGGCCCTGGTCAGCCACGACT
>ERZ650312.1294-NODE-1294-length-14193-cov-5.407625_pt1 | contig 14193 bp, 11 predicted proteins | sample MGYA00376248_ERZ650312 | MGnify/ENA primary metagenome ERZ650312 (study PRJEB26733, sample SAMN07839316) | wastewater metagenome | biome: urban; feature: wastewater treatment plant; material: waste water | place: USA: North Carolina | collected 2016-07-28 ... | reverse complement strand
TTGCCCCTCTTGCCGCCTATGAGCTTTCGCCCCTCGGTGAAGTAGTATTCACGGACTATCTTGCCTTCACTCCAACCACTTTTTGCTAGGGCAGGGTCTATGAGTTTTACACGGGTGTCGGATTCTGAGTATGCCATTTGCCTCTCTATGCAACTTTTATTATTAATTCTATAAGCTTTGGGCTTTAGCGTCGGTATGCGAAAGGCTTTTTCGGGCAAAATTAGCCAAAAATTATAAGGTTTTTCGATGGGATCGGCGCTTGGTTTTTTAGATAGCGGTACTGCGTATGAGACGGCTTTGCCGATTGTAAAAGGGGAGTTTACCCATGCTCTTTGTATAGGCGAGACCGGTTCGGGGAAAACTACCGGATTTATACTTCCAAATATCGAAGACAGAATAGCAAAAAATCACGGGATACTCGTCTACGACTTCAAAGGAAACCTACATCTGGGTGTCAAAAAACTGGCTTTGGAGGCAGGTAGACTGGATGACGTGATTGAGGTCGGAACCCCTTGGGGGAAAAAGACGAATCCGTTTGAATATATGACGGCAAAAGAGATTTACGCCCTTTTGTTTGCTCTGATCAGCCAAAGAGACACGGAGGGGGTCTTTTGGCATTCTGCCGCTGCGACTCTGGGTTCAAATATAGTAAAAACAATCAGAAAAATCTCAAAACTAAAAGAGTCTTTTATCCAGCTCGGTATCGAATTTCCGTCTTTGAAATTTAGATTTTCGGTTGATTTTAACGACAAAATATCCAAAATAGAGAGTGCCGCAATCATCTCTGCCGACTACCATTCGGAGGTGTTTGAGTATCCGACATCCGCCTCTTTTTCGTCGTTGTACGAGTGCGTCAGAACGGTCAAAAAAGTGTGTATGTTCACAGACGGACACCCGTTTTTGGTCGGTTATCTGAGGGACAAACTGGTATCGGCTTTTGCCTCCAGAATGAAAAAAGAGTTTATGAATCAGGAGATAGAAAAAGAGTGGCCGGGGGTTCAGAGGGGTTTTGAGGAGGCGCTTCTGAGATTAAAAGAGCTAGATGATAGTTTTGGGATGCTAGATAGCTACAAAGGGATGGCGGTCTCTATCAGTGATGATTTTTCCGGTAATTACGGGGTTATTTTTTCGCTTGAGTCGTCGCTCAAACATTTTTACGACCACAAGTTTTTTAGTGAACACGAATGCGACGTAATAGAGGAGCTAAATAACAACAAAATAATCATCATAAATACGTCGCTTCTTACAAACCAGATGATTAACGCCTTTAATCAGGCCATCACCCTAAACCTATCCAAAAGGGCAAAACTATCTACAAAAAATGCCGTCTCTATCTTTATAGACGAGGCAAACAGGGTTGTGGACAAAAATACGGAGCTTGCAACCGATATTTTGAGGGAGGCAAAGGTCGAGCTGGTGCTTGCCATCCAAAATGAATCGCAGATGATTTATAAGATGGGGATGGATAGGTACAAAGAGCTAAAAGGTAACCTGACCGAACAGTTTATATTTAGAAACAACGACGAAAACCACATGCTAAAAACCGATAAAGATGTAGAGAGACTCCCGACACACACATATCTATCCGGTGAGCTAAAAGAGATCAAAAAAACAGAACCGAAGTTTTTTAAAGAAGATGAGTTGTTGGCGGCAGAGTTTGCGTTTCAGTCAAAGCTAGAAGCGGTCAAAGAGTTGTTTGCACTAAACGATGTTACGGAGGAGTCCGTGGCCGTATTTGACGACATCGTATTTGAGAGAGACGACTCGGTATTTGTCAAAAATATCAAAACAAAAGAGCTTAAAAAGATAGTATTTAGGACAAACGAGGATTACAAAGGGCCAAAAGAGGAGCTTGGGAAAATCTATAAATACATATTCGGTGAAGACGGGGGGGAAAAAGAGAATGACGGAACTGGACTTATCTCAAAATGGCGCAGACTCGCCGGAAGATAACGATGCGGTAGGGCGGATACTGAACGCTTACCGCTCCACAAATCACTCGTATGCCTCTGTAAGGGGCGGTCAGAGGTTTATAAACTGGAACGCTCAACCCAGTTCTTTTAAAAAGTATCCGAAGTTTTACAGACGGATAGGTTTTGACTCTCTTGTGTCTGCCGTCTCATTTTTACCGCACATCGGCTCTGTAAATTTTGAGAAAAAATACGGCTCGGACACCTACAAGCTAAGATACAACCCATCGGCCGGAGCACTCTATCCAAACGAAATATACATTCAATCAAGGGGTATTGAGGGTTTAGAAGACGGGATATATCACTATGAGGTCGCTTCATCATCTCTTGTTTTTTTGGCTCCCGTCTCTGCCGGATTCGGGTTAGAGTTTTTTTGTGAAGATAAAAAAGAGGTGAGGGGGCTTTTGTTTGTAGTCTCTGCCGCATATTTTAGAAGCTCGTGGAAGTACGAAAACCGCTCTATCAGGTACTGCTTTTTAGATGCCGGACATATTCTGGGCGGGATAGAGGCGGCTGTACAGCTGTCCGGTGGAGAGGCTTTGTTTGATATCTCATTCGCACGGTCGTCTATGGATGAGTTTTTCGGGTTTGAAAACAAAGAGTATGCGGTAGCCGCCGCAATGGTTGGCAAAAGAGGGGAGAGGCAAATCGCAAAACCGCCGTTTGTACTTCCGTTTGTGTCGCCGTATGACTATTTTGAGCAAAATCTGTTTGTTGAGAGTTTTTTGGATGATGAGTCTGGGCAGCCGTCTTTTGACCCGCAAATATATCAATACAAAACAGGGTTACTCTCTACGTCGCTACTTAGTCAAAGGCGCTCAATCAGAGGGTATTTCGGTAAAACCGTTTCGGCAGATGAATATGCCGATATTTTGGGTGTTTTCTCAAACAAATATATGGATGTCTACTCTGTCGTAAACCTAGTTGACGGGGCGGAGCAGGGTCTGTATATTGGCGGCAAATCAATAAAAACCGGAGATTTTTCAAAAAAAGCAGGGTATTTATGTTTGGAGCAGGCGCTAGGATCGGATAGTGCCGTTACATTTTTTATTGCGGCAAAGGGTGGGGCAAATATCAAAAACGCCCTTTTGGAGGCCGGACTATCGGCACATAGAGTGTATTTGGTCGCACAACATCTAGGTATCGGCGTTAGCGGTATCGGGGCGTACTACGATGAGGAGACGGCTGAATTTTTGGGGATAGACAAAAATACGGCAATACTCTACGCCCTCTCCATAGGCAGATAGGGTCTATATCCTGACCCCTAGCTTAAATACCGCCCCTTCGTCGCTGTTTTCCTCGGTCAAAAATCCTCTGAGTCTATTTTCGGCTATCAGTCTTGCGAGGTATAGCGCCGTTCCGACACCGTTTTCTTTTGTGGTAAAGTAAGGCTCGAATATCCTCTCACGTAGTGTTTCGTCTATTCCGCCGCCGTTGTCCGATATTGAGATAATCGCCATTTTGCCGTCTTTTTTGACGGTTATATCTATTTTCGGCTCTTTCGGTTTGGATGCTAGTATTGCGTCTATCGCATTTGATATGAGGCTTACTAATACTTGTTTTAGCTCTTCGATATTCGAGGTTAATATCGCAAAATCAGGGTCGGATGTCAGGGTTATTTTTATCTTGTAGCCGTTGAACTGAGATTCAAACAGCTCCAATGTCTCGGATATGATCCCTATCAGCTCTTTTGGCTCATTTTTGCACTCTTTGTCGCATTCGTTGCGGAACGTATCTATTGTCGTAGACATTGATTTTATGGCATTCATAGATGTTTTTATGAATTCATCTATGTACTCTTTTGTAAGCTCTTTATAGTCATAGGCGTATTTTACATCCTGAACTGCAACCGCAAGTACCGTAAGCGGTTGTCGCCAGTGGTGGGCAACCATAGAGATCATATCTTTTATGGCGGCAAATTTGCTTTGTTCGGCGAGTACTCTCTCACTTTGCAAACGCCTGTTTAGCTCTATTTCGATTGTTTGGGCGAGCTTTTCGTTGATTTTTTTCAGCTCATCTTTGCTCCTTTGAATCTCATCCTCATAAGCCGCTTTTTTAAAGACGATATTTACCAAAAATGCCGATACTTCGAGTAGTTTTTTGTGGAACAAAGAGGGCATTCGGTGCTCAAAAGAGGAGAGGGCGAAGCTCCCTATGGCTAGGTCGTTTTCGTCTCTAATCGGAAAAGACCAGCATGAGCAGATATTAAAATCATACGCAATACTCCGTATATCGCACCATCTTTCGTCATCAAAAGTATTTGCCACAAACTGTGCTTCATTTCTAAAAACGGCGTTTCCGCATGAGCCGCCCCCAGGCCCCGGTTTTAGCCCGTTTAGCCTGTCACACCCCTCTTTTGGGATAGATGGTGCCGATAGCACAAACATCTCTCCTTTTATTCCATCTTGCATCATAATCGAGGCAACAGAGTTCGGAAGACAGCTCTCGGCTAATCTGCATAAAGAGTCCAGAAGTGTTTTAGTGTTATTGCTTTTTGTCAGGAGGACGAATATTTTTTCTTGAATTTCGAGTATTTGGGTGTACTCTTCCGGTGTTAGTGCGACAATATCATTATCCGCTTTTGAAATATCGGTGCACTCCATACAAAACCCCTTTATTATAATGCGATTTAATTATGCGACAAAAAAAATTTTATTTCAACAAAAATATCCGTAGATTATAAATTTTCCCCCAAATCCACAAACTCTATCTTGTCGTCCATATTTTTTTGGGTTACCGCACCTAGCTCTTTTAGCCTTTGCAACCTACCGATTGCAGCGCCTCTCCCGTGAACTAGCAGTTTTTTAGCTTCATCGTAGCTTTTTTGTGCCCTCTCTATATTTGCCGATATTTTTTCAAACTCTGCCAAAAACGTAAACATCTTGTCGTATACGGCTCCTGCCTCTTTTGCTATTTGTTGGGCGTTTTGATTTTGCCTTTCGCTTCTCCAAATCATATAAACAGTTTTTAGCGTCGTCATCAAAGAGCTTGCAGTTATGAGCACAACCCCTTTTTTGAGCGCCCCCTCAAAAAGCCCTCTATCCTCCGATATGGCCAGTAGATACGCCCCTTCCACGGGGACAAACATAAAAACATACTCAAATGCGTTTTTGATATCCGTATATTTTTTTGCCCCTAGGGTGTCGATATGTTTTTTCATTGCCGTTAGCATAGATTTTAGCGCCGCCGCTTTTGCCTCTTCATCGTCCGCTTCGGAGTAATCCAGATATGAATTTAGGGTTACCTTTGAGTCTATTACTATTTTTTTACCGTCGGGAAGGTTTATTACTGCATCGGGGATTATCCGCTCACCATCATCGTTTCTCTCTCCGGTTTGTAGGATATACTCCTCGCCCTCCCGTAGTCCGGATGAGGATAGTACCCCCTCTAGTACCATCTCACCCCATAGCCCTTGCGTCTTTTTTTTGTTTTTTAGGGCATCTGCTAGGTTTGAGGCCTCTTTTGCCAGTTTGATATTTTGTTCGTTTAGCTCTTTTATTCCGCCGGCCAACAGTTTTCTATCTGTGGATTCGGCTATGTACGCCTCGTCTATTTTTTTTCTGAAGTTCTCTAGCTGCTCTTTTAGCGGTTTTAGCGTCTCCTCAACCCCATCCTTGTTTTGTGAGGCTGTTTTTTGCATAGTCTCAAGGGCAATTAGCCGAAACTCCTCTTTAATCTTTTGGGAGTACTCTTTTGCGCTTTTTAGCTCACTCTCCATGGCTCCGTTTTGGGCGATATGCTTTGTAAGGAGGTTTTGCAAATCCTCTTTTTGTTTTTCTAACGTTTTGTTTTTTTCAATCTCTTTTTCCAAAATCTCTCTGTATAGATTTTTTTGATTTTCCGATATTTTTTTTAAACTAAAAAAAGCCCCCAAAAAACCTATCAATACTCCGAAAACCGCAGATAGTCCATACTCCATAGTTGCTCCGAAACAGTGTTTTTTCGATATTGTACACGGACGGCACAAAAATTGAATGTAAAATATCAAAAAGCAAGGGAAAACCGATGAAATATTTACCGGAGTGGGCTAGGGTCGGGGTCTTGGCAATAGATGAGAGGCACGACGAGTTTTGCGAGATTGCCGCAAGGCTCAAAGCGGCAAAATCAGACGACGAGTTCTTGGAGGTTTTTTGTGAGTTATACTCCCATACCGTTTCGCATTTTAAAGCGGAAGAGGACGATATGGACGGTATGGAGTATCCAAATAGCTACGAGCACAAAAAAGAGCACGAAAAAGCACTTGCCGAACTGGATTATTTTTTGGATAAAACAAAAAACGGCAAGATATTTTTTGCCAGAGCATTTGCAAAGGATAGATTGGATGATTGGTTTAAAACCCATGTCCTTAATATGGATAGCGATTTGGCAAGGGCTATGAAGTTATAGCTCCCTGCATGTCATATCGCAACCGCATACAATCGGAGTTTTGCATTCCGATTGTTTGATTGTCGCAAATGGGTTTGCCAGATATTTCAGGGCATACTCCCCTTGTAACGGTGAGGCTGTAGATATCTCGGCTTTTAGGTCGTATGCCGAGAGATAGGTAGCCGTCATTTTTGGAGCATAAAACGGGAATCCGGCTATTTTTTGCTTATACCGATATAGCGTAGGTTTGAGGTATTTTAGGTATTCACCCCTTCCGGCGACATAGAGCCTTTCGATAGAGGAGAGGATAACGGCGGCGGCCGATGGATAGGCATTGTCGAAGACCTCATCCTCATCCCTAAACTCGTCGTCGCTACACATCCAAACGCCGTCTTCAAAAAAAAGCTCTAGAGCTTTTTGTATTATTCTCTCCGCTTCATCTAATCTTTTGTTGTCAAAAGTAGCCGCATAACTCTCCAAAAGTGCATCGGCCAAATATGCGTAATCCTCCAGATACCCTTTTATGGGGGATCTCTCACCGTTTGCCGAGTATCTATACAAAAACTCTCCGTCGTAATGATTTAGAAGCAGCGTATCCAAAACACTCTCCCCGATTTTGCCGTACCCCTCTTTGATTAGTCCTGCTAGGATAAACGTTTTTGCCGCCATACCGTTTAGAGCCGTAATGGCTTTGAAATCTATATGTGGGAAAACCCTTGTTTGTCTGATTTTTTGGAGGTTGCGGGTTAGGTTTTGATAGTTTGCTTTTGCGGTATCCGGTGATTTTAGTCTAAGGATTGTTTTTTTCTCAAAATTTCCGAATCTAGGTAGCTCAAATAGCTCCGCCTCTTTGTCTGTTGCGGCTTTTTTTATCTCATCGGTATCAAAGACGTAGTATTTTCCCTCTTCTCCCTCGCTATCGGCATCGATTGCGCTAATAAACAGCCCGTCTTTTAGCATCGAGCCGGACATAAAATCGAGCGTCTCAAATCCGATCTCAAGTAGTCTTTCATCCCTAAAATACCCATATCCACGTAGATACAACTCTGCCAGTAGTGCATTGTCGTAGCACATTTTTTCAAAATGCGGAACCAACCACCACTCATCAACCGAGTACCTACAAAAACCACCCTCCACCAAATCATAAAAACCGCCTTGCGACATTTTGAGAAGGGTGTTTTTTGTCTCGTTTGCCAGTTCGTCGTCGTTTGTACTTGCCGCTACGGCAATAGCGCAGATGAGAGCTGAGGCGTGTGGAAACTTTGGAGAGGAGCCGAATCCACCGTCTACTCTATCTACGGCATTTTTGAAGTCATCGGTAAATTTTTTTAGTATATCGGTATCGGAGTCGTCTTTGTTGTTATGATTTTTTTGTTTTACTAGTGCTTCATTGACGTTTTTGGCTACGTTTTTGATGTTTGCGTAGTCTTTTTCGTAGTTTTGTTCTATATATGTGAGCAGTTCATATAATCCGGTCATATTTTTATTTGTTTTTGGCGGCAGATAGGTCGCCGAAAAAAACGGCTCCCCCTCATGGGTCAAAAATATAGTGAGCGGCCAGCCCCCGTTTCTTTTGTTCATTAGCCGATATATCTCTTGGAATCTTTTGTCCAAGCTAGGGTACTCCTCCCTGTCTATTTTTACGGATATAAAACTGCTATTTAGCTTTTGGGCGATTTGCATATTTTTGAAACTCTCTTTTTGCATTACGTGACACCAGTGACACGAGCTGTATCCTATGGAGAGCATTATCGGTTTTTTCTCTTTTTTGACCTCATCAAACAACAAATCATCCCACCCGATCCAATCTATCGGGTCGTTCGAGTGTTCAAGCAGGTACGGACTTTTTTTGTTTTTGAGACTATTTTCCATATTTTTACCCCTTATTTAATTAAGAGTATATTACTCCCTTTTTCTTTTTAGTAGAGCCGTCTGCTGAAGACCTAATTTTGGATTTAGCTCAAAATTTGAGAACTTATGTGGATAAAAAGTATTAAAAAAATTAAACTTTTTTATTTTTAGTATTGCTTGAATTATTTAAGCTCCGATTGGCGACAATACAAGCAAATTCAAGCTTTTAATCTTTAAAAAAAATACTTGCAGGGATAACAAATGGACGCTAGATTATTGTCGATGTATCCGTCTATTGCCGTTGACTACGGTCTGTACCGCTCTATAAAAAAAGATAGCGGTGATTATGTGGATTTTTTGTTGCATTATGATGCCGAGGGATCACAAAACGGTGATCAGAGTTGGCTTACCGACCTGATAGGAGAAGATGCCCAGTCTATGCTGAGTTCACCGGAAATTTTACAGGCACTTGGAAACTCAAATGTGGATTTGGAAAAAACGCTAGGGGGCGGGAATTTTTTTGATACACAGGTAACCGCCTACAAGCTCCAGTTGGCTCAGGCCTTTCAAAAAAGATATGAAAATGAGAATCTGCCGGATGAGGTTAAAAAAGCGAAAATCTCGTCTTTGTATAGCGAAATTGCAAATATCAAAACCCCGAGTAGGCTTTTGGGTCTGGGTAGTGGAGTAAATTGACGTGAAAATGCTTGAGGAACTAAAAAAAGAGGCGCACAGTATAAAGGTGTTGTTTGTCGAGGATGATACCGATTTTACGAAAGTGATGGAAGATTTACTAAAAAAATTTTTCAAAAACGTAGTATTTGCCAAAGACGGTGAAGAAGGGCTGAAAAAATACATAGAAGAGGGTCCTTTTGAGATAGTCATATCAGACATTACAATGCCTGTGATGGATGGGCTAGAGATGAGTGAAAACATCAAAAAAGAGAATTCCGGACAACACATTATGATTATCTCTGCACATAGTGATGCCAATAAGCTCATAAAAGCTATAGATATCGGCGTTGATAGTTTTATCCTAAAACCCGTGGATAGCTTTGTGCTACTGGAGAGGTTGCTCGGAATTTGTAGAACAGTCAACGGATTACTTAGAGAGCAAAGGGAAAAAGAATTAGAGAGGCTCCTTTTTAATCAGAGTAGAATGGCGGCCATGGGGGAGATGATAAGCATCATATCGCATCAACTAAAACAGCCGCTCTATGCTATGAGTATGTTAACGGCAAATATGAAGAGCAGGTTTTTCGAGATTTGCCAAAAAAGCGACGAGGACTTTAATCAGTCGGTAGAGTGGATGTCTAACCAGATAAAATTTATGTCGGCCACTATTGACACGTTTGCTAACTTTTTGAAGCCTCAAAAGAGCGCATCGTTTTTTGCCGTCCAGAAAAGCGTTTTGGATATTGTTTCCATCTTGAGTGCAAAGCTAAAATCGGAAGGGATAGATTTGGTTTGCGACGTGGACTCCTCCATTCAGATATACGGTTTTGAAAAAGAGTTCAATCAGGCCGTTTTAAACATCATCTCCAATGCAATAGACGCTTTCAAGCATTCCGATAAAGAGCGAAAAATAGTCGTTACCGCATCGGTTGACAACGGGGTTCATATCTGTATAAAAGATAATGCCGGGGGGATAGAAGATAGCGTCAAAAACAGGATTTTTGATCCGTACTTTACGACAAAGGGTGACAGCGGTACCGGAATAGGGCTTTATATAACAAAAAAAATAATCGAAGACAACTTCAGCGGTAGGGTAACCGTTGAAAATGAAAATGGCGGAGCTAGATTTGATATATGGTTTCCGGCGGAATAGTACGCCTAAAATTTTATTATTTCTGGTCTCGGTATTTGCTGCTTTTAGTACGGCTATGGCGGAAGATATAGACAGAAGCGTCATAGCTATGCAGGCTAGAATATATCCGCAGATAATATTTTTTAGCTCAAAAGTAAAAGATGTTTCGCAAAAAAGACAGGTAACAATTATAGCCGTCTATGATGACGGAAATAAGAAAAATGCCGAAGCCTTCAAAGAGGAGGTGGAGAGGATATACAAAGACGGGATAAGCGGCTACAAAATAAACGTCCGTCCCGTATCTATCGATAAGCTCCAAAAAGAGCGTGAGCATACAGCGTTTTATGTCCTTTTTGACGAAGACGATGTTGTGCAAGGTGCATATGAGCTTAAAAACTCCATTACGTTTGCGGCAACCAAAAAGATATTCGTCAAAAACGGGACAATGTTTTTTGCGGAGATCACTAATAAAACATCCATTTTACTGAATAAAAAGGCGTTTACGACATCTTCAGTTTCGTTTGAACCGGCTTTGTTGAAAATGGTAAAGGTCTATGATGAAAATTAATCTAAAAAGCCTAAAAGTCAAGATTTTTATCTTTTATATTGCTAGTTTTACGATGTTGTTTGGGGTTATACTCTCTATTAATTATTTTATTTTTGAGGATTTTGCAAAGGACTCGGAGGTAAAAAAAGCTCAGACAATAGCCGAGTTGATAGCTTCAAATATTGCGGTCCCTCTACAGCTCGGACTTGTAGAAGAGGTAAAGGGGGAGGTATATAAACAGGCCGAAACAAACAAGAATATTTTGGAAATTTCGATTTTAGAGTTGGAGGGCGGTAAAAAAATTACCGTTTCAAAAAATAATTTTAAAAAGCCGACCGATTCACATTTTATCATCAAAAAAGAGATTATGGACTCTTTGATGATTCGAAAAACGGCGATTATGGAGATGGTATACTCTGATGAGGGGTATCTGACTACAAAGAGTTTTGCCGCAAAAACCCTCTTTGTGATCTTCGGCGTAGCTATGCTGATAGGCTTGTTTGCCCTTTTAAAACTAGATGATTTGTTTGGTCCTTTAAAAGATTTGACAAATAAACTCTCAAATTTTAATCCGGAGCATCCATCCGTCAATCTGGAAACTACATCCGGCGAAGATGAGATATCGGTTATCCAAAATACTGTCAGTTTGGCAATCGAAAAGCTCATAGCCCATCAACAAAAAATCATACACATAAATGAGGATTTGGAGGATGCCGTCAGGGATAGGACAAGGGAGCTAAATGAGCAAATAGAGCTTTTCAGGGTTTTGGCAGAGGCCTCCCCAAACGCTATTGCACTGTTTGATACAAATATAATCTATGCAAATCCGGCATTTTCGCACATAACCGGCTATAACCAATCGGAGCTATTTAGAAAAGATGTAAAGTCTTTGTTTGTTTTGGATATGAGTAGTGATTTTTGCGAAGTATTAAACCTAAATAACAATAGTTGCTGGATAATGCCATGTAGGGTAGATGAGATTGAGATATTCAAAAAAGACGGTACAAAATGTTATGTATCGGCTTCAGTCTCATATTTGCACATAAAAGAGAGGGATGCAGCCATTATAAATCTGGTGGACTTGACTGATATTAAACAAAAAGATCAGATGCTTTTACTCCAGTCAAGATTTATAGCCATGGGGGAGATGATTGGAAATATAGCCCACCAGTGGAGGCAACCGCTAAATATCATTCAAAGTTCTATTACAAAAGTCGGTGTCTACAAAGAGATGGGTCTTGTGACGAACAATTTTTTGGATGAGACTGTCGAGAGGGTAAAAAGACAAGTTGAGTACCTATCCTCTACTATAGATGATTTTAGACATTTTTACAAAGACGAACCAGACGGTACTTTTGCCCTCTCTCAGACTGTCAGTAGGGCTATGTCTCTTGTTGAAGCGGCTTACACAAACCATTTTATATCGCTTGAGTTTGTAGACGGGACGAAAAATATATGGATAAACGGCTCGGAAAACAGATTGATTCAGGCTGTTTTAAATATCCTAAATAATTCCAAAGATGCGATTATAGCCTCTGATGTTCCGGATAAGGCGGTTATTATCACCAGTAATCTCTCAAGCGACAAAGAGAGCGCAATACTGGAGATACTGGATACAGGTGGCGGTATAGAGCAGAAAAATCTATCCAAAATATTTGATCCGTATTTTACGACCAAGCATAAATCGCAAGGGACAGGGATAGGTCTTTATATGACAAAACAGATAATAACCGGTTCGTTTAAAGCGAGGATAGAGGCCGAGAATATGGAGTTTGAATACAAAAACAAACTCCAAAGAGGGGCTTTGTTTAGGATAGAGTTTAAACTTGTTTAATTAGCTAGCTAAAATTTTTATGTTCTAAAGATGTTTAGCTTCTCTTTGAGCCCATCTGCCATGCTTTTTAGTCTGTCGGCGGCATAGGCTATATTGATTACGCTTTTTGCATTTTCGGATGAAATTTGGTTAATATTGTCTATTTTTGAGAGTATCTCACCTGTGCTTTTCGCATTTGCAATAGATTTTGCAACTAATTCCTCTACTTTTACAACAGCTATATTCATAGTATCTATACTGTCTTTTATGTGGGTTTGTGCTGTGCTTGATACGACCGATAACTCATCAATTTTAGCCGCATTTTGTCTCATCTCGACCCCTGCATCCACTATCTCTGTTACGACGCTATTTATGGTTGCCGATATATCCGATAGGCTGTGCTGAGTCCGCTCTGCCAGATTTCTGACTTCGTCTGCAACGACGGCAAATCCCCTGCCGTGTTCCCCTGCTCTTGCCGCTTCTATTGCCGCATTTAGCGCTAGAAGGTTTGTCTGATCGGCTATGTCGCCTATTACGGATAATACCTCTTTTATTTTTTCCGTCTCTACGCTTAGGGCGGATAGCTTTTGCGACAGCTTATTTTCTATTTCGACGCTTTGGGATACTTTTTGCACCATTAGCTGCATACCTTCGGCTGCAACTGTCAGTTTTTTGTTTGCCGATTCAATCTCCTCTACTGTTGCCTGCGCCTCTTTGGTAGAGGATTCTAGTATTTTTTTTAGCCCCAACCCGTCTTCGACGCATACTTGAGTCAGTTTGGTCTGCTCCGATACCCTATCCCCGATAGAGTGTGATGCGCTACTAAGTTCTGAGGCGACATCGGCATTTTCGGCAGATGTGTTTTTGGCGCTACTGACCGTCTCTCTAAATGCCGATATCAGATGGTTAAAATCGGTTGCAACTTTGCCGATTTCATCCATATTTCCGACATCTAGTTTTGCATTTAGATCTTTTGTCTGTGCCGTCTCTCTGACCTTGTGCTCTATCCCCTCCGTTTTAAATATGATGTATCTACTTAGCATGATAAGCGGTAAAAAGCCGACAAAAAATACTAGTACAAAAGTTGATGCCGTAACGGTTTGAGTGGAGGCCATAGAGGAGTGGATAGATATTTCCGAATCTTTTGCTACCTCTTCTTGGAGTTTTATCACTTTTGAAAAAGACTCTCTGGCATCATCGGCCGGAGGTGTAGCCACTTTTTTATACTCTTGATATGTTTCGTTTAATTGCTCACGATTCTCTGTTCCGTTTAGCTTTGAAAGGACGGAGATGGCGGTCTTAGTAAAGTTAAGAGTTTTAAGTTCTGCCTCTTTTACTATCGGTTTGTTTTTTTCATCGGTTACCTTTAGTAGCTCTTCAAAGTATTTTGTTATCTTTGCTTCACTCTCTTTTAGCTTATCCATATTTTTGGCGTATTCACCACCTAACATTATATCTCTCGTTACTCTACTGACGTAGTTTAGCTCTTTGTTGATTGAGAGGGTATATACCTCTCCTTTGTAGGCAGATTCTTTAAAGTGGGAGAACTCGTTTTTTATATTTGATACAAGATAGAGAGTCAAGACGAGCGTCAAGCCGTAGATACAAATCAGCGCACCCGTTATCCCCATCAATTTGTGTTTTATGCTTATATTTTTAAACATCGTCCAACTCTTTTTCTTTTTTTAAGATAATATTATCAAATTTTTCCGTTTTGTGTATGCTTTTTAATTGTATAATTTTAAACATCGCTTATCACCATTATGTTTAGAGAGACTTTGCATTAAAAAAAATTATATAGATAGGTGTTTTATTACTTTGAAGAGATATTTTTTTATAT
>ERZ650312.1292-NODE-1292-length-14205-cov-5.576749_pt1 | contig 14205 bp, 10 predicted proteins | sample MGYA00376248_ERZ650312 | MGnify/ENA primary metagenome ERZ650312 (study PRJEB26733, sample SAMN07839316) | wastewater metagenome | biome: urban; feature: wastewater treatment plant; material: waste water | place: USA: North Carolina | collected 2016-07-28 ... | reverse complement strand
ACGTGTGCTCTTCCGATCTGGTCCGTAGCACGCCTTTGCTTACTTCTTGCGCTCGCCGCACACGTTTTCGACGCCGCGGCCGTCGAGCCTAACGCGCCGGCCAAAGGACCGTCCGACGCCGCGCCACGTCCCGCCGGCGTGGTCGCCCAAGTGGCGGCGAAGGCTGGAGTACTCGGATGCGCTGGACGCATCGACCAGGTCAGCCAGTTCATCGGTGCCGACGCCAAGGTCGGAGCCTACTTCTTCGCGCCGCCTGCACAACCTGACCAGCGGATGGTGTCCTTTTCCTACGAAATTCAACCTCAAGCCGCGGATGCGCCCTTGGCCTACGCCAGTGCAAGCTTCGCGCCCAACCAAGCCAACGGCTGCGGTGCGATGTACGAAGCGATCGTGTACTGGCCACAGAAGTGTGACGTGGTTGCGGTCAAGCAGTTCGCTCAATTTCGAAAGGGGCGTTCTCTGCAGACGAACATCCTGGTTCTCGAGAGTGAAACCGCCGCACGAGTCTTCCTGATGCCAGCCGGCAAAGGCTGTCTCTCCATAAAAAAAGAAGTTGTCCTGTAATTTCTACTGAGGTGAACCATGAAAGTTGCATCCTTAAAACTCTCCGTCCTGTCCATTGCGATGCTCAGTACATTCTCGTCGCACGCAGACAACTATTTGGGGACCTCCGTAGCCGAAGGCGACACTGCGCTCAGTGGTGTGACGTCTGGCGACAAAACCGTGAACGACAACCAAGGCAACACCCAGATTTACTACGGTGACGGCAAAGCTGCGATTTTTGTGTCGCAGGACGCGAACACCTACAACTACTCGAATGGAGGCTATCCCAATGCCGACTCGACGAATGTCGATATGTACATTTCGGCAGACAAAACACAAATCAACAGCACGAGCACGATAATCAAGAGCGGAACACAGGAAGTCTATAACGCAACGGCGGGTGACACGACTCTGACGGCCGACGACAACATTACCGCAAAGGTCAACTTCGATCACGCATCAGCTGGCGCTTTCACCGTTGTCGATGGAAACGGGGGGGTAGCCACCGAGTACACGCCGTTCTCGACGGATGCACAGACAACGACGATTCGTGCTTCTACAGGCGAAGGATCGACGACCACCGCAGCGAGTATCACCGTCAGTTCAAGTGGTGTAAGCGTGACCGGCGGCATCGACAACAATAGCGCTGGTATCACAAATGCTGGAGCAATTTCAGGCGTAACGACCTTGTCGGCGTCTGGAACAATAACAGCAGGTGCATTTGATGCCGGTAGCGGGGAAATTCAGACCACCGGAACCGTGTCCGGAGGTATCGGCGACTTTTCCACGGTAGAAGCAACCACCGGCAATATCACCACGGTCAATAGCACGACGATCAATAACAGTGGCGCCCTCAGCGTGTCGGGAACGACCACGACAACGGGAATCGACAACACCGGGAACATCACCAATAGCGGCAACATCACCACTGGCTCGCTCAACGTCACAGGTACAACCACAACAGCCGGAATCGGCAATACTGGTTCCCTCAATCAAGTCGGCATCGCCAACATCAATGCTAGCAGTACCGCCACGACGAACGTCGGAACTGGCGGCGGCAACACCAATATCGGCGCAGCGGGCTCAACTAACACCATTCTCGGCACAACAAACATCAACACCAACGGTAGCGCCGGGACGCAGATCGGCAACTTCGGTAATAGCGCGACCATACACGGCTCGAACATCTACCTCGACACGATCAATACCCATCTCTACATGGATAGCGGCAACGTCATGCTCAGCAACACCTCGGGCCAGAATTACTCTGGCGTGAGCGCGACAAATGCCTACATTCAGAGCGGCAGCAACTCGGTCATCGTCGACGCGACAGGTACAGCAGTTACGGGTGGGATGTCGGTCGACTCCGGTGGGGGTACGACGGAGCTGACGGTTGGCACAGGCACGATTTCCGTCGCGGGATCGACCAGCATCAACAACAACGTCAACAGCGCTACTTCCATCAATACCGGCACCAGCACCGGCAGCGTAACCATCGGGAACGCTGCGAATACCACCAGCTTGAACAGCTCGATCAACAATATCGGCACCAGCGTTGGTTACGCAAGCACGAACAACATCGGTAACACAAACGCGGGGACGACGACAAACGCTATGGGTGGAAACAGTAGCGTCGCGCTCTCGAACAACAGCGGCAGCCTGTCCGTCGCCAGCGGCGGAAGCTATACGGTTTCAAATACGCAGGCACAAACCGCGTTTGGTGCAAACACTTTGACCGTTGATGCAACACACATCAACGGGACGGTGGGTGGCGGCTCAATCAATGTAACGAACACATCAACCACCATCGGTAACGCAGGTGGAGGCAGCTTCACTTCAACCGCCACGCCTAATATTGTCGGTGTCTCTGGACCTGCTTTGATCGCTGGTGACGCGGCGAGCCAGGCCAATGTAGCGGGAGCGTCCTATGTCAACCGTTTGCAAGGCAACACGCTGGTCGACGGCAATATGTACATCAATGGGACGTTGGTTTACACCTCCAACTCCTCTGCATCTACAACGGTCACGTCGGGCGCGTCCATCCTGAGCGATGCCACCCAGTCGACCAACGGTCAGATGACGATCGTAAACACTGGCGGAACCGGTGCGGCCGTCGACCAGAACGGCAAGATCACGACCGGCATCGTTGATCAGAGCACCGCTTCGCTGACGCTAACTAACGGCGTCGGAAATACACACGGCTTGGTGGTCACTGAAACACAGGCCACCCTGTCCGGCGGCACAAATTCGACCAGCCTGACAATGAACGACAATGGTGCGCGCTTCAGCAACTCCGCGAACGGCGCTCCCGTCAAGGTAACAGGTGTCGCCGATGGAACCGGGGACTTCGACGCAGTCAATTTCAGGCAACTGAAAGGCGTGGCTGCCGGCGTTGCGGGAACATCGGCTATGGCCAACATCCCGCAAGTCGATCAGAGCAAGCGATTTGCAGTCGGTCTTGGACTCGGGAACTTCCAAAGCATGACTGCCGTAGCGTTGGGTGCATCGTACAGAGCATCGGAGAACATCGCCGTGCGTGTATCAGCATCGACAGTTGGTGGAGTCAAGAAGAGTACCGTTGTCGGCGCGGGGATTGGCGTTTCATGGTAATTGGCAAGAGGACGTGTAGCGGCTTTGCGTTTAGCCTGCAATGACACATCGTCGTAACGATCCGCCACTCAGAAATGGTCGTGGGTATTGCTGACAGCGGAAAGTATGCACTTCTGCTTCTATGGCGATGGGGGCCGGAGCGGATACCGTCGCCGCTCGGACCCCTCTTACGGAGACGGCATCGGACGCTCATCGGCCGGTGCTTCCTGCACGACGAGGTCCGGCACTTCCGTGTCGGCCGCATCGGGCAACTGACGGTCAGCGAGGAGCACGCCCGTGATCAACCCGGCCAGCGGCTCGTGGATTTCTTTGATTCCCAGGTACACGCTGAAGGCATCACGGTATGGCAGCGGCGACAGGCTTCCTCTGATCCATGAGTAAACGCCTGCCGGTTCACTCCGACAGGCGTTTCATTCTCTACCGGACACGAACTGCGATCAGATCAGCGCGAGTTTCAGCAGATAAACAACGACGATGCCGGTCAGACCCTGCACCAGCGTGCCGAGCGTCTGGCACTTGTAGGCGAGATCGACCTTCAGGCCGGAGAACTGCGAGACGACCCAGAAGTAGGAGTCATTGGCGTGCGAGACGACCATCGCGCCGCAGCCGACTGACATGGTCGCCAGGACGGCGCCCATCGGCGTGCCCAAACCGAGCGACTCGAGCAGCGGGAAGACGATCGTCGAGGTCGTGATCAGCGCCACCGTGGACGAACCCTGAGCCGTTTTCAACGCGGCGGCAATCAGGAAGGGCAGGAAGATGCCGAGGTCGAAGACGGCGAGGCTGGAGCCGAGGTAGTCGGCGATCTTGCTGGCGGCCAGCAATGCGCCGAGCGAACCGCCGGCGGCGGTGATCATGATGATCGCGGCGGAGTCCTTGATGCCGTCGCCGACCCAGGCGGAGAGCGTTTCTTCGTTGAGTTTGGGCGCCAGCAGGACCAAGCACGACAGTAGGCCGAAGAGCAGCGCGACCATCGGTTCGCCGATAAAATCGATCGCGACCTTCAAGGTGCCGCTGCCGAACGGCAGGCTCGGGAAGTTGGCGATCGACTTCAAGGCAATCAGGATGATCGGCAGAATGAGCGGCGTAAATGCGGCGGTCGCACTCGGCAGGTTCTTGAACTTCTCAAGCAGTTCCTCGTAGCTGACAGCCGACTCGGCAAGCAGCTCGTAGCGACTGGCAAACTTGGTCGCCCAGAGGTAGCCGGCAATGGTGACCGGAATTGCCACCATCAGGCCGACGAAGATCACCGTGCCCAGATCGGCGTGCAGATTGTTCGCGGCAGCGATCGGGCCGGGCGTCGGGGGCACCAGCGTGTGCGTCGCGTAGAGGCCGGTCGACAACGCGGTGGCCATCACTGCCATCGAGACGCCGGAGCGCTTCGAAAGGGACTTGTTGAGCGCCGAGAGGATGACGAACGCCGAGTCGCAAAAGACCGGAATCGACGTGATGTAGCCAATCAGACTCATCGCCACCGCCGGGCGCCTGGGCCCGACCAGCTTCAACACAGTCTCGGCCATGGTCAGCGCCGCGCCGGTCTTCTCAAGGAAGACGCCGATGATCGTACCGGCGATGATGACGATGCCGATCCTTTCCGCCGTGCCGCCAAAGCCCTTCATAATCGCCTTGGAAACATCCACCGGATTCATCCCGGCTGCCAGCCCGACGAAGAACGATGCCGCAAGCAAGGCGAGAAACGCATGCACTTTGAAGCGTGAGATCAGCACGACGATCATCACGATGGCGATCAGCAGTATTACGAGCAACATTGGTCCCTGAACCATGACTACCTCCCTATTGATTTTCCTGCCATTAACAGAACTTCACGAAACCTTATCGACGCCTATCGACCGCCGCGCACAGCCTGGACAACCCGGCACAGGCGCGCCGCCGCAGATTCGATCAGCGCGCCCCCCGCGCGCATGCATTCGTCCAACGCCATCGGCCCGTCGCAGATGCTCAGCGTCGCGTCGATGCCGTGCGCCAGGACGTCGTCGGCGCCCTCTCCCAGACCACCGGAGAGACAGAACACCGGCACGCCGAACTGCTTGGCGACCTTGGCAACCCCCACTGGCGCCTTGCCGAAAGCCGTCTGAAAATCGGTTCGCCCTTCGCCGGTGATGACGAAATCGGCGTCCCGAACCACATCGGCAAAACCCACCGCCTCCAGCACGATCTCGACACCCGGCCGGAGTCGGGCGTTGGTAAAGAACAGCAGTCCGGCGCCCAAACCGCCGGCCGCGCCCGCGCCCGGCCGTTCGGCCACGTCGCGCCCGGTCGCCGTCTTCGCACACCGAGCAAAATGGGAAAGCGCCGAATCCAGCACTTCGACGGTCGCCGGCGTCGCCCCCTTCTGCGGGCCGAACACGGCCGATGCGCCGCGCGGACCGCACAGCGGGTTGTCCACATCGCAGGCGACGATGATCTCGGTTTCGCTCAGCCGTGCATCGAGACCCGCTAGGTCGATACGCTGCAAACGCGCCAGCGCCGCGCCGCCGTCCGGCAGCTCATCGCTATTCGCGTCGAGGAAGCGCGCCCCAAGCGCCTGCGCCATGCCCGCACCGCCGTCGTTCGTCGCGCTGCCACCGATACCGATGATGATCTTGCGCAAGCCGGCGTCGAGCGCCGCATGGATGAGTTCGCCGGTACCGAAGGTCGTCGCCCGGCACGGGTCGCGCTGATCAGCGGCGACCAGCGGCAAGCCCGACGCCGCCGCCATCTCGATGACCGCCGTTTTACCGTCGCCAAGCACGCCCCAATGCGCCGTCACCCGTTCGCCCAGCGGCCCGGTGACTTCGATCGCGAGAATACGACCGCCGGTTGCGCTGACCAATGCTTCGACCGTGCCTTCGCCACCGTCGGCGATCGGGATCTTGCGCACATCGGCCGCCGGGAAAACACGATGAATCCCGCGCGCCATCGCCTCGGCCACGCCCAGCGCCGAGACGCTGCCTTTGAAAGAATCCGGAGCCACCACAATTCGCACGACCAATCTCCCCATGTTCAACCGATGCTCACTGAAGGCCGATGGTAAAGAGGCCACTGCGGTTTATCATCGTGCGGCTGCACACTAATCGCGCCAAGGATCAGTACAAAAATGGGCAAACGCCCAAAGTGGCGCGACCTACCCACCACGGCAAACGCACAGGTCAAGCATGAGCACCATCGAGGCAAGACTCGCGCAGGACATCGTCGACCGGACGATGAGAATCATCCCGTTCAACGTCAACGTGATGGACGGACGCGGCATCATCCTGGGCAGCGGAGAAACGTCGCGCATCGGCGAACTGCATTCCGGCGCGCTGCTCGCCTTGGCACAGAACCGCACCGTCGAAATTGACGCGGCAACGTCGCGCACGCTGCGTGGCGTAAAACCCGGCGTCAATATTCCGCTCACCGTGCGCGGCCAGATCTGCGGCGTCGTCGGACTCACCGGCGAGCCGGACACCGTGCGCCAGTTCGGCGAACTGGTCCGCGTCACCGCCGAGATGATCCTTGAGCAGGCGCAGCTGATCGGCGAGCTGCAGCGCGAAAAGCGCTATCGCGAAGAGTTCGTCTTCCAGCTGATCCACCACGGTGCGACGCCGATTGCTGACCTTGAAGCCTGGGCCGTGCGGCTCGGTGTCAATTTCCAGCGCCCACGCGCCGTTGTCGTGCTCGAACTGACCGACCCCGAGCTTCGACCGGACCAGGCATTAAGCGAACTTCAGCACTGCCAGCAACAACTGGCGACGTCGCGCCCGGATGTCCTCACCGCGGCGATCTCCCCGCGCGAACTGGTCATTCTGGAATCGTTCGCGACCCTCGCCCAACGCGCGCCGAGCGCTACGCAGGCGCGCCAGCGACTGCAAGGATACGAGGCCGAGGTCGGCAAGGTGCTGACGACGCCGGCAACAATGGCCATCGGCGTCGCCCTCGACGGCATCGAAGGCGTTGCCCTCTCCTATCAAAGCGCGCGCAAGACACTGCGCGTCGGGCGCTCGCGCAAACCACAACAGAGCACCTTCTCCTACTACGACCTGAGCCTGCCGGTCCTGCTCTCCGGCCTCGGTTCCGGCTGGCAAGCCGAACAACTGCGCCAGCCGTTGCTGCGAATCAATGCGGTCGACAAACGCAGCGGCTCGCTCCGCCGCACCCTCGACGCCTGGTTCGCCCACAACGGCCACCCCCTCGCCACCGCCAAGGCGCTGCATATCCATCGCAATACGCTCGACTACCGGCTGCGACAGATCAGCGAACTCACCGGACTCGACCTCGCAAACACCGACGATCGACTGCTGCTTTATGTGGCGCTGCAGTTGGAATAGTTCCGCGGCGAAAAAGATGATGTGGCCGTCGAAGGGCCGAGCGTTTCCTGATCAGCCTATGAATACGCCGTTGCAAAAATCGCCGAAATGAGCAAGACGCCGAGGGCCGTGCCGAGAATTGTCGCCTGGCGCGAAGACCTGCAAAAAAGAAGCAGCGGCAAACACCCTAGCAAAACCATAATCGCGCCAAACTCTTTTGCTTTCACGCCGGAGAGGGCTTCAGCAAACCCAAAGCGGGTAAATCGCCCCGGCGCATAGCCATCAATGACAACACAAGCCCCCAGAAACATAACAACAACCGAAATCAACAAGGCGAGCCAGCGCGCCATCGGGGAGATCTTACCTTTGACTTGAGTCATACCTTCTCCGTGACCTGACGTTTGAAACCGCCAACGCTGACGGGGTCCTCAGATCGACGCACCATCGAAAACCCCAAACGGCAATTGCATGGCATCGAGGTCCTCGACGCAACCGAGATTGATGCGGTAGTGGCCCGGCTTGCGCATCGTCTGGTGAAACGGGTAGATGCCGCAGGTCCTGCAGAAGTGATGTTTGGCGACGCCGCTGCCGAATTCGTAGGTGGCGAGGTTGTCGCCAGTGACCTCGATCTCGATTTCATCCGGAGCGACGGCAAAGCCGCTCATTAACGCGCCCTTGCGGCGGCAGATCGAGCAGTTGCAACGAAGGCCGCTTTCGATCTTGTCCGGTCCCTTGAAGGTGAAACGGATGGCGCCGCAATGGCAGCTGCCGCGATAAGTATTCATCACGCCCTCCTATGACGATGAAAAGCGGTCATCAGACCACCCGGCGCCACGGCGCGCAACCCGTCCGTCTTTAGCGTGCGCCGACGATTCCGGCGGCGATGCCGAGCAGTACGACGCCGGTGACCCGTTCGACCTTGCGCACATGCGCCATGAACCGGCGCACAACCGGCGGATGGCCGGCGGCGCGGGCGATGCACAGATCCCAGATGAGCACGGCACAGAACATCCAGACGCCATAGCCCAGCTGCACGCCAAACGACGTGCCGCGCTCGAAGCCGAGCGAAAACAGACTGGCGTAGAACAGGGAGTTCTTCGGGTTGAGGATGCCTGAAAGAAAGCCGACGTGGCATTCGCGCCACCAGTTGCCGCCCTGTCGCCCGACGTCGCGCAGTTCCGGCGTCAGTGCTTCGCCGCGCACGGTGAGAAAGCGCCAGCCGAGCCACGCGAGATAGGCGCACCCGGCCCATTTGAGCACCGCGAACAGGCCAACCACTTCCTGCAGCACGGCAACGCCGCTGATCGCCAGACCGATATAGACGCCGTTGGCCAGCGCGATGCCGACGCACACGCCGCTCGCGACCCGCGCGCCGTTGATCACCGCGCTGCGCACGATGAGAAAAAAGTCCGGCCCCGGACTCAACAACGCGAGGAAATGCGCCCCCGCGATCACCAAAAATTGCTGCCACAACGCCATACCGTTCTCCACCCGTGAAATGGGTGCAGGATGGCAGTTCGGAAGCGATGCGTATTGAAGGAAATTGCGCGATTCAGGAAGAACTACCGGCAACCTGCCGATACTCGCCCGGCGTCGCGGCGACGCGCTGCTTGAAGGCGCGCTGGAAATGGCTCTGGTCGGCAAAGCCGAGTTGCAGCGCCGCGTCGGCGAGCGACATGCCCTGCTCGAGCAAGGCGCGCGCACGCTCGATGCGGCGGTCGAGCTGCCAGGCGTGCGGCGTCATGCCGATCGCGCGGCTGAACGCGCGCACGAAGTGATAGCGGCTCATGCCGGCTTCGCGTGCCAGTTTGTCGAGCGACAGCGATTCGGCGCAGCGTTCGGCGATCAGCGCCTGCACCGCGCGCAGGCGCGCCGAATCCAGCTCGCCCGTCCGGACCTTTCGGCGCAAACGCCCTTCAGCGAAGAGGTCACCTACAAAAACCAGCAACGCTGCCTCCTTGTCCTCGTCGGTCGCGCTGCTGAACAGACATTTGTTGAGCTGCGTCAGCCGCTCATGCACGCGGCGGGGCGCAACGTCGGGCGGCAGCCGGTTAAGGACCATCGCATCAAACACGCCCATCTCGCCGACAACCCCGCCAATCCATGCCGGATCGAGGTAAAGCATCTGGTAGCTCCAGCGGCCGTCGTCCGCCGGGTTGCAGGAATGCACTTCGCCGGCCGGAATCAGCACCACGTCGCCGCGCACGAGTTTCTGACGCTGGCCGTTGCGCGAAAACACGCTCTCGCCGCTATCGACAGCGCCGATCGATAGCGTCGAATGCGAATGCGGCGCATAGCAGGCCGCGCTGTCGCTTGCCCGCCGGCTCTCGACGAAGGGCAGCGCCGAGCTGCGCCAGAAGTGGTGTGTGGTGGTGCGGGGCATCGCCAGAGTATAGCGCCGGAAAATGGCGGCTCAGGCCATCCAGTGCAGTGTGACGGCAGCCAACACCAGATAGCGCCCAAGCTTTGCCGCCGTGACGATGGCGATGAAAGTCGGTAGCGGCTCGCGCAGGACGCCGGCAACCAGTGTCAGCGGGTCGCCGATGATCGGCATCCAGGAGAGGAGCAGCGACCAGCGCCCGTAGCGGTGATACCAGCGGGTTGCCCGTTCAAGCGTGGCCGGGGTGAACGGAAACCAGCGCCGGTCCCTGAAGTGCTCGATGTAACGCCCAAGCCACCAGTTGATCGCCGAACCGAGCACGTTGCCGATGGTGGCCACGACGATCAGCAGCGCGGCCGGTTGCTTTCCGGTAACGAGCAGTCCGGCGAGCACCAGTTCGGACTGCGCCGGGAACAGCGTCGAGGCGATCAGCGCGCTGGAGAACAGGCCGCCGTAGGCCAGAAGCCCGGCCGCCAGACCGGTCATTGCCGGCCGTTCTGCAGCAACATCTGCAGGCGTGCGAGCAGTTGGTCGCGCAAGCCGTGCAGTTCGTCGAGCCCCGACCGTGACGCCTCCGGATCCAGCTCATTCCGCCGTTCAGTGAGCCGCTTCGCGACGCTGTGAACCTGTCGATGCAAGTGATCGATGCGCCAAAAGTCGGCGTGCGCGCCGTAACGGTTCTGCCCATCGGCATCAAGCCACTGACCAAAGCGGCAGAGATGCAGATCGATGGCTGGCGGCTCGTTGCGCGCATCCTTGAGGTGCTCGTCCATGGCGGCAATCCAGGCGCGATGCTCGGTTGCAGCGAAGAGCAAAGGGTAGTCGTCGCGATCGACCGGCGCCAGGTTGCTCCAGTTGGCATCGGGTCGCCAGCGGGCGACCCAGTTCGGCAAGTCACTCGCCGGCATCGGGCGTGCGATCCCGTAGCCCTGCGCCAGTTCGCAGCCCAGTTGCAGCAGCATCCTGCCGTGTTCGACCGTCTCGACCCCTTCGGCGATCACCTGGCGACGGAACGACGAAGCCAGGCTGATGACGCCCTCGAGAATGGCAAGGTCGTCCGGGTCGTCGAGCATGTCGCGCACGAAGCTCTGGTCGATCTTGAGCAGCGACACGGGCAGCCGCTTGAGGTAGGTGAGCGATGAATAGCCGGTGCCAAAGTCATCGAGCGCGAACTCGACACCGAGTTCGCGGCAGGCTTTCATCACGCGCGAGACGCCGATCAGGTCTTCGAGCGCGCTCGTTTCGAGGACTTCGAGCTCCAGATCGCCGGCCCAAGCGCCAGGATGCGCTGCCAGTATCGCGGCCAGCCGGTTCGGGAAAGTGCTCTGCTGCAGCTGGCGGGCGCTGATATTGACGCTCACCGGAATGTGCAGGCCGGTAGCGCGCCAGGCCGCCATCTGCGTGAGCGCACGCGCGATCACCCATTCGCCGAGATCGATGGCAAGCGAGTGGTTTTCGATGACCGGGAGGAAAACCGACGGCGGCAACAGCCCCTTCTCCGGGTGCTGCCAGCGAATGAGCGCCTCGGCGCCGATGACGGCGCCCGTGCGCATGTTCACCTTGGGCTGAAAATGGAGGACGAACTCGCCGGCCGTCAAAGCGCGCCGGATGCGCTCCATGCTCTCATGATGACCGCGCACGTTGCGATCCTGGTCGGCGTCGAACACATGGTAACGGTTCTTGCCGGCGACCTTGGCTTGGTACATCGCCTGGTCGGACTGCCGCAAAAGCTGGTCGGCATCGACCTCATCCGCCTGCGGGTAGAAGGTCACGCCGATGCTCGCCGAGACCTGCAAGGCGCGTCCATTGACCATGACGGGCTCGGCCGCGGCTGCGAGCAGCCGGCTCAACATGGGTACGCTGGCCGATGCGGAACCGATGTCGAAGAGCACGGCGACAAACTCGTCACCGCCCAGGCGCGCCAGCGTATCGCTTTCGCGCAGCGTTTCCTTCATCCGGGCAGACAGCGCGATCAACAGCTGGTCGCCGGTCTCGTGGCCGAAGGTATCGTTAATCGCCTTGAAACCATCCAGATCGAGGTAGGCCACGGCCAGGATCTGCCGGTAGCGGCTCGCATGAACCATCGCCTGATGCAGCCGGTCGGCGAGCAGCACGCGATTGGGCAAGGTCGTCAGCACGTCGTAGTGCGCAATCTGCTCAAGCTGCTTTTCGTGCTCCTTGATCGGAGTAATGTCGGAGAAGAGCGCAACGTACTGCAGGACGTTGCCCTGCAAGTCGCGCACGGCGCTGATCGTCTTCATCTCGGCATACACTTCGCCGTTCTTGCGCCGGTTCCAGATCTCACCGTACCAATGGCCGGTCGCCGTCAGCTCGCGCCAGAGATCGGCGTAGAAACCGGCATCGTGGTGTCCCGACTTCAACATGCGCGGCTTTTGCCCGAGCACCTCTTCGCGCTCGTAACCGGTAATGCGGGTGAAAGCCTCGTTCACGTCGATGATCGTGCCGTCCGCCGAGGTGATCAGGATGCCTTCACGGGCATGGGTGAAGACGCTGGCGGCCAGCTGGAGTCGATCTTCCGCGCGTTTGCGCACGTCGATGTCGGCAATCACGCCGACGAGCCCGAGCTTGGTGCCGTTCGCGTCGAGCAACTGACGCCCGGTCAGGCGCCCCCAGAACTCGGTCGAATCGGCACGCCAGTACAGGCGGTCGAGGTCGACCGACGGAAGCCGGCTGGCCAGCAGCGCCAGCATCTTTTCGCGCGATTGTTCGCGCTCCGAGGGATGAACGAGCGCCACGTACTCGTTGCCGAGCAGTTCATCATCGGTCATGCCGAACATCTCGCTCATCCGCTGATTGGCCTGCGTGATGCGCCCCTGCATGTCGATCATGAAGATGGCGACGCTCGACGTGTCGAGAATCTGCTGCAGTAGATTCTCGCGTTGCCCGAGCGTTTCCAGGAGGTTGTTGAAACCGCCGACAAGCTGCCCGATCTCGTCCCGGCGAACCACCGGCAGCGCGCGCAGCGGCGCGCTGGCGTCGCGCATGTTCGCGAGTTTGTTCGCTGCCGTGTGCAGCGGCGAGAGCTGGTAGCGCAACCACCAGAAGGTCAGCAGACCGGCGACGAGCGTCAGGAGGATGGTCGCCAGCAACATCCGTCGCTGCGTCTCGCGGATCGGCGCAAACGCTTCTTCTGTCGGCAACAGCGCGACCACGAGCCAGTCGGCGACGGGAACGCGCTTGACCGACGCGAGCACTTCGACGCCTTGGGCGTTGACCTCCACCCCCGACCCCTCAAAACCGTCGATGACGCGATCGAGCAGCGGGATAACGCCCGGGCCGGGGAGCTGCTCCATGACCCGCGTCTTGTCGGTCGCGGTGACGATGAGGCGCTGCTGCCGGGCGATGAGCACGTAGCCGCCAGTCTTGCCGTAATGCGACTCGGTAATCTGATCGAGGAAACCCGGAATGCCGAGATTGACCGCCGCGGAAAGCGCGCCGATCACCCGGTCCTGGTTATCAATAAGCGGCACCGCCAGACCGAACAACGGCATCTTGAGCTTCCTGCCGAGAACCGGCTTGCCGATCGAAGCCTTCGCCTCATGGAGCGCCGCAGCAATGACCTCGCTGTCGATGTAGTTGACACCGAGCCGACCGGCCGTCGAGGGATAATCGGCGACCGCCGTACCGTCCTGGTCGAGGATCAAGACACCGCCGTTGAACAGCGTCTGCAGCGTCACCCGCTCTTCGAGGAAGCCCTGCATGGCCCCCGGCCCCGATTCCTGCATCCCTTTCGCCGCCGCGCGGGCGACGACTTCCAGCGCGTGCAATCGGGTAGCCAACTCGCTCTCGACCTGACTCGCTACCAGCGAAACCGTCGCAAACTGCTGTTCGCCGAGCCGCGCCTCCATGTCCTTGCGCAAAATCTGGCCGGCGTAGAACGACAAGGACCATATCCCCGCCAGGAAAATACCCAACGCGGCGAGCGTGATCTTTGTGCTGAGCGAGCGCCACTGGAGGGCTGGCTTGTTCATTCTGTGCTTCCGTTTCGACAGCTGGAACTGGTTTGGTGATTGACAAGGAGAATGGGCTGCAATTCTTGCACACATCCGGGCTCGCGTTCCGGCCTCGGCGAAGTCTTGCTATAGTTCGGCCTGCGCGCCGCCAGCGGGGTTTTGATCATTTCCCAACCGGCGGCTTTTGTTTTTGCAGCAGAAAGAACTCCGATGACTTCCCAGACCTTTCCACCCGAAATCCTGCGCGACGTGCAGAAGCGCCGGACCTTCGCGATCATCTCGCACCCCGACGCGGGCAAGACGACGTTGACCGAGAAACTCCTGCTGTTCGGCGGTGCGATCCAGCTTGCCGGCACAGTCAAGAGCCGCAAGAGCGCGCGCCACGCGACGTCGGACTGGATGGAAGTGGAAA
>ERZ650312.1291-NODE-1291-length-14212-cov-20.811259_pt1 | contig 14212 bp, 12 predicted proteins | sample MGYA00376248_ERZ650312 | MGnify/ENA primary metagenome ERZ650312 (study PRJEB26733, sample SAMN07839316) | wastewater metagenome | biome: urban; feature: wastewater treatment plant; material: waste water | place: USA: North Carolina | collected 2016-07-28 ... | reverse complement strand
GTGAAGTTACCAAATCTGCCCAATGCGAAATTTTGTATTTTCCGCCTCTGTATTGCAATTCTTGGGTGTTACCAATATCTCCAAATTTTCTATCTTCCATCAAAAGGAAATTGTGTTTTGTAGCCAAATCTTTCAGTGGAAGAATGGTTTTATCACTATCAAAATCAGCAATAATATCGATGTGCGTTTTCAATGCTACAATATGCGGACCAACTTTCTCAGCAAAATCTAGCAATTCTTTGGTAGAAGTTACATCTGCAGAAGCAATAAGGTTAGAGTTTTTGGTGATGGCGATTTCTAATAATTTTTTAGCAAAAGTATGTTCGGCATTTAGTAATTTTTGTTCGTAAGAAAGTCTTTTTTCTTCTTTGAATTGAATTTTGTTTCCGTTAATAAAATCGTTAATTCTCTCTACTTCTTCTTCGGTAAGATGATCTACTTCTTTTAAGATTTCTACCACTTCAGAAATGCTAAAAAGGGTATGTACATTGTATCCTTTGTCTTGTAAAAGTTGTTTTCCGCCTTGTTCACGGTCTAGAACTACCACAATATCAGAAACTTTCAATCCTTCGTTTTCTACCTCGGCAATGGTTTCAATTAAAGATTTTCCAGAAGTAATTACATCTTCTACCAAAAGACAGTTTTGTCCAGATTTATAAATGCCTTCTATGAGTTTTTTGGTTCCGTATTCTTTAGCTTCTTTTCTTTTGATAATCAAAGGGATATAACTTTCTAAAGACATTGCAGTTGCCATTGGTAATGCAGCATAAGGAACGCCGCAGATTACATCAAAATTATCCAAAGGAAGCATTTCCAAAAGATAATTGGCGAGATGTTTTAAGATTTTTGGTTCGGAAGCTAGTGGTCTTAAATCTACATAAAAAGGACTTTCGATGCCGCTTTTTAATGTAAATCTACCAAATTTTATAATGCCTAATTTGTAGCATTCTAAGAAGAATTCTTTTTTACTTTCCATTTTACTTTTACTTTTTACAAAGGTAATATTTTTATAAGTACAAAGGGTAAAGTTAAAAGTACAAAGTATGAGTTGTATAGTGGGAGAATTGCAGAATGGGAGAGTGCTTAACGTTAAAATAAATATATCAAACCAAATCATAGATTTTGTTAATGATAATTGTGGTGGTGTACCATAGATTTTTAATAAATTTGGCGAAATTCTATTAAAATTATGAAAAAATTAGTTCAATTATCACTTGTTGCGGTTGCTTTTTCGGCGGTAACTTCTTGTGTAGCAGTGGTAGGAAACACAGCGCAGCCTACCGTAAAAGTAGAATCTACAGATTTTGGAAAACCTTCTGATGTTACAGCAAACGACGGAGCTTTCAAGATTAAAACTTTGAAACATAATTACGATGCATTTTCTAAATATATAGATGCTAAGACAATGTATGTACATTTTTCTAAGCATTATGTAGGTTATCTTAACAATTTAAACAAAGCAGTAGAAGGAAAACCACAAGCGAATATGACGATTGAGCAACTGTTGAAAACGCTTGATACGAGTAATGCAATGCTGAGAAATAATGCAGGAGGTTATTACAATCACAATTTGTATTTTGAATTAATGACACCAAATTCTACTGGAAAACCAAGCGGAAAATTAGCAGATGCCATCAATAGAGATTTCGGAAGTTTTGAAAATTTCAAAAAACAGTTTTCTGATGCTGGAGCTAAGCAATTTGGTTCTGGTTGGGCTTGGTTGGTATCAGACTCTTCAGGGAAATTGAAAGTAGGAAGCACCGCAAATCAAGATAATCCATTAATGCCGGGAATGTCTATTTCAGGAAACCCTATTTTGGCGATGGATGTTTGGGAACACGCTTATTATTTGAAATATCAAAACAAAAGAGCAGATTATATAGACGCTTTTTTCAATGTAATTGATTGGAACGTGGTTTCTGATTACTACGAAAAAGCAATGAAATAAATAAGAAAAGGCGTTCTAATGAGCGCTTTTTTTATGAAATAAAGGCTTTCAAATAATTTTCTGGAGTCATCACCGCTAGAGAACTTGTTTTATAATCTTTGGTATTTCTAGTGATAATAATGTTGATTTCTTGATGATTTTTTGCAGAAAAATTTTGTAAAGCATCTTCAAAATCTTTAAAATCAGAATTAAGAGCTTCTAAAATGCTTTCTCTAGAAATAATTGCAACATCTACGATATTGATTAGATTTTTCAGATTTTCTATTACTTTTTCGTGTTTTGCGAGCTTTCTCAAGATATAATAGATATTGCTTATCATAACTGGTGTAATGAAACCTTTAATTTTTTTGTTTTCGCAAAGACTTAAAATAGCAGAAGCGTCATCAGAAAAAGGTTTTCTATCAAAGAAAAAATCTAAAATTACATCGGTGTCAATGAGAATAGAATTCATTATAAATATTTTTCTGTAAGACGTTCTGTAATTTCTTTTTTGTAATCAAAATCTTTAGGAATTTTGAAAGCACCTTTCATTGATTTTAATTGAGGTGAAATATTTTCCACCGTTTTTTCTTCTGAATTGGTGAGAGATTTTAGGTAATTTTCAATTAAATCTGATAGGCTTCTTTCTTTGTTTTTGGCATATTTTTTAGCCTTTTCTATTACAGATTGTTCTATGGTTAAAGTTAGTTTTGTATTCATTATAAATATTTTATGAAACAAATGTACAAAAATTTTTTAAAATATACGTGTTTGTTTTTCAATTTTTACACGTAGTGAAATGTATTTTTTGAGGTTGTAAACTTTTCAATTAAATCTAATGTTTCTTTAAAGTATTTTATGTCTTTTGAAATCACTAATGCTGTTTTTGACTTTATTTCTTGCATATTTAAAAAAGCACTATAAACTTGATTAGCTAAAAAATTTATATGGTTTGCATTTTCATTATCCTTTATAAATTCGTAAATATTTTTTCTCAAATTATCAATATGTTTTTCAACAAGAATTTTTCTGTTTTTTATTTTTTGATGTGAAGGATTTGTATTATCAATAACATCATCATCTTCATTTAGTTTTTTTATCCAGTTAAAGTAAAATTTTTTGTACTCGTCGTCTGTTGTTGTATTTAAAGCTGTAAAGTATGAATTACTTCTTAATAATTGCCACTTATTGTAAATTTCTTCATTTCTTAAAAAATTTTCTCTTAAAAACGAAATTTCATTGGTGAAATATCTGTTATAATCACTTATAAAGCTCAATCTTACAAGTAAGTCATTGAAAAATTCATTTTTTTCTGGTGCTTTAGTAAAGTGCCTTTTTAAATCAATTAAATTGATTCTGTCTAAAAATTTATCATTTAATTGAGAGCTCAAAATTGGAGTTGAAAAGTTGTCATTTTGATTTAAAAGTGCCTTTTCAAAGTTTGACAAATTTATTATAGTATCCTTTACTGCCTTATATAGTATATTCATTGATTCATTAAAAAAAAATGAATGCTTCCAATGAATTGTCTTGCCTTTGCTTTTGTATAAGCAATATGCAAAAACTAAACTAAAAAAAGTTAAAGAAGATGCAATTGTTCCAATAAAAAAACTCCATTGATTTGAATCAAGGCTATAGTTTTTACATAAAATGTAATATTCTTGAACCATATTTAATATTTACCCAAATTTACAAAAAAACTTATCTTTACAAAAATTAAAAAGCTGTTATGAAAAAATCCTTCTCTTTATTTTTTATTCTTTGTTCTCTGTTCTTTTTTAGTCAAATTTCTGAACAAAAACTAGACGAACTCATCCAAAAAACCATCACCACTTTTGATGTTCCAGGAATGTCAGTTGGTGTGATAAAAGATGGAAAAATCATTTATTCTAAAGGTTTCGGAGTGCGTTCTCTTACTTCTAAATTACCAATGACGCCAGAAACTTTGGTGGGAATTGCTTCTAATTCTAAAGGTTTCACTTGCACTGCTTTAGCGATTTTAGCAGACGAAGGAAAACTAGATTGGGACGATAAAGTGACGAAATTTTTACCCGATTTCAAAATGTATGACGATTATGTAACCAGAGAAATCACCATCAAAGATTTGGTAACACATAGAGCTGGACTTGGATTAGGACAAGGAGATTTAATGTTTTTTCCAGAAGGCGGTAATATTTCTACGGAACAACTCATTCATAATGTTCGCTACTTAAAACCAGCGCATTCTTTCAGAAATACAATGGATTACAATAATATTATGTTTATTGTAGCAGGTGAAATTATTCACAAAATTTCTGGAAAAACTTGGGCAGAATTTATCGAAGAAAGAATAATGAAACCTGTTGGGATGACGGCAAGTTTCGGAAGTTATAACCGCGCAAAATCTGTTGAAAATAAAATTGATGCACACGCTCCAGTAAACGGAAAAGCGATTGCAGTTCCGCATGATTGGAACGAAACTGCCAATCCAGCTGGTGGAATTCTGAGCAATATTACCGATATGACGACTTGGGCAAATTTCTTAATGAATGGTTTTGTAACCAAAGACGGAAAACGTTTGGTTTCTGAGAAAAATGCGAATATTTTGTGGCAAATTCATCAACCAATTCCTGTTGCAGCTAAAAATTCTTATGATACCAAATTTAATGGTTACGGTCTCGGTTGGTTTATTTCTGATGTAAAAGGTCACCGTCAGATTCAGCATACAGGTGGTTTAATTGGTACGGTTACGCAATTTACATTAATTCCAGATATAAATTTAGGAATAGTGGTTCTTACCAATCAGCAACAAGGTTTTGCTTTTAATACGATTACCAATACTTTGAAAGATTTTTCTTTGGGAATTGAAGGAAGAGATTGGCTAAAAACTTACGCCGAAAGATACACCAAAGGAAACGAGCAATACGATAAAGAAAAAACAGAAACTTATGCTAAAGTTGCTGCTTATCAAAAAGATAGAAGTGCGAAATTGGCTCCAGAACAATTTATAGGAACGTATAGAGATGCTTGGTTTGGTGATGTTGTGATTTCTAAAGAAAAGAAAGGTTTTAGAATTATTTGTAAATCTTCCGAAAGATTAAAAGGCGAAGTTTTGCCTTATTCTAGAGATACTTTCGTAATAAAATGGGACGATAGAAGTTATGATGCAGATGCATTTTTTACCCTTACTTTTGACGAAAACGGAAAAGCAGTTTCTGCCAAAATGAGACCGATTTCAGATGTTACCGATTTTTCTTTTGATTTTGGAGATTTAGATTTGAAGAAGGTAGAGTAGATTTCTAAACCACAAAAGGCACAAAAGAAAATTTTGAAAAATAAGCAATTCAAAAGCAAAAAAAGAGCAAAAAGTAATGATTTTTAGTTCTTTTTATTGTTAAACACAAAGGAACTCAGGAAAATTACTTTCTGAGTTTTTTGTATATAGTTTGTCATTCCACAGAAATCTCAACAAAATTTTTTTAGATAGTGGAATATAGGTTAAGCTCTTCAATTCAATGCGTTAGGTTTTTTTGCGAAATGACAAAAATGCTATTGTATTGTTAATAAATGAAAATCACATGTCTTTTTGTGATAAAATTACAAATGTTCTTTATACAAAATGGTAAATTGGTCTTTTTTAGATTTTTTATTCCATTGATATTGATGTGTCCAATAGGCAATTTTGGTAGAAAGAATTCCTAATCCTGCTCCGAAAATTACATCACTCCAATAATGTTTGTTGTGAGCAATTCTTAAAGCACCAACTCCACTTGCTACAGAATATGCAGCGTAAGGAACCCAAGGATAATTTTTGCCATATTCTATAGAAAGTAGGGTAGCACCTGCAAATGCATTGGCAGCATGACCGCTCGGAAATCCAAATTCATTGCTTCCGTCTGGTCTCGGTTCTTTGATGATTTTTTTCAATAAGTAAACACTCCCAAAAGTGATGATTTCTGATTTTGCTAATATGGCGGTTCTGTTCCAAAAATCGGTTTTAGGTTTCATTCCGGCTAATTCAAAAGCGTAAACAGAAAGGTGAGTCGAAAACTGTGCATAATCCTCGAAATAACCTCCAAAAGCTAGAAAATTTTTGTTTTCTACAACGGGTACATCTCTTTTTTCTGTTAAAAGAACGGCAGTTCCTATTGCCATTAATGATAGTGGAACGATAAGTTTTTTAGTTTCGAATTTTGGTTTTTCTACAAATTTTAAGCTATCTTTTTTTTGTGAAAAGAAGAACTGTGAGAGTACAATAAAACTTAAAATTATGTTTTTCATTCAATTTATTTTAGACTGCTAATATAACTACCCCGTCAAAATTTTCATATGAAAATTTTGCCACCCCTTCAGAGAAGGGGAATTTTATAGAAACAAAACTTCTTCATAGAAGGGTTTAACTTTCCGCAGCTTTCTTTTTTAAGAAATTATAGGTTTCTATCTGGCTTCGGAATGGTTTTTTGTCATTTTTCACATATTTATTACTTAGATTCTCGTCTAGAATTCTGGCTTTTACGTTACCTTTTAGTTGAAGTTCTAACAAATCTTTCAACTCCTTTTTTAAAGATTTATTGGTGATTTTTGCTGCTGCTTCTATTCTGTAATCTAGATTTCTGGTCATCCAATCGGCAGAAGAAATATAAATATCTTCGCTACCTTTGTTGTAGAAATACATTACTCTGGCGTGTTCCAGATATTCATCAACAATACTTATCGCGTGTATTTTCTTTTTGAAGGTTTTCTGTTCTACAGCACAATAAATCCCTCTTACAATCATTTTTATGGTAACACCAGCTTCGGCTGCATCATAAAGTTTTTTGATTAAACCTTTATCTGAAAGAGAGTTTACTTTGATGATGATTTCAGATTTTCTGCCAGCTTTTGCCTCTTCTATTTCTTTGTCAATATGCCAGACAATTTTGTCTCTCATAAATTGTGGACAAGTCAATAGATTTTTACAAGATTTCAATGCCAAAACGGGGTCTAGTTTTGGTTTTCTAAAAAGGTTGAAAACTTTATTAATATCTGCCATTATTGCTCTGTTCGAAGTCATTAACAGGTGATCTACATAGATTTTTGCTGTTTTTTCGTTCAGGTTTCCTGTGCTTACAAAACCATACTGAATGGTTTTGTTGTTCACTCGTTTTTTGATGACGCAGAGTTTGGCGTGTACTTTTTTGTTGGGTAAACCTACCAAAACCTTTACCCCTTCTAATTCTAGGCGTTCTTTCCATTCTAGGTTGGCTTCTTCATCAAATCTGGCTCGTAATTCTAGCATTACGGTTACTTCTTTTCCATTTCTTACGGCATTAATTAAGGCATTTACAATTTTAGAATTGCTTGCCAATCTATATGCGGTTAATTGTATTGATTTCACATCAGGGTCCATTGCTGCTTCTCGCAAAAGATCGATCACGTGGTTGAAGGTGTGATAAGGAAAAGTAAGCAAAACGTCTTTTTTAGTAATTACATCGGTAATTCTATCTTGATTGTCAAACTCGGGATGCGGAAAAGAAGTTCGTTCTATTGGTTTTTTATATTCTTTAAAAACATCTGGAAAATCCATAAAATGTCTGAAATTATGAATTTTTTGTCCCGGAATAATGCTATCTTTTTTGCTTAAATCTAATTTTTTGATGAGAAATTCTACCAAAGATTTGTCCATATCTTTATCAAAAACAAATCTTGTAGGTTTACCTTTTCGTCTAGATTTGATGCCTTTTTCTATTTTTTCTGCATAGGAGGTTCTGATGTCATTATCTAGGTCAAACTCTGCATCTTTGGTTACTTTAAAAGCATTGGCTTTAAATTCATCATACCCAAAATACGAAAAAATATGAGGAAGGTTAAACGCAATTACATCTTCTAGAAGCATAATATCTGTCTCGTCATTATTTTCTGTTGGCAGAATTACAAATCTACCATTAGACTTTGCAGGTACTTCTATTATGGCAAATTTGGTGGTGTATTGCCAGTCTTTTCTGCGCATGGCAATTCCTAGATAAAGACTTTTTTCTCTGAGGTAAGGAAGCGGAACATTGTCGTGAAGCAGAATAGGAATCACATTGCTCTCTACTTCTTCGTCAAAATATTTTCTTGCAAAATCTTTTTGTTTTTCGGTAAGTTTTTTTGGAGTTTTGATGAAGATTTTCTGCTCTGCCATTTCTTCCTGAATTTTTTTCCAGGTTTTATCGAAATCTTCTTGTTGAGCAATTACAATTTTATTGATTTTGTCGAGAATCTTCTGAGGTCTTTCAAAGAAAGTATCTACTGCCAATTTTTCTTTGAGCTCTAAAGCCCGTTTAAGACCAGCAACACGCACTCGGAAGAATTCGTCTAGATTATTAGAAAAAATTCCTAAAAATCTGATTCTTAAATGTAAAGGAACGGTCTCGTCCATCGCTTCTTGTAAAACTCTGGCGTTAAAACCGAGCCAGGTAATATCTCTAGGATTAAATTGTGGCATAAAATATAGAAGTTTCCTTCAAATTTAATAAAAAACATAAACTTTTTCTGAATGTTTTTTTAATATGAACAATTTTTAATAATTCTTTTTAATTTTGCGCTTAAAGAATTTATGATATGAAAAAAATTTTATTGTTGCTTACAATATTTATAGTGTTTGTAGCTTTTGCTCAAAGAAGTTGTGGTACAGACAATGTGATGAATAATTATTATAAGCAGTTTCCAGAAAAAAAAGCATATTCTCAAGAGCTTAGAAAATACCTTTCGGATGCCAAAAATTTAAGAAAAAGCTCAAGGATTTCTTCTGTAATTACTATTCCTGTGGTAGTACATGTTTTGTATAAAGATGCTACTCAGAATATTTCTAATAGTCAGATTTTATCTCAGATTGAGGTACTAAATAAAGATTTCAGAAAACAGAATGCTGATTTTTCTTCTGTAGTCCCTCTAGAATTTCAATCAGATGCAGCAGATTTAGAATTAGCATTTTGTCTTGCCACTAAAGATCCCAATGGAAATGCTACTACTGGGATAGAAAGAAAATCTGTATCATCAGGATTTACCTTAGGTAATGATTATTTTACTTCTTCAGGTTTAGTTGCTTGGGACACTACAAAATATCTCAATATATGGGTTGGAGTTATGGATGGAATAGATGCCAATGGAGAGTCTTGGGTTGGAACTCTAGGATTTGCTTATTTGCCAGATTCAGCGGGGCAGGCTTTTGATGGGGTGGTGATATCTTATGATGCTTTTGGAACAATAGGAACAGCATCAGCACCATTTAATAAGGGTAGAACTGCTACTCATGAAATTGGGCATTATTTTGGGTTGAATCATCCTTGGGGAAAAGCTAAATATGGTAATAGTCCTAATAGCAATGTTTGCGGTACCACTGGTTGGGATGATTTTTGTGCAGACACTCCTGCTACCTATTACCCTTATTCTGGAACACCAACTTTTCCAGATAATACATATACTTGTACATCTACTACTAAAGGTGCAATGTTTATGAATTTTATGGATTATGTATATGATTCCTCGATGGCAATGTTTAGCAATGACCAGAAAATAATTACTCAAAATACAATAACAAGTCTAAGAGCTTCATTATTAAATTCTAATTCGTGTGCAAATCTAAATGTAACCGAGGCTGAAAAAATTAAAAAAATTAACCTATACCCTAATCCAGCGTCTCAGTTTGTCTCTGTGGCATCGCCGCTAATTATTGTAGATGAAATTGAAATTTTTGACACTAGTGGAAAGCTTGTTGTTTCTAAGAAAAATTTAAAAACAAATGATCAGATTGATGTTAGAAGCTTATCGGTGGGATTATATTACGTAAGACTTTATAGCAAAGGTAGTCTATTAAAATCTGATAAATTCGTTAAAAAGTAATCTAGAAAAAGTAGATAAATTAAGAGACTGTCTCACAAGGGCAGTCTTTTTTTAATTTGTTAAAAGCATTATCAAAGAATGAAATATCCAAGCCCTATCAATCGCTTAAACCCAAAAACACATAGGAACTTAGAAAGTCCCAATTAGAGGATTTAATAAAAGGATAGGATAAAAGTTCTATCAAAAAAAGGTTAAATTGATGAGCTAAACTTTCTAATGCATAATTGGGTTTAAGTTAATATAAAGATGTGAAAATTCAATTCCATACTTTTTGACGAAGAACCAATATTTTGAAAAACACAAAAAAAATCCAACCGAAAACTCAGTTGGATTTTAAAATATTTTTTCATAAAACTTATTTTTTGTCTTTCACCAGCCAAAGCCCAAAGAAAGTTAGCAATCCGTTCAGAATTATAAGTTCTACCCCGATTTTATAATCAGTGAAATTGGTTACTATATAATTGATGAGGTAAGTAACTATTGGTGCTAAAAGCGTAACAATAAGGATAGAATATTTCTTAGAAATTTGATGTTTAGTAAAAATTCCGAAGGCAAATAAACCAAGAAGAGGCCCATAAGTATAACCCGCAACTTCCATAATCAGGTAAACGATAGATTTATCATTTATCGCCTTAAAAATCATAATCAAAACAAAGAAAATCACCGTAAAAATCAAATGAATTTTCATTCGAAGAGTTTTCTTCTGTTTTTCGGTTTTGGTTTGGTCTTCGTTTAGATTCAGTAAATCTACGCAGTACGAACTGGTAACCGCCGTAAGAGCACCATCTGCCGAAGGAAAAAGTGCAGAAATTAATCCGATGATAAAAATTACAGAAATAAACATTGGGAAATAACCTTGCAAAGAAAGTGCAGGGAATAGATCGTCTCCCATTATATTTTTGATATTTCCAGCGGCATCTTTAAACCCAAAAATATTGGTAATACTTTCTTTACCATTTACTACGTCTATTAATTGAGAATATTCTGCGCCGTTTTGCATGGCAAAAAGATAAAGCAGACCTCCTAAAAATAGAAATGCCAAATTCACCACCAACAATGTTCCCGCAAAAGTGAGCATGTTTTTTTTAGAATTTTTAAGATTGTCCACAGAAATGTTTTTTTGCATCATTTCTTGGTCTAAACCCGTCATTGCAATCGTAATAAACATTCCGCCCAAAATGGTTTTTAAGAAAAATGTTTTAGAATTAATATCGGTATTAATGAAATGCGTGTAATTTTTACTCGCCAAAATATCAAAAGCTTCTGGTGCAGATAAATTAAGATGAGATAAAATATAAACAATACAGCCTACCAAACTGATAATCATAAAAGAAGTCTGTAGCGTATCTGTAATCACAATGGTTTTTACACCTCCTTCAAAAGTGTAAAGCAATACCATTAAAAGTATCACCAAAGCAGTTAGCCAAAACGGAACGCCCAATCCTTCTAACAAGAAAATTTGTAAAACATTTACCACCAAATAGAGTCTTGCAGTAGCGCCAATTGCTCTGGAAATGATGAAAAATAAAGAACCTATTTTATGGGCTTCTACATTAAATCTTTTCCCTAAATATGTATAAATAGAAGTGAGATTCATTCTATAATAGAGCGGAAGCAAAATTCCTGCAACGATAAAATAGCCAATGAAAAAACCAATGACCATCATATAATATTCAAAACCGCCGAAAGGATAATTACCAGCAGTCATTTTACCTACAGTTCCAGGAACTGAAATAAAAGTAACACCACTTAGGCTGGTGCCAATCATTCCGAAAGCTACCAACCACCATTTGCTTTTTTTGTTCCCTATGAAAAAAGATTGATTATCTGAGTTTCTACTGGTAAAATAGGAAATGACTAAAAGTCCTATAAAATATACAAATACAAATATTAGCAATATTTTTGCTGGCTCCATCCGCGTTAAATTTAAGTTTCACAAATATAGTTTTTTTAGCGTTTTCTGAAACTTATTTAATGCAAAGTTTTTAAGACTTCATGTTTTCACCATCTCTGAAATGTAATCTTCTAAAAACAAAACCCGAAAGAATCGTAAGAAAACCAATCACCAAAAATGTATATCGAAATGCATTGTGCATATTTCCTTTGATTAGTGTAGTGTTACCTTCAAAAATTTTAAGAACAATCAACCCAAATGCAATTCCAAATCCAATAGCAATTTGTTGATTTACAGATATTAAAGAGTTTCCGCTGCTGGTTTGGTTATCACGCAAATCTGCAATAGAAATGGTATTCATAGCCGTAAACTGTATAGAATTGAAAAATCCTAAAATAGAAATTAACGGAATAAACCAGTAAATAGAAGTGTGAATACCAGGAATTGCCATTACACAAATTAAAACCCCGATGGTTATGGTATTAATCATTAATGTTTTCCGATACCCCAATTGATTTAGGATTTTGATCACGGCAGATTTTCCAAACATCGCCGTAATGGCCATAGGTGCAATAATCCAACCAGAAATTACGGCAGATTGTCCGTATGCAATTTGTATCATTAATGGTATTAAAAGTGGAATAGAACTGATGCCCAATCTTGTGGCTAAGTTTCCTAAAATTCCTACTCGGAAAGTTCTTACCAAAAATAAATCTAACGGGAAAATAGGGTTATTGTCTTTTTTAGCATGTCTGTAATAAAGATAAAGAAAAACAAAACCTGCAAAAAATACCATCAAAACAGGAGTGATGTTTTTAGCGTTTCCTAGCCATTCTAATGATATGGAGAGTAGCAAAGATGCTGAAGCAAAAATCAAAAATCCTTTGAAATCAAAATCAATAATTTTAGAACTATAGTTCGGCATATATTTTATTCCTAAAATGATACCAAGTAATCCTATAGGAATATTGATGAGGAAAATCCAATGCCAAGAAAGATAATCTACCATATAACCACCAACCAATGGTCCTAAAACAGGTCCTATTAAAGCGGGAATAATAGCAAAATTCATCGCTTTTAGCAACTCGTTTTTGTCAAAAGTTTTAATTAATGCTAGTTTTCCGACAGGTGTCATTAAACTTCCGCCAATTCCTTGCACTACTCTTGCCACCACTAAAAATGATAAATTAGGAGAAAGTGAACAAAGTAATGAGCCTAAACTGAACAAAATTAATGAAAAAATAAACACTTTTTTAGTACCAAATTTATCTGCCAAAAAACCACTTGCAGGCATAAATAGTGCCAATGTTAGTACATAACTAATGATGGCATTTTGCATATTAAGTGGAGACTCATTCAAATCTTTTGCAATAGAAGGCAGAGAAGTGTTAAGCACTGTAGAATCTAGCATTTGCATAAAAATGGCAGTTGCTAAAATGAGTGGTAAAATTTTTTTGGTATTGTTTATATCCTGTGTGCTGTTTTGTTCCATAAATTCATTGCAAAATTACACATTAAAACCTGCAATTTTGCAGGTTTTTGATAGTTTATACTTATGATTCTTGTAGATTGATATGAATAAAATTATTGAGTTAAAACCTTCCAAGCTTCTTCTATTTTACTTTGCATTAAAAATTGTTGTGCTTCTGAATGTTTATTTTCATCAGAATAGAAATTTCCTGTAGGTAAAACTTCAATATTGGCAAGCATTCCTAGGTCGTTTCCTGTAAAAATTTTACTATTTTTAATTTCCGTAGGAAGTTGGTCATAGCCAATTCCTTTGTTTTGTAGGGGTTTCGGAACTTCGAAAAGAGTTTCTTCGGAAGTTATCCCATACCAATTGGCGCCTAATCTAGAAACCAAATTTAGTTTTCTTTGGTCTAAATTACCATTTTCATCCAAAAATTTTTCTTGAATATGAATTTTTAATACTTCACAAATTACCAAATTTCCTGCACCAGCTTCAGTTCCGAGGGTTTTAATTTCAAGAACTTTGCATTCAAAATTTACAGGTGATTCTGCAATGAGTGGTGGTTTTACCAAATCGGCTGTTTTCATTGTTAGTCCAGATTTTACAAATTCATTTACGCCTTTTTCATATTCTGTACTAGAAAGTGATACTTGTTGCACCATATCAAAATTCACATTACCAATAACTACTTCAGGAACGTCTTTCACATTTTCTAGCGTATGTTTTATGGTATTACCACGAGCTTTTCTTAATGGTGAAAATATCAAAATTGGAGGATTGGTACTGAACATATTGAAAAAACTAAATGGCGAAACGTTTACATTTCCGTCTTTATCTACTGTAGAAGCTAATGCGATAGGTCTTGGCGCTACAGAATGCTGTAAAACGCTTTGCAGTTCAAAAGGAGTGATATTTTTAGGTAATATTTGTTTCCATTTTTAAATTTTAGATTCAAAATTAATTAAATTGTGGGTAAAATTTTTCTTTTTACTTCTCCAAAACCTACTTTTATTCCATTTTTTTTCTGAAAAATAAATTTGCACTCTTCTCTGTAAATGTTCAGTTCCTCGTCAATTAT
>ERZ650312.1283-NODE-1283-length-14247-cov-4.458145_pt1 | contig 14247 bp, 16 predicted proteins | sample MGYA00376248_ERZ650312 | MGnify/ENA primary metagenome ERZ650312 (study PRJEB26733, sample SAMN07839316) | wastewater metagenome | biome: urban; feature: wastewater treatment plant; material: waste water | place: USA: North Carolina | collected 2016-07-28 ... | reverse complement strand
TTCATAACAGTGCAAATATTAAGAAAAATGCGGTGCGGCTTAAAGCTCGTACCACCACATTAACTCAGATTATGGAGATGGCAATTCATCCCGCAGCTTAAGCAACGGGTGTCCTTGCTAAAATAATATGAAATTAATACATTTAGTTCCTAGAAGTCAGGGGTATCTTATTGAGGGTGCATTAGATACCCAATGTGTTCCTGCCATCGTAGAAGATGGCGGGGATTGGTTTGCTATGATATTGGATTCAGTACGAGGCACTTACCATATCGAAAGATTCAAAGATAAAAATGCAGTCTTCAAATTCTCTATTCATAACTTTGAAAGGATTGAAGATGATGAACAATGGAAAGCTTTGGACAAGTTCCTTCATGACAAAGGTGCGGGCATTATAGTTGATGGTATGCGCCATAAACATACCGGTTCTTTGAAGATTTAATATGATTCCGATTGATATTGTCTTGGTAACATGTATTGTATCTTTTATCATTATCTTTTTATTGACTCAGAAGTATTGAAATAATCATGGCTTTAGTTAGCGATAAACGGGGCTCCAATGACCAGAGAACCCTGTTCAATTGGACAAGGGAGCTCTACCCTTCTTCGAAGGTGCATTACGAATATGCGCTTCCTGATGGCTCTAGAATCGATATATTTATTCCTGTGTTTGGAATAGCGATTGAGTATGATGGAAGACAACATTATAAATATGTAGAACATTTCCATAAAGATATTAGTGGATATATAGAAGGCATTAAAAAAGATGCCGGAAAAGATACATGGTGTGAGGAACATGGTATTAAGGTTATAAGGATTCGCGCGGATGATATGTTATCTAGCAAAGAAGAATTAGAACAATTAATACTAAATACTCCTTATCCTAATAAAGAATATATTCCTATTGATATAGAACCAATAGAAGAAAAGCCTTTATCTGAATACGAAGAAAAGCAATTAACTTATAAAAATAAAAAGAATGAACAGCTAAGACAACTTCGTAAAGAGCAATATCAAAAATATAAACAATCAAAAAAGAAATAAAATGATTAAAGTATATAATAACCTTAAGGAAAGAAGATGGAAGACTTTAAAGAATACCTGAGTCAGTCTGTGGTTGAGGCTCGAAAGATGAAGCGTGGCCAATATAACGTATTGCGCGACTGGGTGCTTCCCGAAAATGAAAATGCCGATGATTTAGGCTGGCTTGTTGTGAACAAAAGCGTGTCCGAACGCAATGTGGATGGATACGATGGCTATGTCTCTTGGTTGCCGGAAGAAGCATTTGAAGAAATCTATGAAGAAATTCAGCCTACACATGATGGCTTTTTCTTTGGACAGGCTTTGCGCCGGCTGGCGTTGGGCGACTGCGTGCAACGCCGTGGCTGGAATGGTAAAGGCATGTACCTATTCTTGGTTGATGGCGATGCCGTGAACCAAGCTTTGTATAACTATTTGGACGACCCCGATAACACCAAAAACAACACAAGTGTGCGTGATGCAATCTACATGCTCACGGCTGATAACCAGCTTGTGCCGTGGGTTGCGTCTCAAACCGACCTGCTGGCCGAAGATTGGGTGGTTGTGGAATAAACGTGGGAAAGCCCGTGCAGTGAAGAAGATGTTTCTAATAATGGTGCTTATCTGAACTTTAAGGTGATTGAATGATACATAATATTATAGAGTGGTTCAAGGCCGCCAAGCCTAATCCAAGTACCGCAGATGTTTGTGTACAGATTGGTTGCCACTACGAAGAAGTAGCCGAAATGAGCGCTGCATTAAGTGATGATGATGTGGCATGCGAGCTTGCAGATACCGCCCTACTGTACAAAATGAATCACAACTGGTATATAGGCGCTATAGAGGAACTTAGTGCAGATGCACGTGTTGAGCTTTTGGATGCCTTATGCGACCAAATCGTAACCGCTGTAGGTGTGGCGTACATGATGGGTATGGATATCGAAGGTGCATTAGCTGAGGTTAATCGCAGCAATTGGAGTAAGTTCGAGGGCGGTGTACCTGTGTTTAATGAACACGGTAAAATTGCTAAGGGTGTAGAGTACACTCCCCCTGAACTCTCCGACTACATTTAGGAGTTATATGGAACTTAATGAGTTCGCAGTACAAACGCTGCGTGACCGTTATATGATTTCAACCGATGTAACCCCTGAGGATGTGTTCTACCGTAGCGTGGATACACATTGCTCAGGGGAGCATCTGGAACGTATGCGGATGTACATTGATAAGCAATGGTTTGTACCGAGTACCCCAGCATTAGCGAATGGCGGTACTTCTCGTGGTTCAGAGATTGCTTGTTTCTTACCAAACATTGATGATTCTCGTGAGTCATTGAATGAGCATTTTGTTGAAGTGAATTGGTTGTCAAGTAATGGCGGCGGCGTAGGCGGTAACTGGTCAGGTATTCGTAGCAACGGTGCTAAGACCTCTAAGGGTTCAAGCTCCAATGGCGCTATCCCATTTATGGGTATCCTCGACCGTTCTGTCTTAGCGTTTGCACAAGGCGGTACACGCCGTGCATCATACGCTGCGTACATGGCGGCATCACACCCTGAGGTACAAGAGTTCATTGATATGCGCCGTCCTACTGGCGGTGATTTGAATCGTAAGAACTTGAACCTGCATCATGGTGTAAGCTTATCGGATGAGTTCATGCGAGCGGTTAAAGAGAACCAACCGTGGAAGCTAATTGACCCGCACAATCAAGAAGTACGTAAGGTTGTACAGGCTCGACACATCTGGGAGCAAATCTTAGAGACTCGTGCCTTTCAAGGTGAGCCGTACATGTTCTTCTCGGACAATGCAAACCGTGAACGTCCAGCTATTCTGGAAGAGCTCGGTGTGCAGGTTGAGCAGAGTAATCTGTGCACTGAAATCCTGAGTGCTACTCGTATGCCTGATGGTTCAGTAAGTACAGGTGTGTGCTGCTTAGGTTCTTTGAACGTAAGTAAGTACAATGAGTTCCGGGACATCTTGAACCAAGTGGTTCGTGATTGCTTGTGGTACTTATGGCTTGTACTGGATAATTTCATTAACACACCGATGAGTGGGGCAGAACGAGCACAGGAGAACGCTAGGTACTATCGTGATGTAGGGTTGGGTACTGTTGGCTGGCATTCGTACTTACAGAACATGATGATTCCTTTTGATTGTGCAATTGCGAAATCTTTGAACAACAAGATGTATCACAGTATCTGGTCTGCGGCATGTGAGGCTAACCTGAGCTTACGTTCGGACTTACCAGCTTGCCCTGCTGCTATTGATGTTGGTCGTGATGAAGTGTTCACGCATATGCTTGCTATTGCCCCTAATGCAAGTACCGCGTTGTTTGTGGACACATCAGGCGGTGTAGAGCCATACATTGCGAATGCAACCATTCGTAAAACAGCTACAGGTACATCACTCTGGCGTAACAAGTACCTCGAGCGTGAGCTCGAAAAGCTCGGCTTGAATACCGAGAGCACATGGCATAGCATTCAAATCAACAACGGTTCTGTACAGCACTTGGATATTCCTGATGAAATTAAAGAAGTGTTCAAGACTGCGTATGAACTAAATCAACTGTGGATTATTGAACATGCCGCTGACCGTCAGAAATACCTTGACCATACCCAGTCCGTTAACCTCTTCCTCGTACCGAATACGCCACGAGCGTTCTTCAGTAAACTGCATATGCTGGCTTGGGAGAAAGGGTTGCCTACGCTGTATTACTGCCGTGCACTTGCAGGCCATAAAGCGTCTGTCGGTGTGGATGTACAAATTGTTCAGCAAGACCAAACGGAATCGGATTGTATTGCTTGCGCTAACTAAGGAATGATATGAATGAACGTGAAGTAAATGAGTTCCTGTACAAAGGCGCTGATGACTTATGGGCATACGATTTATGGGAGAAGCACGAGAACCTGCATTGGCTACCTCGTGAAGTACCTATGAAAGATGATGTGTACGATTGGAATAGCCGGCTCTCTGAGGGAGACCGTATGTTCCTTAAAGGTGTAATGAGCTTCTTTACTCAAGCCGACATTGAAGTACACAACACGTATATCCATGAGTACCTACCGTATGCGAATACTCTAGGTGTATCTCAGATGCTAACAGGCTTTGCTGCCCGTGAATGTATTCATGTAATGGGTTATGCGTATGGTCTGGAAGAACTCGTTAAGGGTGCTGAACAGGATAGCGTATTCCGTAAGTGGATGGTAGATGATAACCTCCTGAAGCTGCACGAAGCCTTGAATAAATACAAAGGCTCCGAGGATACCGAGCATCGCTTTAAGCACATGGTTGCTACCACGCTGTTTGGCGAGGGTGTGATGTTGTTCGCTCAATTTGCTATGCTTCTGAATTATGCCCGTAACGGGTATATGCGAGGCTTAGGTCAGATTGTATCATGGAGTATTCGCGATGAAGACTACCATGTGTATGGTGTGACACAGTTGATGAAGCGTGATGTTATGTTCAGTGCGCACCCTCAGAGTACCCGACTCTCGTGGTACAATGATGTACACGATGAAGTGTGGCCATTGATTCTAACCTTTGCTAAGGATTGCTTCGATGAGTACTCTAAAGGTACATGTCTGACGGAGCAGTTGACCTTTCAGGATGTACAGCAGTTCTTAGAGTTTCAAGCCCAGCGCCGTATGCGCCAAGCAGGTATCAGTACCGAAGAGACTACCAAGAATAATCTGTTGTGGTTTGATGCAATGGTTGCAGGAGTCGAACATGCTAACTTCTTTGAACAACGAGCAACTGAGTACAGTAAGGGCAACCTGACTGGCGATTACGAGTACTAGGAGTACTATGAAGAAAGCTGAAATTACCGTTCAGCTTATCGACTATATGGGCAGCGATGTATCTGTTGTGAACGCTGCCCGTATTTCGTTCGATAAGATTAAGGACGATTTTGATGAACAAGATGAACGTCTGGTGAATTATCTCGCTGAGCATAACCATTGGTCGCCATTTGCACACACGAGTATTCAAGTGCGCGTGAAAGCACCATTTGCTTTAGCTAGACAACTGGGTAAGCATCAAGTTGGTCTTGTATGGAATGAGGTGTCACGGCGTTATGTGTCATCTGAACCAGAGTTCTGGTTCCCAGATAAAGTACATAGTGCACCTGTTAATGCTAAGCAGGGAGCAGGTGATGTACACGAATGGTCTGGCAGCGCTGTGGGTGCTATGGTTAATTCTACACGTGATACATTGGGTTTGTATGAGAATCTGATTATCTCAGGAGTTGCACCTGAAGAGGCACGTTTAGTGCTCCCCATGAACACCATGACCGAATGGATGTGGACAGGCTCTGTAATGGCGTTTGCTCGTGTGTACAATCAACGCCGTACTAAGGATGCTCAAGGTTTTGCAAATGAGTTTGCTGAGAAATTAGCTGAATGTATTAAAGAATGTTACCCCGTTTGTTGGAAAGTACTTACTAAGGAATAATTATGCGTATCGGAATCACAGGACTGGCTGCAAGCGGTAAAGACACCGCCGCAGAAATCTTATCGGAACTCTCAGGTATTAAGGTTGCACGTTATGCTGCCCCGTTGAAGCAAGCAGCATTGTTTGTATTCGGTAGTACCTTTGATAACCGGGACACTAAGGAAGTTCGTGTACCGTTATACGGTACAGCGTTGGAAGACCGTGCGATTGAAGCTGCTATTGAATTGCAGCATATTCTGTTCCGTACAGAACGGGAACGTGATGAATTCGCAGAGCGGTTCATGCAAATCGTGCACCCTCAAGAAGAACTCAGTCCTCGTGAGTTCCAGCAGTTAGTAGGTACTGAATGCGCTCGCGCAGTATCGAGTACCGTGTTCCAAGAGTACCTAACACGTACGCATTCACATGCTATTATTCCTGATGTACGATTCAAGGAAGAGGCTGATGTACTTGATTGGTTGATTGTAATTGACCGTGATGTACCGAAGCTGAATCATCACTCAGAAGACTTAGCATGGAACCTCATTCAGGGCTATCGTGATGGTGCTCCTTATGATTATCTTGATGATTTGAATATTATGAACTTGGTGTACTTTAAGAACAACGGCACAATCCAAGAGCTTCGTACGAAACTTGAAGATACCTTGAAATACATGAACTGGAGCTAAAATGAATTTGCATGACCGTCAAATCGAATTAGAAGAACAATACAGTGCTATGAGTATCCGTAAAGGGCAGGACTTGGTGAACACAGCGTTTACTCAAGGTCGTGCTGCGGATGTCGGCGAGATTCAAGTGCTGCTGATTAAAACGTATGACGATGTTATGCGAGACCTGAGTGCCTTTCTTGCTCAACCTCACCGTGGTTTAAATGGTAAGTACGCAGGGCTACTTCGCCGAGTGCCTGTGAACTTACTAACCACTATGGGGTTACGTCAGATTATTCAGGCATGTGCTAACCCAGAACCTGTGAGTATGCAGAGCTTACTGAATCAATTAGGTAAGGCGATTGAAACTGAATGTCTTATTACTACGATGCAGGAGGTATCTCAGCAGTACGTAAACCGTACTGAGGAGTACTTAGACGAAGCTAAGGTTCACAGCATATCACATATCCACAGAACGTACACCCGTGGTGCTGAACGTCTTGGTATTGAGTGGGATACTTGGAGCGCGGAGGAACGTAATGGTACTGCTCGCCTACTGTGCTCCATAATCTATGATACCACAGGGTTGTTCAAGTGGGTTCAAAGTGGATTCTATGGTGACTTCGGGATGTACTTCATTGAACCTACCCCTGAGTTACAGAAAGTACTAGAGGGTGTTGTATCAAGTGCTCGCGCAATGGTTATGTATCCTCCGATGCTGTGTAAGCCTACTCCGTGGACTTCTCAGTACAACGGCGGGTATCTCACTCAATGGTTTCAAGGCCATGCAAGCATGTGCACTATCGGAACACTAAACCGTGCTGACCGTAAGTGGGTACTGGAGCAGTTAGAACTCCCCGCAGCAGATACAGTTCGTGCTGCTATGAACAAAGCCCAAAGCGTACCGTACAAGGTTAACACTAAGGTGCTGGACGTTCTCGGCAAGGCCGTAGCCACCCGTCTCGGAATTTTAGGATTGCCGAATTTTCAGGAGCAAACCCGTCCAGAATTTCCGTTTGACGATGCGACTTTCGACAAGGCTACATTAAACGCTCAGGAACAGGCCGTATTTGACTTCTGGCGGCGTTCAATGCGAAACTGGTACACGAGTGAGATAAAACGCAAAGGGCGCACATACGCGATTCTAGGCCGCCTAGCGGAGCTGCGTAAATTTTCAGCAGAATCAGCCCTGTATTTTCCGACTTTTATCGACTGGCGTGGGCGGATGTATTTCCGCAGTACGTTGAACCCACAGAGCTCGGATGCAGTTAAGGGTTGCTTGGACTTCGCCACAGCTAAACCGCTTGGGAAAGATGGTTTATTCTGGTTGAAAGTACATGTTGCTAACTGTGCAGGTTATGATAAACACACAGCGGTACTTAAAGCGAAATGGACTGAAGAGAACTGGGAGTATATCCAAGAGTTCTTAGATGACCCATTGAATATTGATGCCCCTGAGCCTGACACAGCGTTCACTTTACTTCAAGCAGGGTACGCTTTACAAGAGGCTTTGGAATCTCCGAATCCTGAAGAGTACCTGTGTTCTGTGCCTGTAGCAATGGATGCAACGTGTTCTGGATTGCAGCACTTTAGCGCTATGCTCCGTGATGAAGTAGGCGGATTGTACACCAACCTTATCCCAAATCATGCTAATGAGAAGTCCGACATTTACATGCAAGTAGCAAGTATTGCGGACTCCGTAAAGCTCACGTTAACGGATGATGTGAATATCCAAGAGTACTGGAAAGCAAGGCCGATTACCCGTAGTATGAGTAAGCGCCCTGTGATGACGTACGTGTACGGTAGCACTCTTCAGAGTAGTATGGATTATGTACATGATGCGCTGATTGATGCTGGTGAAGAGGAGATTGTGGATGAGAACGGGAAGACCCTGTACACATTACACAAACTCTCTGTGTGTGTAGGTAAGGCTCTGAGATATGCTGTAGAGCAATCTGTACCAGCAGCGGCAAGCGGTATGAAAGCTCTCCGCAGCGCAGTTAGAACCCATCGCGGTACTGCTTTACGCTGGATTACTCCAGTCGGTGTGCCTGTGATTAACTGGTCGGAGAAACTGGAACTCACACAGTTACGTATTCGGAGTATGGGTGTGCAAGCGATTATGTTCAAGAAACGGACACGCGAGTACGCACCGAATACAGCAGCTAACGGTATCAGTCCAAACTTCGTGCATTCGTTGGATAGCGCTCACCTGTGTTTGACTATCAATGCATATCACGGAGACATCTTACCTATCCATGATTCATTCGGTACACACCCTTGTGATGTGCCCGAATTACACCGTACCCTCCGAGAGACTTTCATTCAGATGTACTCAAAAGATGTGTTTAAAGAACTCTTTGAATACAACGGTTTACCTACCGATAACCTACCTCAGTACGGTAAGTTGGATTTGAATGTAATTCTTGAATCGGAGTTCATGTTCTGTTAATAAATTACACCTATAGATTTTATTAATGGTCGAAAGATTATTGATAGTCTGTAGGTGTATTTTTATTGTCATACTTATAGTACGAAATTTATTGTCACACTAATAGATAATAGAGACGATAATAGAGACGATAATAATACTATATAATACTAATACTATACTACTATAGCTCTAATATAGAGAACTATAGATATAATAATAAGTAATAGTATAATACTAATAACCTAATAAATAACGGATAGTACTATGAATATAATTAACTATGTATTAGGTAAACCTAGTACGAATATACAAGGTACTAAAGTAGTATTTACTATAGAACAACTAGAGTACTTACATAGTATGTTCTCGGAAGTACCGAAGGATAATACACATGAGAGTATGTTAGTAAAACAAGGAGAACGTAATGTAATACGTTTTATAGCTAATACTATCTCTCAGAATATACAACGTGGCGGTAAGTAATGGATACAAGTCTTATACCGTCTGATAAAGATAAAGTACTAGCGTTTGAACAGATGCTATTACAAGAACAACAAGTACACTTCCCTGCGGAGCATTTAATACATGGCGGTATGTACGCTAGAACTGTATTAATACCCGCTGGTATAGCAGCTACAGGCGCTGAGTTGAATGTTGATACAATCAGTATTCTATTCGGCGATATAACTGTTAGTACCGATGATGGTGTACAACGATTAACAGGTTGGCATGTGCTACCTGCTTCTTCAGGTACTAAGCGAGTTGGTGTAGTTCATGCAGATACGTATTGGACGACTGTAATGGTAAACCCAGCGAGTACTGTACCAGAGGCAGAGGCGTTCATGACCGATGACCATCAAAGGCTGCTCACTAACCGTGTGCTACCTGATAACACATTGTACTTACAGGAGGCACAATGACTGCTTTTGTATCCGCAGCAATATTAATCTCGACTGCGGCTAACGTGTACTCGCAACGTAAATCCGCTAAAGAGGCATCTAAACGTGCTGACGCTGAGAACAAACGAATACAGGGTGAGGCTGAGGCTGCACGTGTAGCTAACAAGCTTGACCGTGAAGCGGGTGCCGAGGATGTAGCTAAGGTTCAGTCTGCTGGTAACTCTGATTCAGTAATCAGTACGGGTCGCCGTAAGCGAGCTACAACTGCTACAGTATCATCTGGACTTGGCTTATGATGACTACTGCCGAATCTGATTTCAACCGATACCAAGATGACGCGCTAATTCACCGCTGTTCTGATTATGCACGCTGGACATTACCATCTGTGTTCCCTGAGTTCTTACACGTAGGGACTGGTAATCAAATCGTGCAGTATGACTATCAGAGTATGGGTGCTATGCTCGTTAATCGGTTGAGTACTAAACTCGCTCAGGTTCTGTTCCCTACGAACACCAGCTTCTTCAAGTTCAAGGTTATGAACGATGAGGAACTCTCGGATGAGCAGAAGATTGATTTATCAAATCTGGAACTCAAGGCATGTGCAGCGTTGTTCGACAATGCAGCGTATGCTCAGTTAGTTCAAGCTATCCGATTGCTGGTAGTCACAGGAAACTGTCTGGTAATTCGCCGTGATGGTGTAACCCGTGTTCTGAATCTGCATAACTATGCCTTGCGCCGTAATGCTAATGGTAAGGTCTTACGGATTATCACAAAGGAGAGCTTGCAGTATCGTGAGCTCTCTCAGAACATCAAAGACCTGCTGAACATTAATCAGAACTTCCGTGATGATTCTGAGGTTCCGTTGTACACCGTAATCAATCGTGTATCCCACGAGACTGCTAACGGTATCATCGACACTTGGGAAGTCCATCAGGAGATTCAGGGCTTACGAGTTCCTGATTCGGAAGAGGAGTACCCTGAGATGTTCTGCCCGTACATTCCTGTAGTGTGGAACCTTTCATCAGGTGACAACTACGGGCGTGGGCAGGTAGAGGATTATGCTGGTGACTTCATCAAGCTCAGCGAGCTCAGCGCTGCTTTAGCTTCATATGAGCTCGAGAGCACGAACATCAAGTACCTGTATGCTCCGAACAGTATGGTCGATGTAGAATCATTTGTCAATGCTGCCAGCGGGGAAATCATTCAAGGTGACCCTAGTGCTATCCAAGCATTTGAGGCTGGACAGTACAACAAGATTCAGGCACTCATAGCCGACATCAATAGTATATTCCAGCGACTGACTACTGCGTTCCTGTACACCTCTAACCAGCGTGATGCTGAGCGTGTTACAGCGTATGAGATTCAGTTAGCGGCTATGGAAGCTGAGCAAGTCCTCGGCGGTGTGTACAGTCAGTTGTCTCAGGGATTACATTTGCCTATGGCGTTTGTACTGAGTGCTGAGCTTGACCCATCGTTTGTGATTGCTTATATCTCTGGTACGATTGACTTACGTGTTGTGACTGGTATGCAAGCCTTAGGCCGCGCTGCTGAGACACAGCAATGGTTGCTACTGGGTCAAGAGCTTGGTACGCTTGTACCTGTACTTACCCAAGTCTCCCCGCGTTTCAACGTGGAGAAGATTATCGACCGCTTTATGCTTGCACACGGATTGAATACCGTGGATGTAATGCTGACTGAGAAAGAACTCGAAGCTAAACTCAAGCAGCAACAAGAACAACAAGCACAGATGCAAGTTCAACAACGACAGATTACTGGTACGGATAGTACCGTGGATGCTGCCGAACAATTAGGAAATATCTAATGCCCGACATTGATCCGAATGTAGCTGATGGCCTGCTGGATGTACCTGTAGTGCCAGCAGATACTGAACCGAAAGAACCGCAGGCTCCGCAGGAATCACAAGAGCCGCAGGAACCCCAAGAACCACAAGAACCTAAAGCTCCTGCAAATGAAGTCTTAGACTTTGATATTGCAGATAGCACTAAGGAACTGATTGATAATCTGGCTGGTGCTACTGGTGTGGATGCAACTAAGGCTATTGAGTTAGCTAAAGATGCTCTGGCTAGTGGTAACGTGCAAGACATCAATCGTGATATGTACGCCGCTGTATTCGGCGACAAAGCTTCCGCTGCATTGGCTATTGCCACTGCTGTGGTTAAAGACACCGCTGCTGTAATCAATTCCGCTAAGGAGTATGTGTACAGTAAAGTAGGCGGTGAAGCTGAATGGCAAACTCTGGCTGGAACCTTTAAGGCAACAGCAAGTGCCGATGAAGTACAAGCTGTTCAGACCCTATTAAACAGTAAGCACTTCGATACTGCTATCCGAATCATGCAGACACAAGTTGCTGGTTCAGGTGCAGTTATTAAGAAAGGTAACATGTTGGAAGGTCAACAACAGACAGCCCAACAGGGTTTGTCAAGCGCCGAGTTCGGCACGAAGCTTCAAGAGCTTCAACAAAAGTACCGTGGTCGCTCTCTGGAAACAGGGGCTGCTGCGGAAGAATACCAAGCGTTGCTTTCTCAGCGACAACTGGGCATCAAACTTAACAAGTAATTAGGAGATAACCTATGGCTGATACTGCACACGCAGGTAATAGCACCCGCATCCATTGGGGCGGCGCACAAAGTAACACCGACATCCATTTGGAAGTGTACAAGAACCAAGTTGATACTGCATTCCAGTACAACGCATTGTTCACCCATCTGAGTACTCAACGTACTACTGTCCCGAATAGCAATAACTACCGTATTGACCGTATGGGTACTTCTACCGTGAAGTCTCGTACTTCTGGTGTGGCGTTGGAAGACCAACGTGTTGCTAACGATAAACTGAACATCATCGTAGAAGTTGTTCTGTATATCCGTAACCCGATTGACTATCAAGATGACTGGACTGCTCCAGACCGCCTGACCGAAATGGGTCAGAACAACGGCTCTGAGTTCGCCGGCGTCTTCGATGAGGCTCACATCATTCAATTGCAAAAGGCTCGTAACTGGGTTGCTCCTGCTCACCTGAAGCCTGCGTTCAATGACGGTATTGAAGTTGCTGTAAGTCTGGCTGCAAATGCCACTACCAACGATGCACTGGAAGCTAACGCAATTGCTCTGGAACAAGCTCACAAGAAAGCTGTGGAAACCTTGATTACCCGTAAAGTGCCGTTGAGCGGTATGGTAACTCTGGTAACTCCCGCTGTGTTCTCTGAGCTCACCCATCACCCGAAACTGCTGAACGCAGACTTCACCAGCAACAACGGTGATTTCGCTGACCGCCGTGTAGCTCGCATGAACGGTATCAACATCGTAGAGTGCGTAGAATTCCCGACTACGGTTGGTACTTCTCTGCCTGGTGGTCATCACCAGTTGAGTACTGCTGCTAACTCTTATGGTTTCGATGCAACAGCAGCCGACCTGAAAGGTGAGATGATTGTGTTTGACAAAACCAAAACTTTGGTGACTGTCGAAGCTAAACCGTTCACCAGCACTTTCTGGGATGACAAGTTGAACTTCAGTAACGTTCTGGACTGCTATGCTATGTACACCGTTGGTGTGCGCCGTCCTGATACCGCTGCTGTGGTAACTGTTACCCGCGCATAAGGAGAGTATATGGCACTCGTGGACACTATTCAGAGTGCCGCTTTGGATGCAGGGGCTAGCGCCTCTGCTCCTTTAGCCAAAGCTAGGGTTATTCAACCTACTGCGGCAGCGAGCACAAAGAGTACCTCTAAGGCTAAGACTGAAGTTCCAGCAACTGAGGACACTAAAGACACCAAGGACAAATAATGCCTAAGATAACTGAGTTCTCATGGGAAGAGTTGAAGTACAAAAAAGGCTGCTCAGGTACAGACGGTAAAGACGGTACAGACGGTAAAGACGGTAAAGACGGTAAATCTGCATATCAGGTAGCGGTAGATAACGGTTTTAAGGGTACGGAACCTGAATGGCTTAATTCACTTAAGGCCGCAGGTGGTACCGGTACTAGTATGAGCATTGCGTATCTCACTGATATCACCAATACAAATGTCGGGGCAACGGTTGATAGGCTGGATGTAGCCTACTATTCCGCTAACACGACTAAAGGCGGCGGCATTTTCAAAAAAGTGTCTGCGTCTACTGCTTTGGAAACCGGCATCGTTGTTGCCAGTAAAGACGGCCATCGTTTTAAGCGGGAGGTTGATGGAAATCGGTATGAGTTGGAAATGTTCGGATACGTTCCGGGTTCGTCAGATGATTCTAATCTTTTCTTCTCGTCAGTAAAAGCAGTGGCGGCGGTGGGTGGGCGTTTAATCCTACCGAGAAATGGAGCACTCTATATTGATGCCAGCAGCACCAGCGCCAAGTTTATTCCCGCCGGCATCAAGGAAATTGACGGTAATGGTTGCACATTGTACTTAATCAACCCTACCAATAACGAAATTTGGCTTGCCGACAACACCGGTGATTTAGAGATTCACCATTTGACCATTCGTCCAGGTGTAGGAGTTGCACGAAGCGGCGGGATTTTCGGTCGCGGCGGGTCGCGCGTGCATATCCATCATTGCGATATTTACTCTAAACAAAACCATAATATCGTATCTCGCATGATTAGTATGGTTGACGGGTATCAAACCCAAGACTGGGAGTTGCACGATAACAACCTTGAGGTTGACCGAGGGATTAATATTGCGGACACTGGCGGCTCTAACGGTGCCTATATAAATATTCTTTTTGATATACATCAAATAGACCCTAACAATCCAAACAACAGTATGGACTCTCGCTGGGTAGTAGACAAAGCCGTGCCCAAT
>ERZ650312.1282-NODE-1282-length-14248-cov-18.821039_pt1 | contig 14248 bp, 6 predicted proteins | sample MGYA00376248_ERZ650312 | MGnify/ENA primary metagenome ERZ650312 (study PRJEB26733, sample SAMN07839316) | wastewater metagenome | biome: urban; feature: wastewater treatment plant; material: waste water | place: USA: North Carolina | collected 2016-07-28 ... | reverse complement strand
AATCTGTAGCAATGCAAGTTGCTGCTATGAACCCAATTGCTTTAGACGAAACTCAGGTTTCTCAAGAAGTAATTGATAGAGAATTAGAAATTGAAAGAGAAATTTTAACTAAAGAAGGAAAACCTGCTAACATTATCGACAATATCCTAAAAGGAAAAATGCAGAAATTCTACAAAGAAAACACATTGGTACACCAAGCTTTTATTAAAGATGGAGGTATTTCTGTTGCAGATTACGTAAAATCTGTAAATGCTGACCTTAAAGTTACAGGATTCAAGAGAGTTGCTCTTTCTTAATTTAAAATCCTTTTAAAATATCTAAAGAGACTGTCTATTATAGATCGTCTCTTTTTTATTTAATTATACTTAAATTTGCAATCCATTTCCTCGGAAAACAATGGTTAAAAATTGGACTAAATACGTTTTATTACTACTTACACTCATTACAATTTCTGTAAGAGCGCAATATATTAGTGTAAACACCTCATACAATAAAGACCAGCTCGTACAAAAATTAATAGGCGCTAATAACACTTGTATTTCGGTATCTAATGTCACGCTATCTGGCTGGAATTTTGACACAGGGAACATAAGCGATGGCACTACAGGAACGGGGGATTTAAGTTACGGTTTTTTTACAAAAGGAACTAGCAATTTTGACATAAACGAAGGAATTATACTATCTACAGGAAAAGCCAAAGCTGCACAAGGCCCCAACGATAACTTGCAAGACTATTACGCCACGAACTGGAGAGAAGACCAAGATTTAATTGATATATTAACAAAATATAATCTACCGACTGATAACATACTCAACGCAACTTCTTTAGAGTTTGATTTTATTGCAAATACTGACAAGATAAGCTTTGATTATATGTTTTTATCCGAAGAGTATCAAAAAACTAATTGTAAATACTCTGATGCATTTGCCTTTTTGATTAAAAAAGCCGACAACTCCGAAGCATATCGAAATATTGCAATTGTACCAAACACTACATCGCCCGTTACCTCTCTTACGATAAGTGGAGCAAACAACTGCCCACAAAACATTAATTATTTCGGAGGATACCTAGGAATTGACGACCCGAACAACTCGCCGACAAATTTCAATGGACAAACCAAAGTACTGAATGCAGAATCTAGCATTGAAAAAGGTGTAAAATACCACATAAAACTTGTAATTGCTGACCATGGAGACTCCAGAGGTCGCTATGATTCTGCTGTTTTCCTGAAAGCAGGAAGTTTTGTAGGCAGTAAAGATATTGGTACAGATAGATTAATTTCTAAAAACAATGCACTCTGCCAAGGAAGTACACTTACTCTGGACGCCGCCACTTCTGGCGCTACTTACCAATGGTACAAAGATGGAATCGCCATTTCTGGTGAAACCAATGCTACATACACCGTTACCACCGCAGGAAAATATGAGGTAATGATTAATTCTTCATCATGTAGTTTAAAAGGTTCAATTATTATAGAGTATATTGACAAAGCAAATGTTTCTGCTAAAACTTTTACCAATTGTGATAATGATTTTGATGGAAAAATTTTTGTAAAATTACAAGATTTGAATCCCTCTATCATCAATAATTATAGACAAGATTATGTAGTAAAATATTATCAAAATCAAGCAGATGCTATTGCTGGAAACACCAATTTACTGCCAAATGATTGGTCTTACAATACAGATACCACCATTTATGTAAGAGTAGAAAACGGAACTTGCCCACCTGAAATACAGTCAATCTCTTTTAAAATCGGAAGTAAAATTTCTGTAAACCCTTACACAACTACTGTTTGTGACAATGACTTTAATAATACCGAACCTGTATATCTCACTAATTATTTATCACAATTAACTTCAGAAACTGGCTATAATTACCAATTCTACGCCACTCAAAACGATGCTAATTTAGAGCAAAATTCTATCTCTTACGCACAAAACATTTCAGCAAATTCTACATTTTTTGTTAGATTTAAAAAAAATGGTTGGTGTGATAATGTTGTCTCATTAATAGTAAATTTTGAACAACCCATTAAATCCACAACGCTTCCAGCTGCAGTTACCATTTGTGAAGGAGATACCACCACACTTGATGCAGGAACTGGTTTTACTTCTTACTTATGGAATAATGGCGCAACTACTCAAACGATTACTGTAGGAAAAGGAGATTATTCTGTCGTTTTAGGTTCTAACAATACTTGTTCATATACCCAAAAAGTAAGCGTTATAGAATCTCCAAAAGCAATGGTAGATATTTCTAAATACAATACTACTATTTGTGATGATAATCTAGATGGAACTGTAGAAGTAAACCTAAATAATGTAACTTCTGCCATTCTTCTCAACCCAGGAATTTATGGTGTAAAATACTATTCAAATTCTACGGATGCCAATGCTGGAAACACCAATATTCTTGCCTCTAACTGGTCTTATACTACAGACACTACCATTTTTGTAAGAGTAGAATCTGATTATTGTCCTGCTCAGATTTATCCTCTAGATTTTAAAATTGGGAACAAAGTTGGGCTTTTAGCTACTTCGGTGTCTCAAGTGGTGTGTGATGATAATTTAGATGGAATAAAAACGGTGAATCTCAAGGATTTTGATTCGTATTTTACTGCTGATGCGTCTGTTAATATTAAATATTTCAACTCGGAAACTGATGCTAAAAACAATGTAAATTCTATCAACAATTCATTATCTATTACCAACTCTGGAACTTATTTCTTAAGATTAGAGAAAGCGAATTCTTGTCCGAATTGGGCAAAATTAACGGTAAATATTAAAATCCCAAAAGCTTCTTCTTCTCTTAAAGACATACAAATTTGTAAAAATGCTACTACTCTTTTAGATGCGGGAACGGATTTTGATTATTATTCTTGGTATAACGAAAATAATCCTTCTGTACCTATTGCTCAAGGTGATGCACTTGTAGCTTCTAATATCAATGTCCCTATTGGAAAGTATTATGTAGATTTAACTTCTAATGGCTGTATTTACAGACAATGGGTGAATGTTACGGTGGCGAAAAGTCCAAAAATTGATAACATCAATATTACCGGAACTACTGCTACAATTACTGTTTCGGGAGGTTCGGCTCCTTATCTTTATTCTTTGGATGGTATTAATTTTCAAAATTCTAATATCTTCACTAATGTTTCTAGAGGAAATCACACCGTTTATGTAAAAGATAAAAACGGTTGCGAAATCATTCAATCTAAATTTTTAATTATAAACCTCATCAATGCCATTACACCAAATGGTGATGGTAAAAATGACGTCTTAGATTACTCAGATTTAAAAATTAAAGACCAAGTTTCAATTAAAATTTTTGACAGACAAGGCTCTTTAGTGTATCAATCTGAAGGTCAAAATTATATTTGGGACGGGAAATCATTCGGAAGAACAGTATCTTCAGGAACTTATTGGTACATTATCAATTGGACGGAACCTTTAACCCAAACTCCTACTGCATTTTCTGGTTGGATTTTAGTAAAAAATAGGAATTAATTCTTTCTAAATTTTATAGTACATTTGTTGTAATTAAACATCAAATGAAAAGATTACTATATATTTTATTTTTACTTTTTGCTAATTCATTTCTTTATAGCCAATTTGACACAGAACATTGGATTGCCCCCTTTTCAGATAAAACATCTGTACAAAATCCAGAACAATATTTATACCTTTCTACCAATAAAACCACGCCTTTCGAAGTAGAAATTTATAATAATAACACTCTTTACAAAAAGGTATCTATTAGCAAAGGAAATCCAGGAATAGTTCCTATTGATAGAGATCTAATTATCTCTAGCGATCTAGCCAACTTATTTATTCCCAACAAAATGGGTTTACACTTGATAGCAGATTATAAATTTTTTGCCCATCTTAGATTTTCTGTAATGAGCCATGCAGAAATTATCACTTCTAAAGGCAAAGCAGGACTTGGAAATGAGTTTTATGCATACACTCCGGTTAATAATTACTATGCTGGTAATGCCAACTCTACTGTAGGTATCATTGCTTCGGAAGATAATACCACTATTACTCTGGATCATTTTAATGACAACACTACACTTTCTAATGGTGATACGGTAGATCAAACAACTGTAAAAACAATTTCTTTAAATAAAGGACAATCTTATATTTTAGAAACTTCTGCATTTTCGGAAAGAAACTTATTAGGTCTCAACACATTACATATAAAATCTAATAAACCTATTGCTGTAACCAACGGAAACTTCAACTTTATAGCTCCCAACAAAGCCAATAATGACATTTATATGGATCAAGCCAGCCCAATTGAAAGATTGGGTACAGAATATATTTCATTAAAAGGAAACGGAAATATAAACACACAGATGGAAGTTTTAGCCATTATTGCTACAGAAGACAATACTAGCTATTATATTAACGGAAGTGCCACACCTAATACTCTGGCAAAAAAAGGAGATTACACGCTAGTTTCTAGTTCTAATTATGTAAATCTAAATTCATCTGTTGACGCTTATAATATGTATATAAAATCTGATAAAAAAATATACGTTTATCAGATGCTTGCTGGTGTAAATGCTGGAACAGGAGCAAATTCTTATGCGTCTGGAGGAATGAATATTTTACCACAATTGGCTTGTCTTTTACCTAATAAAATAGATGAGTTTGCAAACGTTAGCGAAATTGGCAATCAAAGTAATTTCAATGTTAGGCTAAATGTAATCACAGAAAAAGGAGCTACCGTAAAAATCAATGGAACTACTGCATCTAGCATCAATGGTCCATTCCCTGTACAAGGTACTATAGATTGGGAAACTTATGTTTTTCCTAATGTATCTGGAAACATTTCCATAGAATCTACAAAAGCAGTTACTGCGGGTATTTCTGGAGGTTCTGGTGCTGTAGGATTTGGAGGTTATTTTGCGGGATTTAATTCAAATCCTATTATTTCTAAAGGTGGTGATTGTGACAAGAATAACATTACTCTAGAAGTAGATGACACGTATGATTCTTATCAATGGTATAAAAATGGAGTTCCATATACTGGCACAGATGCAAAAACTTATACCATAAAACCAGATGGACCAGGGTATTATTATGTAAAAATTATAAAAAACAACTGTGGCACACAAGACTCCCCTATCTACAAACTTTTGCCTTGTACGGTAAAAAGCACACAAGAATTTACTATTGGCTCTTGTAATCCAGTTATAAAAATAACGCCTAAATTTACCAAATCCACTGGTACGATAGACTTTTCTAGTATAAAAATTCTTTACGCACCTTCTAACGGGACTGCTACAATAAATAATGTAACTGGAGAAATAACCTACACTTTTAACGGAAGTGCAGCAACTACAGATTCTTTTGTTTACACTTTTTCTAGTACAGACCCAGATTTCCCTGATTCTGAAACAGTAACGGTAAACATTATCATCAATCACTTTAAAACGATTACTGGCGAAGCATTTGCTTGTATTAAGCCAGATAAAACTGGGGATTTCGACCTTACAAAAGCTAAAGTTTCTAATGATACTAATGTTACCTCTGTAGAATATTATGAAAATTATGATGCTGCAACCAAAATATTTTCGAATTTAATTTCAAATTTTAGCAACTATAATTCTGTTCCTAAAACAATTTATGCGAAAGTCACTAATAGTTTTGGGTGTACTGAAGTAGCAGAAATCAAACTTCAATTTTACCCAATCCCAAATATTGATACTTTAAAATTTGATTCCACTCTTTGTGACACTGATTTTGATGGACAGTATGAGCCAGATTTCGACGAAATTTCTAAAACCATTGTTAGTAACGCTACTGATTTTGATATTTATTATTTTGATAATGCTGGTTTCAATTTCCCTGCACTTCCTAAAAACTGGACTTACACTGCTCCTAACAGAGTTTTTGTATTGGTAGCCTCTAGAAACGGATGTACTAATGCTACAGGTTTTATTGATTTTAAAATAGGCAATAAAGCTACAGTAAGCAACTTCACATCGCAGATTTGTGACGGAGACTTTACCAATGCAGAAACCGTAAACCTTGCCAATTATTTACCCCAATTAACCTCAGAAACTGGATATACTTACCAATTCTATTCCTCTCAAAATAATGCCAATTTAGAGCAAAATCCTATCTCTGATTCGCAAAATATTTCTGCGAATGCTACTTTTTTCGTCAGAATTAAAAAAGCTGGTGTTTGTGATAATATTGCTTCGCTCACGCTCAATTTTGGGCAACCTAGCAAATCTACTACGCTTCCAGCTGCAGTTACCATTTGTGAAGGAGATACCACCACACTTGATGCAGGAACTGGTTTTACTTCTTACTTATGGAATAATGGCGCAACTACTCAAACGATTACTGTAGGAAAAGGAGATTATTCTGTCGTTTTAGGTTCTAACAATACTTGTTCATATACCCAAAAAGTAAGCGTTATAGAATCTCCAAAAGCAATGGTAGATATTTCTAAATACAATACTACTATTTGTGATGATAATCTAGATGGAACTGTAGAAGTAAACCTAAATAATGTAACTTCTGCCATTCTTCTCAACCCAGGAATTTATGGTGTAAAATACTATTCAAATTCTACGGATGCCAATGCTGGAAACACCAATATTCTTGCCTCTAACTGGTCTTATACTACAGACACTACCATTTTTGTAAGAGTAGAATCTGATTATTGTCCTGCTCAGATTTATCCTCTAGATTTTAAAATTGGGAACAAAGTTGGGCTTTTAGCTACTTCGGTGTCTCAAGTGGTGTGTGATGATAATTTAGATGGAATAAAAACGGTGAATCTCAAGGATTTTGATTCGTATTTTACTGCTGATGCGTCTGTTAATATTAAATATTTCAACTCGGAAACTGATGCTAAAAACAATGTAAATTCTATCAACAATTCATTATCTATTACCAACTCTGGAACTTATTTCTTAAGATTAGAGAAAGCGAATTCTTGTCCGAATTGGGCAAAATTAACGGTAAATATTAAAATCCCAAAAGCTTCTTCTTCTCTTAAAGACATACAAATTTGTAAAAATGCGACTACTCTTTTAAATGCTGGGACAGATTTTGATTATTATTCTTGGTATAACGAAAATAATCCTTCTGTACCTATTGCCCAAGGTGATGCGCTTGTAGCTTCTACCATCAATGTTCCTATTGGAAAGTATTATGTAGATTTAACTTCTAATGGGTGTATTTATAGACAATGGGTGAATGTTACGGCCGCACAAGATCCAAATATAGACAGCATTATCGTAGATGGAAACACCATTACCATCAACGTATCTGGCGGAACCCCACCTTACATCTATTCTATAGATGGCATCAATTATCAATCATCTAATGTGTTTACAAGTCTTAAAAGAGGCTTACAAACCGCTTATGTAAAAGGAGCAGAGCTTTGTGATCCTGTAGAAAAACAATTCTTGGTTCTTAATCTTATTAATGCCATTACACCAAATGGAGATGGCAAGAATGATGTTTTAGACTACTCTGACCTTAGAATTAAAAAAGATGTAAAAATGCTTGTTTTTGACCGTCACGGAAATCATATTTTTTCTAGTCAAAATAAAAATTCTTTTATTTGGAACGGAATGTCATCTGCCAACAGACCTATCCCAACAGACACCTATTGGTATGTTCTAGAGTGGATAGAACCCGACACCAATGTTAAAATGACCTTCAAAGGATGGATTCTTGTTAAGAATAGAAATTAAAACAACTCAAAAAGCTTTCACTTATCTCTCTGAAAGCTTTTTTTTATTAACAAAAAATTAATTTTCATAGTAACAAAAAATCTATTAATTTTGCAAAGAAAGTAAAGATGTCTATTCACAGTAAAATTGTAGAGACTGCCATCACTTTTGATGACGTTCTTCTTATCCCTTCTTATTCAGAAGTATTGCCTAATCAGGTTTCTCTTAAATCTAGAATTTCCAATAAAATAACGCTTAATGTACCTATTGTTTCTGCTGCTATGGATACAGTAACAGAAGCAGAATTGGCGATTGCCTTGGCTAGAGTTGGTGGTTTAGGTTTCATTCATAAAAATATGCCCATCTCTGAACAAGCGTCACAAGTAAATCGTGTGAAACGTTCAGAAAACGGAATGATTTCAGATCCAGTTACTCTTACCAAAGACCATACTTTGGCAGAAGCTAAAGAATTAATGGCAAGATTTAAAATTTCGGGCCTTCCTGTTGTAGATGCTGAAAATAAATTAATTGGCATCATCACCAATCGTGATGTAAAATACCAAGAAAATCTTAACGCCAAAGTGGAAGAATTGATGACCAAAGAAAATCTCATCACTTCTGATAAATCTACCACGCTAGAACAAGCCAAAGAAATTCTTCTAAAAAATAGAATAGAAAAATTGCCCATCGTAGATGCAGAAAATCATTTAGTTGGCTTAATTACGATTAAAGATATAGACAATCAATTAGAATATCCTTATGCCAACAAAGACCAAAACGGAAGGTTAATTGTTGGTGCAGGTGTTGGCGTTGGTGATGACACTATAGAACGTGTAACCGCTTTGGTAGAAGCTGGTGTAGATATTATCGCAGTAGATTCTGCTCATGGTCATTCGAAAGGGGTTTTAGATAAAATTTCAGAAATTAGAAATGCTTTTCCAGAACTAGATATTGTTGGTGGAAACATAGTAACTGCAGATGCTGCCGAAGCATTGATAAAAGCAGGCGCGAATGTTCTAAAAGTAGGAGTTGGGCCTGGTTCTATCTGTACTACCAGAGTAGTAGCAGGAGTTGGTGTTCCTCAGTTATCTGCCATATATAATGTTTACGAAAAAGCCAAAGAATACAACGTAGCAGTGATTGCAGATGGTGGTATCAAGCTATCTGGAGACATTGTAAAAGCAATTGCTTCTGGTGCTGGTGCTGTAATGCTAGGTTCTCTTTTGGCAGGAACAGAAGAAGCTCCGGGAGACGAAATCATTTTCCAAGGTAGAAAATTCAAATCTTATCAAGGAATGGGAAGTTTAGCTGCAATGAAACGTGGCGGAAAAGAGCGTTATTTTCAATCTGAAGCTAAAAAATTTGTACCTGAAGGAATTGAAGGTAGAGTTCCTCACAAAGGGAAATTAGAAGATGTAATTTTCCAATTAACTGGCGGTATAAGAGCTGGTATGGGATATTGCGGAACTAAAGATATAGAAACCTTACAAAAAGAAGGGAAAATGGTGATGATTACAGGTTCTGGTCTTAAAGAATCTCATCCTCACGATGTAATTATTACTCAAGAAGCTCCTAATTATTCTTTGTAATTTTTTAGAACTTTAAATATTAATCTCTCAAATGTTTGAGAGATTTTTTTATTTTTACATCACAATTATAAACCATGAAAAAAATATTGTTCTTTTTATTCTTTACATTTTCATTTGTACATTCTCAATATAGTAAAAACATCAAAGAAAATTATAACAGAAGTAAATTAATAGAAGATCTATATTTTATAAAAGAAAAAATCAAAAACTGTCACATCAATCCTTATACTTACATTTCTGAAGAAGACTTTGACAAACAGTTTATAGAAATAGAAAATAAGCTTGAAGAAAAAAACTCGCTTTACTCATTTCATAAACTGATAAGACCAATTTTTACAAATCTTTCTGATGACCATGCTAGAATACAAGACATTTATAGAAATGTGGTTATTATACCTCTATCATTAAAATCTTATCAAAACAAATTATTTTTAAAAGAAAATTTTTCAAATTTTGAGCTTACAATTGGAGATGAATTAATTACTGTAAATAATTTAACAATAAAAGATTTAGTAAATAATTGTAATAATTTTTCTTTCGGTAACAGAGAGTTCAAGAATGATTACACACTTTCAAATTTTATAAATATTATTCAAAAATATTGTATAAAAACAGATTCATATACATTCAACTTTAAATCTGGTAAAAGTGTAACTTTTAATAAAAATGAAAATCGAAATTTTAATGATTACAAGGAGAATTATTTATTCGGAAATGACATTCAAAATGAAAATTTAATATATAAAAAAATAAGAAGTAACATAGGTTATGTAAGCTTTAAAAATTTTAGTATAAACGATATCTCTATTAAACAATGGAAAAAAGAATTAAGCAAAATTTTCCAAAAGATTAAAGACGATGAAATTAAAACGCTTTACATTGATATGTCTAAAAATACAGGTGGAGGCATTATGGTTGGTAATATTTTACTAAATTTTATTACCGATAAGAAAATGAAAAATTTCAAATATCAACATAAAGACAGTAAAGAATATCAAGAATTTATAAAGAAGTTTAAAAAATCATTATTAAATCCCAAAGAAAAAGAAGAATTCTATTCCATTGGTTTTGAAAATAGATTTAAAGGAAAAGTATATGTTATAATAGGTGATAAGACGTATTCTTCTGGCATTATATTTTCTACACTCGTTTCAGATAATAAAATTGCTACATTAATTGGAGAAACTCTTACAAACGCCCACCCTAATCACTTTGGTGAACTAATAGCATTTAAAACCCCAAATACAGAATTAGATTTTCAATTTAGTACTAGCTCAGCTGTCAGACCGGATGAAACAAAACCAAATCAATTAATTCCTGATTTAGAAATAGATCTTACAAATAAGAAAATAGAAGATATTATTTCTTTTGTTGAGAATCATTCTTCACAAAAAAAGTAAGCATAATTCCAATTAATATTAAAACCAAAGCCACCATAAAAGAATTAGTTCCTGCTTCTGCTCCGAAATGGTCTTTCATATACGCTGTAATTTGAGGGCCTAAAATCCCTCCAACACCCCAAGCTGTCAACGCTACGCCATACATTGTTGCCATCAATTTTGCGCCATAAGATTCTTTAACCAAAGAAGGAATCACCCCGAAAGCGCCACCATAATTTAATAAAACAATACAAACACCTACTGAAAATATCATCGGATTTTTAGTAAAAATCAATCCAGCAAATACCAAAGCTTCTACTATTAATAGAATTCTAAAGGTATTAATTCTTCCCAATTTATCTGATGCGCTTCCCCAAACAAATCTTCCTAATCCGTTGAATAATGCACTCAATGCTATGAGAGTTGCCCCTTTATGCTCCAAAGTGAGTTGGTCTGTGAGTCCTCCTGCTTTTAATAAATCTTGTAAAAGAGGCGACTGAAAAGATATGAAAATCATTCCTGCAATTACTGCAAACGTGAACATTATCCAAATAAATATGAAATTTTTAGAAAATATTTCGGGTAAAGCATTTACTTTTTCATCAGTAACTTCTGCCGTTTTTTCCTGCACTGGCATCGACAAAAAATTTGCAAATAATGGTAAGAAAACCAACATAATTATTCCTATAGCTAAGAATGTTTTGGGTAAGCTATTTTCAAAATAATTTAAAAAAACAGGTGCTAATAATTTTGCCATTAATAAAGCTCCTAAACCAAAACCCATCACCACCATTCCTGTTACCAAACCTTGTTTATCTGGAAACCATTTAGAAGCTACCGCAACCGGTGTTACGTATGCTAAACCTAATCCTATTCCGCCTACAATTCCGTATCCGAAATACAATAAAGGCAAACTCTCATTTTTTAAGGCAAAATAAGAAATAATGTAACCCAAAGAATACAAAACAGAACCAATAAGCGCTAACTTTCTAGAACCATATTTTGGTAAATTAATACCGCCCCAACTTGCCGTAATCCCGAGCATAAAAATGGCGATACTAAAAGTCCAAGCTGTTTCAGAATTAGACCAACCGAAAGTTTCTGTTACCTTTCCTTGAAAAAAACTCCACGCATAAACCGTTCCTAGAAACAAATGTACCAAGGTTGCCATTACTGCGATAAACCATCTTTTCCCTGAATTTTGCATTGCTATTTTGTTTAAAATTAGACGCTGCAAAGCTACGCTGATTTACATTTTCTGTGAATTTTTATTGGGTGAGTTATAGCAGGTTTTTAATAAAAAAACGAACCTAAAGTTCGTTTTCTATCTTCTCATTTTTCCCGAGGTTATTTTTAAAATCTTCAATCCTAAAATCCGTCCCGAAATTACCTTTTTCTATCTTTTCTTTTGAGTACAATCTGTAATCGTTTTCGGTTTTATCTAGAAGGTAATCATAAGGTCCTACAGATGAGATTAATTTTACCAAAACTGGTGATATTTCTAGCGTAATAAACATCATCATAATGAAAAACGATGCCAAAGCCATCACTTTATTGGTGTCTCCTAATTCTGATAAAGCTTGTAATCTGGCAGCAAAACCATCAAATTTATTCTCAGCTTTTTCAGAATTTTTTTGTTCGGTTTGTAGATTTTTATACACTCCAGATATTTGTTCGTCCAGATATTTCAATCTTGGCTGCATTTGTTTTTGGTAATCTTCTAAATCTTTTTTGCGTTGTTCTTTTAGCTCTTGCTTTCTTTTAGCATTGCTCCCAAAACCTACTTTACCAGAGGTAAGACCAGTTTGTTTGCCTAGAATTTCTTTTTCTAATTCTACCGTTGCAGAATCTAAACTGGTTTGCTTTGCTGCAATTTGTTTTTGAATTTGAGATTTTTCTTCGGCAAAAGGACCAGACTGCTGAAGAATTCTACCATTCATTGTTTTCTGTAGTTCGGTTTTATTTCTTTGGATGATGGTATTCAGTTGTTTATTTACTTCTTTCTCAAAGATTTTCAATTCCAAGGGCTTAGAAATTACAATTCCGAGGAAAGTTGCCAAAATTAAACGCGGAACTGCCATAAAAAATTGATTCCAAAAAGTTCCTGTTTTTTTAATGGAAGAAACAATGTACCTGTCTAGATTAAAAATCATTAATCCCCAAAGAATTCCGAAACCTACGGCTGTAAACTCATTCTCAAAAACGGTGTACATTGCATAACTTGCCGAAAGTGTAGCAAAAATTGCGGTAAAAAGTACAATTCCTCCAATTCCGGCATATTTGTTCCATTCGCTGGGAGATTTTCTAAGGATATGAAGATTAGCTCCTGAACAAATCATTAAAAACTGCTGAAACCAGTTCATCTGATGCTGTTGAGCGTTTTTATGCGGAGTTTGATTTTTATTTTCCATAAAATATTTTGTTGATTGGTCGTATTATAACGTTACAATGTTACGAATAGTATTAGGTTTTACACAGTAAAATAATTGTAAAATGATTTTACAATTTTATTCTGTTGGTTTTCTGATGATTAAACATTTATTCATCTTTTAATTCTGTTTTACTTTATCAACAACCTTGCCAAAATTTAACATAATTTTAAGAAATGAATAATAACTTGCTTTTATAGAGTGAAAATTTTAGTGTTTTTGGCGCGAGCGAAGCGAGCGTCGATTGTTTTCAAAGTGGAGAACGTAAAGAATTCCCCTTCTTTGAAGGGGTGGCAAAATTTTCTACGAAAATTTTGACGGGGTAGTCTAGAAAAGTGAAAAGAAAAACCAAACGAAATTTTTAGCCCTGATTGAGCGGCCTGTTTGAGCACATCCCGATTTATCGGGATTGCGAGTAGCGAAAGCAGGACAGAACGTCGAAAAAAACAAAACCGTCTTGCTCCTAAATTTAAAAAAAATCTAGAATTTACTGATGATTCCCCAATGAATTTTGGTGTCTTGAAAACGGAAAGGATTTCCAAATTCTTGTCCGTTTGAAATTTGAAAAGTCATTAAACCAATCGGTAAAATAAAGTTGAAACCTAGCCCAAAACTGTACAATTTACTAGTAGTTTTTAGGGTAGAATTTCGCACGTTTGCCAATTGCCCGAAAACATCAAAAAACGCTTGATTGCTCACCAAATAACGATATTCTACACCACCAAAAGCATAAAAATCGGTAAAAAGTGACTGCTCATTAAAACCACGCAATGAGTTATAACCGCCAATTCTAAAAAGTTCATTAGTAGTGATTTCTCCATCTGAATCCAACATTGCAGATTCTGCTTTCACATTGAAATAATGATTTCCTTTGAGGTGAAAATTACGCTCTGCAAAGAGAAAATAACGGGTTTGTTGAAAAGTTTTATCTAAATTTTGATAAAAAGAACTGAGTAAATCTGCCTCGCCAATAATTTTGGTTTTGTAAACAAAAAGCGGTTCTTCCGAAGTTTCTGTAAATTCGTAAAAAGCTCCAATTCCTTTTTTGCTAAAGTCTTGTCCCGAAGTATAAGTGTCATCTAAAACAGAAGAAATCTCGAAATTTCCTCTCGCTCCAATTTTTTGTTTGGACGAAAGATGAA
>ERZ650312.1280-NODE-1280-length-14266-cov-6.409612_pt1 | contig 14266 bp, 22 predicted proteins | sample MGYA00376248_ERZ650312 | MGnify/ENA primary metagenome ERZ650312 (study PRJEB26733, sample SAMN07839316) | wastewater metagenome | biome: urban; feature: wastewater treatment plant; material: waste water | place: USA: North Carolina | collected 2016-07-28 ... | reverse complement strand
ACAGGGTTTCCATCACCGCCTTGAGATACGGCGTGCGGCTGGTCGACCAGCGCCCGGGTTCGGCGGAGGCGACCGACGAGAGCATCCGGTGGCGGTTGGCCCAGTCATCGACGGTGAGGATGGGATCGGGCGCGAGGCCCCGTTTCCAGGCGGCGTCGACCATGGATTCAACAGTGTCCGACACACGCCACCCCGCTGGAAAATTGTTCAAAAAACAAGCAGAACCCGCTTGGCTTCTGGGGCGAACAGAGCGTGAATGGACCCATCGACACACGCTTTTGAAAGGAGCACCGCCATGAGCCAACACCATCCCACCAGCCCTAAACACGCCCCAGAGCACGACCTGCTGATCGATGAACTGCGCGACATCCAGAGCGAATTGCTCGATGCCGTGCAGCGCGCCGAGTACCTGCTGCGCCAGTCCGGATTCGACGGCGCCCGGCTGCGCGCCGAGGCCTACTGGATTCCGCACATCGTCTGCGCGCTCTCGCGCGATCACGGCTACCTGGGCGGCTCGATGGTGACCATGGAAGACACCATCCAGGAGATCGCCGAGGCCTTGGGTGAAGAGGACGAGGACGACTGCGCGTCCGACCCGCTCACCGAAAGCCTCGGCGAAGAAGTTGATGCAGAAATAGATGCGAAATCGCTGGAATGAGCTTGGCTTCTGCGCCGAACAGAGCGTTCATACAGACACGCCCACACACCAAAACGGAGATTGAAATGGCCAAGACCACGCCTCAGACAACCCGCCGCAACACTGCCCAGACGCTGGATGCACTGCTGACCCGGATCGCCCAGGAGCACCTCTTCATCGACACCTTGGAAACCCGCAAGAGCGACTCGCTGGACTTCCACGATGTCAGCGTCTGGGGCGTCAAGGAGGCCCTGATCGCCGCCTACCAAGCCGGCCTGGCTGCCGCCCAGAAAGCCGCCTGATTCCACCCACCACTGACGGAGAAACGACCATGAGCAACCAGATTGCCCCCATCACCGAACGCCAACTGGATCTGATCACCCGCGCCCATTGCGATGCCAATGGCCTGATCGAGCCTCTGCTCGAGCTCAAGGGTGGCGCCAAGCTGAAGATGATCGCCAGCCTCGCCAGCCGCCACCTGATTGAGCAGGCTGATGGCCAGTGGCGCCTGACGCGCTCGGCGATTGCCATCATCAAGGGCGAGGCCAAAGCCGAAGAGGTATTGCCGAGCCCTGTGGCAGCTGATAACGCCACCGAGGAGGACGCAATCGCCACCACCGCCGCCGCCACGACCCCAGCCCCCTTGGCCACACCAGCGAGCGATTTCGCCCCAACCGGTCGCGGCCACAGCAAGCAGGCGCTGGTGATCGAGATGTTGAAGCGCCCCGAGGGCGTGACCATCGCGCAGATCTGTGAGGCCACCGGTTGGCAGGCCCACACCGTGCGCGGCACCTTTGCTGGCGCGCTCAAGAAAAAGCTGGGCCTAAATATCGTCTCCGAGAAGATCGAAGGCCCCGCTGGCACCCCGGGCGCCGGCCAGCGCCTCTACCGCATCGCCGAGGAGGTCAGCGCATGAGCACCATGACCCTCACCATCGAGCGCACACCACGCACCTTGATGATCAACGGGCAGGCGGTGATCGTGGAGGAATTGGGGGTGCGCCTGCCCTTTGCTCGCAAGCCGGTCAATCTCGATGAGGTCGGCGGCCATGGCCAGATCAAGGTCTTTGTGACCGAGACGCGGGTGATGACCCCGGCTGAGTTCGATGCCTTTGCGCGCAACCTGATGGCCTCATGCGATTGGCTGGCCGGCAAAGGGGGCGGCGTGAAGGATGAAGGAGACAGCGGCTACCTCTGCGTGGAGGTCACAGCACCCGGTCGCCCCTACCTCTACGTCAATCCCGAGGGCAGCGATTACGCCCGCTACGTGGCGCGCTTGGGCTGAGGCGGACGCTGTGGCACACCCCCAACTTGATCAAAAAATAGTCGATCTTCTGCTTGCTATTCCATCCGGGTAGAGCGTTCATAGACCCAACGAAACACCACCCGCAAGGAGCCCAAAATGAACGCCACCACCCAGATCCCCGCCACCCAGAACGACACCTGGGGCTTTTACGGCGCGATGAACGAGCAGGCCGAAGCTGCCTGGCCCTTGGCCATGACTGCCATCTCGGACGCCACCTGCCAGCCGCTCGAATCGGTCCGCACCTTCCTCGACAGCCGCCACGGTCGCCACTTTGCTGACGACGTGCAAAACGGCCTCTACACAGGTGCCACCCTGGCCGACGCCATCAACGCCGCCACGCAACGTTGGATGGGCTGGACGATTGGCCGCAGCACCAGCAAGCAGTACGGCATCCCCAAGGGCCTGCCTTACCTCACCGGCTTTGTGATCCACTGCGAGATCATCGAAGAGTCCCTGGCGGCTTGAGCCATGAGCCGCACTGTTCGCGCCCAGCGCTTTGACGCCAACCAGCGGCCACGTGGCCAGTGCCTGATCGGTCTGGAGTGGCGCGGCCGCACCATCGTAGCCGTTACCCATCAAGAACGTCGTTACCTGCCCACCGGCCGAACGGCCACCCGCCCCACGGGCGAGCCAGTCATCGAAATGATGGCGCGGGACTATTTTGTGGAGCGTCTGTGGTTGAGCACCGATGGCACCGTGCTGTGGGAACAGCAGCCGCTGGCGCTTTGACCCGCCAGGCCTCGAAGGCGCGGCGCAGCACATAGCTCCGGACCAGCGACACGGCCGTGAAAATCAGGCCAATTAGCAAATTCTCCTGCAGCGTGGCGTGCAGACCAAACAGCGGAAACACCGCCCATTGGGTTGCCACCGCCACGCCATAGCCAACCAGCACATTGGTCACGGCTTCCAGCAGGGACATCCAGCGCGACTGCTTCACACCGCCACCTCGGCATCCACATTACTGGCGTCGGCAGCATCGGCTGCACTGACCAGGTCATCGAAACGGACACCATCCGATTCCCGTACCGCCTGCGCCCCGGCGTATTCCTGCCAGCGGCGAACAATCACATCCACGTACTTGGGATCGAGCTCAATCAGCCGTGCTTGGCGACCGGATTTCTCAGCGGCGATCAGCGTGGTGCCAGAGCCGCCGAAGGGATCGAGTACCACATCACCGGGCCGGCTGGAGTTGCGAATGGCCCGCTCGACCAGCTCCACCGGCTTCATCGTCGGATGCAGGTCATTGACGCGCGGCTTGTTGAAGTGCCACACATCGCCCTGGTCGCGGTCGCCGCACCAGTGCCGGGTCGCCCCCTCGGGCCAGCCGTACAGGATGGGTTCGTACTGGCGCTGGTAGTCCGAGCGCCCCAGGGTGAAGGTGTTCTTGGCCCAGATGATGAAGGTCGACCACTTTCCACCGGCAGCACGGAAGGCTGCTTGCAGCGTATCGAGCTCGCTGGAAGACATCGCCACGTAGACCGCGCCATTGCATCGGGCCAGCGCTGGCTTGAACGCCGCCAGCAGGAAGTCCTGGAATCCATCGCCGAGGTTGTCGTTCAGGATCGGGCGGTTGGTGCCGCGCAGCTTGTCCTTGGCCGTGTTGGCATAGTCCACGTTGTACGGCGGGTCTTGGAAGATCATCGCCACCCGCTCGTTGCCGAGCAGCGTGTCGTAGCTCGCGGCATCGGTGCTGTCGCCACAGAGCAGGCGGTGCTGGCCCATGATCCAGACGTCGCCGGATTTGGAGACCGGCGTGACTGGCACCTCGGGGGCGGCATCCTCGTCGGTGTTGCCCTCGGCAGTGGTTTCCTCGCCCGCCATGATCTCCAGCAACTCGTCGTCGTCAAAGCCGGTGAGCGACAGATCAAAGTCATCGAACTGCAGCTCTTCCAGTTCCAGACGTAGCAGGTCCTCGTCCCAGTCCGCCCAGGTGGCCGAGCGGTTGGCCAGGATGCGAAACGCCTTGATCTGCATCGGCGTCAGATCATCGGCCAGCACCACCGGCACGGTCTCCAGCCCCAGGTGCAGTGCCGCCTTCAGGCGCAGATGCCCATCGACTACATCGCCTGTGCTCTTGGCAATGATCGGAATCCGAAAGCCAAATTCCTGGATGGCACCCGCCATCTGTTCGATGACGTGGTCGTTCTTGCGGGGGTTGCGTCCGTAAGGGATAAGTTTGCCCACCGGCCAGTGGTGCAGTTCGATGTCTTGCATAGGGGTCTCTCAAAGGTGTGCTGATCCGGTCCGCGAGCCGACCTATCGAGAGAGCTCCTCGAGGGCCTGGCGGATTTCGTCGTCCAGTCGTTGTTCGATCACGCGCGGGTCCTGCTCGGCCGCCAAGGCTGCCGCCAGTCGGCGTGGCAGGGTCTGCATCCGGTCGCGCAGTCGGCGCGCCAGATTGAAGGTGCGCATCTCCACCTCATCGCTGCTGATCAGCTTGGCCGTGCGCTCCTCGTACTCGAGCTTGGCCAGGCGTGCGGCGTAGGCCTCGCGGATGGCGCGGCTGGTTTGGTAATCGGGTGCGGAAATCCGGCCGGGTTCCAGAGGCGGCTGTAGCTCGCGATTGGCAACTGGTGCCGTGGAAACCGGGGTGGAAACAGGTGGAGTTGCCACCTTGAGCGCAGGCTTCACGGCGCCGGTGTTCAGGTTCTGCGACGGCAGCGTGTTGCGTACCCACTGGGCATCGGCCTTGACCGGGTCAATGGTGCCGTCGGGTTCTTTGCTGATGCGCCCGGCCTTGATGGCCTTGGCCACAGCGGTGTGGCTCACGCCACGGTGTTGGGCATAGGCCCGGATGGACAGTCCCATCGCATTCCTCCGGGCCGGGCGGGTCAATCAATCGTCAGCGGTGGATCACCTCGGGGTCGAACGGGGTGGAAACGTGTGGCAACTGGCAACCTCTTTTTGTCGCTGTCGCTAGGCAAGCCGGGGGGTTGGCGCGTCCCCCGCTTTTTAGATGGCCCGGGAGGACCCGTCAGATGTGTCAGATGCGTCAGACACCATCAGGTGGCCTTCACCAGTTCTTCCCGTAGCGCCCGTTCCATCTGCCGCTGGTACTCGCGCAGCGCCACGCTCCTGACGGTCTCAGCCATACCGAAGCGCGGCTGCACCTTGATCTGGGCCTTGGGCCGCAGCAGGTAGAGCGCGAGGATGCGTCGCTCGTCACGGCGCTCGAACAACATCCCCGCCCGGTAGAAGACGGTGGGCTTGTTCTTGACCTGATCGAGCCACTGGCTCTTGGGGATCACCCGGCTCTGGGCCATCTCGCGCAACCGCCCGGCCGGAATGGGTCGCGCATCGGGATGGCTGCCGCCCGTCTCCTGTGCCGCCATGAAGTGATCCCGAGACCAGACCTCAGCCATCAGCGTGCGGGGCTTGGCAGGCGTCACGCCAATGCCTCGGCTGATCCACGGGCGGCGCAGGTTGAAGCGCTCGGGCAGACCGTCGCGCACCGCATCGCGGGCATCGAAGGCCGTGCGGGTCAGCGCCTTGGCGGCGGCGTTCGGGACATGCTGCTGAGCGAGATCCGACAGATACTCGGTCGCCTTGGCTACATCGGCAGTGACGTCAAGCTTCAACATCGGCAGACTTCCGGCGGCGTGGAGTGGTTGGGGTGTCGGCGTTGGTGGTCGGCTCGGCAGCAATGCCGGCCTGCTGCGCCAGGATCTGCTGGGCGGTGTCCGTATCGACCTCGACCGTCAGGCCAGGGACAAACGAGCGCACGCCGCCAGCGCCGGTGAGGACCACCGGGCGGGTGATGAGGAGTTTCATGGGGGAGTCTCCAGCGCTGGGCAGAGAGGCGAACGCCAGGCCCAGAAAGCACAACGCCCACCGGAACGAATCGGGTGGGCGCAGCTATTAGCAGTACGGGATTAATTTACTTTGTGGGGGGCCAGCATTCAAGTAGGTTTGTTGTCGACCCTCAAAATTTTCACGCGTGAATGGCCGAGAGCGCGTCGGGGTTGGCTTCGACGATCTTGAGCAAGGCGCGCGCTGGTCCGGCAGGACGCACTCGGCGCTGCTCCCAGTTCTGAAGCGTCTTGGGCTTAACCCCAATCAGGTAGGCAAACCGACTCTGCGACAGCCCCGTGCGCTCGCGGATTGCCTTGACGTCAGGCTCGGGAAACTCCTGCACACGCACACCGGCCACGGCCTCACCACGCATATGACGGCCCATGTCACGCACGCTGCTCAGCAACTCATCGAACTGTTTGTCATTCATCTCGTATCTCCGCTTGCATCACTTCCGCCAACCGCCGCAGCTGATCCGGCGTCAGGTTCGCACTGACATTCTTCGCGTAGGCGTAGACCAGATAGCACTGCTCCTTGCTGACCCAGTGGTAGTAGATTACCCGGGCACCGCCACGCTTGCCTCGACCAGGCAGCGGAACACGCAGCTTGCGCAAACCCCGACCACCGGGGATCAAGTCACCGGCGGCAGGGTTTTCCAGCAAGGTGTTCTGCAACTCGGCCATATCCTCATCCGAGAACAGTTCGGCTGCACAGCGGACGAAGATCGGGAGTTCAACAAAAACCATGGTCACATTATCCGCTAGAAGCGGATACCTGTGCAAATGGCTTTCTGCTGCCGGAACGCTCATAGCCGTAGTACCGGGCCAGCACGCCAAGGGCTGCCACCAGATAGCCCTTGGCCTCATCCCGATCCTGCCGCCGACCGTTCCAGCCTTCGCGCTGAGCCCAATCGCGGATCGACATCTGCAGCCCCGCCACGTACCACAGCGCCGATCCGGCCGGACTACCGCTGCCACCCACCGCCTCCAGCGCATCCCTCACCGCACGGGCAGCGCCGGCGTTTTTCTCGACCATCATCTGCCCAGGTGCAGTGCCACCCGGCAGACCATCGAGCTTGGGGCTGGCGACACCACAGCCGAAGGCGCGGGCAAAGTCCTGCGAGAACTGCTGCCCGGCGTCGTGCATGGCACCTGTGATGCTGCCGTTTCGGAGCATCAGCGCCAGCGTGTCCACGTTGCGGTAGTGGTCGACGGGCTTCTGATCATCGTCCTCCTCCCGGACGTAGCGGATCACGCTGCCGTCAGGGCGGATCAGCTCATGGCCGATGGGCGGTTTGCGTTCGGTTCGGGCCTTGGCGCGTTGCGTCTTCTTGGTCACAGCCGGTCCTCCCCAAGTTGCCCCAGGGTCGCCAGCGCACCATCGCGGTCACGCTGTACGGTGATCGACTTGGCCGTGGCAGCCACCACGGCCCAGGTCTCGCCATCACCCCGGTCGATCACCTCGCCCTCGGCCCAAGGTGTGCTCTTGCGGGATGCGGTCGTGCGCGCACCATAGAGCTTGGTGGCGATGCCGGTCAGGAACGCCCGATCCCAGTCATCAAAGATCTCGTCCAGCGGCACCACGACGATGCCTTGCTTGTGCCAGGCAGCGGCGCGCATCGCACGCAGTTCGTCGATGCTCGCCGGCGACTTCGGCGCCACCCTGCCCAGGGCGCAGGGGATGGAAGTGGTATGGGCTCTCATGCCACACCTCCCTGGGCTACGGCCCAGTCCAGCAGCGCCAGCGCATCGGCCTCGTTGTCACAGCCCGGCGAAAACCCTCGACTGCGCATCGCGGTGATGACTTCCTCCTTGCCCGCATTGCCTTTGCCCGTAACGTGCTTCTTGATCGTGGCAGTGTGAACGGCGCCGAACTCGATGGCGTGCTCAGCACACCAGGCTTGAACGGTCGCGACGCAGCCGACCGCGTATTCCGTGGCTGCACCACCCCGGTGGTGCGCCTGCTCGTAATACACCACACCGAGATCCGGATAGGCCGTGCGCATTTCCTGCAAGCGACTACGCAAGCGGATGTAACGCATCCCCGGCGATTCCCCGCGACGAGGCGCAATATCCCAGGCTCCTGAGACGACCTCGCCCACCTTGCCAATTGCCCAGCCGCAGCGCGAGCCCAAATCCAAGGTCATCATTCTCATTGCACGTACCCCCATACTTCGCCACGAACCACCCTGCCGATGTGCGACTGTGACGTCTCGAAGATCTCCGCAATCAGCTCTTGGGGAACCCCTCGGTCAGCCAACGCCCGGATTTGTCGGACTGCGACTTCCGTCAGCCTGGCCGGACCCGCGTTCTCACCCCGAGACTGGGTTCCATGTCGAACCCTGTCAGCGGCGTTTTCTCTCGGCGTGGCGTAGCGAAGATTCGTATAGTGGTTGTTCAGTCGGTCGCCATCGTTGTGGGCGACTTGATGCGCGCAGGACGGCGGCTCGCCGATGAATGCCAGTGCCACTAGTCTGTGCAGCGAGATGTGCTGGCGGCCGGCCTCCCCATATAAGTTGACGTGTCGATATCTATTCCCGCTGGGTCGCAGCAGCCTCCCGGGCTTCGCAATAGGGCTTCCACCAGCCATCTTGCGGCGAACATCACCGTACTCGGATATCTCGTATTCCGGCCAGCCGGGCACCTCTCGCCAGCGAAGGCCATTGATGCTCGTTACCTGTTGTTCGCTGCAGGCACGTACAAAAACTCTGCAAATCCTGTTGCCCTGATCAAGGGCCAAAATCGTTGTCGTCATGGTGTTCAGTTCCTATTCGTTCAGGAGCTGACACCGGGGCTGAAGGATTTGAAGGGTCTGAGGGTTAATCTCTCATACGTGTGTACGCGCACGCGTGTAGGCGTAAATCCGTAAACCCTTCAAATCCTTCAGGCCGCCCCGGCCAGCTCGGTGTTTTCAGTCGGGGTAACGGGCGTATCCGGGGTATTCCTTGGGTTGCAGGCTGATGCCCTGAAAGCCCATGGCACCCTTCGGATTGCGCCATCGAGCGAAGCGCCGGGAGACCAAGGTTTCGGAGAAGCGCTTGATCGAGCCCACGAATTCGCCGTGCTTTTCTGCCCACTCGCGCCAGTCGGCAAAGAGGTCAGCCGTGAGGGATCGGGCGGCAGGCTCCACGTAGCAGCGCTCACCCATCCACTGCCCAATGGCATCCTCGTCCTCGAAATACTCATCCGTGGCGTTCAGCACGGATTGAGGCTGTTGCAGTCCCTCGCGCTGCCAGGCCAGACACCCCTCGACACCCCAGCTGAAGATCCCATTGGCCTCAGCGAGCAACTTGGTCTGCAGCTGCTTGTCGCGCTTTTCCGGGGGCACGGTGATCGTGAAGGGGATCAGGTGCAGGCGCCGGCGCATGGCCTCGTCGATGTTGCGGATGGCTGGCTTGTGGTTGCCCGCGATCACCAATTTGAACTGCGGCACGTAGGTGAAGAAGTCCTGGCGCATGAAGCGCGCGGACACCCGGTCGCCACCGGTGATCTCCTTGATCTTCGACTCGTTCCAGCGCCGCCCCTGTTCGGTCTCGGTCGCGCCGACGAAGCGCGAGCCGCGCAGCCCTGCCAGATCGGTCGGATGCCGGTCACCCCGCGTTTCCATGAAGGTGTCCATGGGCGCGTTGGCGGCGTAGTCCCCGAGCAGGGTAAAGAGCGTGTTCACGAACACCGACTTGCCATTGGCGCCGGTGCCGTAGAGGAAGAACAAGGCGTGCTCACTCGTCGCCCCGGTCAGGCAGTAGCCGAACACGCGCTGGAGGTAGGACTGCAACTCGACATCGCCGCCGGTGACCTGATCCAGGAACCGCAGCCAGGTTGGGCAAGTGCTGCCCGGCACCAGGGTCGCCGAGGCGATCTTGGTCATCCGATCCGCCCGGTCGTGCGGTCGCATCCGCCCGGTGCGCAGATCCACCACGCCGCCTGGCGTGTTGATCAGCCAGATGTCGGCATCCCACTCGTCGGTGGTCGCTGCGTGCCGACGGTCCGAGCGCGCCAGACGTTCCACCCCACCCACGGTGCTGCTGGCGGCGAGCTTGGCCGCGACCTTGACGCTGTCTGCACGCACGGCGGCGTGGCGACAGACGTGACGGATCAGATCGGTGGCCGCCAAGGTTTCCTCGGCCCGCCAGCGCTGCCCATCCCACATCAGCCACTTGCCCCAGGCCGCGATGTAGCGCCAGTCGCGCTGGTAGCGGCGGGTGAAACTCACCGCCAGCGCATCCTCGGTGCCCCAGACCGTGGCATCGCTGTCGTGAGCGTCGTCATGGTCCGTGGCACCCAAATGACCTGAGGGTGCCTGGTCGTCATCGAAGGGCTGCACCGTGATGCGTGGCCCGGTGGCAATGAAACCCGAGACATCGAAGCCCTCGGCCAAGGCATCCGCCGCATCCCAGCCTTCCGGCTTGTCATCGGGCGGCAGCAGGATGGCGCAGGAGATGGCCCCGGCCATGAGCACGGCTTGCGAGGCGGCCTCGGCATAGCCGAATCCCGGCTTGTCCCGGTCCGGCCAGATGAGCACGGCTTTGCCGGCCAGCGGTGACCAGTCGGTCTTGTCGACCGGCGCGTTGGCACCGTGCATGGCCGTGGTCGCAGCGACCCCTGCCTCGATCAAGGCCTGCGCACACTTCTCCCCCTCGACCAGGATCACTTGCTCCGCAGCAACGACCCCTGGCTGGTTGTAGAGCGGACGCGGCTCGGGCGGTGCCATCTTGCGGCGCTTGGCATCCCAGGGGCGGAACTCCTTCCTGCCCGGTGCCGGGTCGTAGCGATACACGCAGGCGATCAGGTTGCCTGCTGCATCCAGGTAGTCCCACTTGGCCGTGGCCGGGCCGAGTTCGTCGACAGGGGCTTCGGCCTTCTTGCGTTTTGGCGGATGACTGGTGGCCCGACCGACCAGCTGTCCGGCGATTTCCAGCACCCGGGCAAAGTCCGCCTGGGTATCGAGCCCGTGGTGAGCGGCGATCAGATCGAAGATGTCACCGCCTTCGCCAGTGGCGTGGTCGTGCCACAGGCCAGCCGTTTCGCCCTTGAGCGACACCTCCAGGCTGTCGCCGGGGCTGCCCAGCACATCGCCGACCAGGTATTTCTGGCCACGCTTCTTGCCGGCCGGCAGCAGCGTCATCAGCACCGACTCCAGCCGCGCCAGCAGATCGGCACGGATGGCGTCGCGTTGTGCGTTGAGATCACCACCAACAGGGAAGGCCTGCGGCGGCACCGAATTGAAATCAAGCATGGATCAGTCCTCCCTGTGGCGGATGGTTGTGGGCGTGGCAGGTGATGGAATGCACGGGCGCGCTGCTGGCGCTGACCACCGGCTCAGTCGGTACCGGCAGAACCGGCACCTTGATCGGCACCTTCTGCCAGTGCGCCTTCTCGTCGGCGAGATAGCCGGCCTTGCGGGCGACGAAGCGCACGAAGTCCGGATGCAAGCCGACCAGGTCACACCAGAGCGTGAGGTCGTCGCCAAGCAGAAAGCGCCGCGCCTCGCGTCGCATCCGGCGGTTGGTCAAACTCAGGCTGTCGTGGATGGCTCGGGCGAGCACCGCCACCACCAGCCGAGACTCGGGGCACACGATGAAGGTGTGGCGATTGAGCACCTTCTCGATGGCCTGCAGCCCGACCAGGGGTTTGGGCGGCGACCAGCGATCCACCCACTCGGTGCGGTAGGTCTTGCGTGCGCTGACGCCCTTGGAAGCTGTGCTCATCACACACCTCCCCAGCAGCGCTGCGCATAGCTGCAGAACTTGCACTCGAAGTGGCTGGCCTCGGCAAAGCCGCGTGGCAGCAGCTCACCGGCTTCAGTCGCCTGAATCACCCGCACCGCCCGGTCGGACATCTTCTGCGCCAGCGCCGCATCGAAGGGCACCAGCTCGGCGTAGATCTCCATCGAGTCGGCATTCACCGCTGTGAAGATCGCCGGATGCTCATGCAGTCCGAGATAGGTTTGGTAGGTCACCACCTGGGCGTGGTAGATCGGCTTAGAGACCGCCAGCCCCTTCTTGACGAGGTCGTTCCAGGACTTGCTGCCCAGCGCTTTACACTCCCACAGCGCCGGGTAGGCAAAGCCCTCGGGACCGCCGACGAACACGCCGTCGCAGTGACCTTGCAACTTGCCATCGGCCACCGAGAAGCCGAACTGCTGCCCGTCCTTGCCTTCGGTCTTGAGCACGAAGCCCGCTGCACGCAGCCAGCCGACCATGGCGTCTTCCATGCGGTGGCCACGCTCGAAGATGCGCAGGATGCGGCCCGAGAAGCCCCTGTCCGGATCGACCGGCGCCTGGGCGTACTCGTACTGCAGCTGGCGCTCGCAACTCACCCCGAGGCGCGAGGCCCCGAGGTACTGACGCTTCGCCTGCTGTTGTTCGCGTGCCTGCAGCCCGGCATCGATCAAAGCCTCGAAGCGTTCTGGGAAGGTCGAGGTGGAATTGAAGTCCAACATCACTTACCCCTCCCACGCTTGCCCGACTTGGCGGCCACCGCCTCCACGGTCTCCCACGGCAGGTCGTCCTCCAGATCCGCGAAGGGGTTGGCCGGATCGAAGGTGGTCGTTGCCGGTGTCGGTTCCAGCTTGGCCACCGGCTGCGGTACCTGCGTCTCATAGGGCGCAATGCCCCGCACCGGCGGATATTTCGCTTGGCTGTGGTGAGCCGCCATGGCCTCCGTCCAGCCGGTGACAATCGCCTCGATCACCTGCAAGGCCTCGGCCTCGCTGTAGTGACCCAGCGGTTTGTCAAAGCCGATCTCGCCGGCGGCCTCGCCGAAGAACTTCAGGCAGGCGCGCATCGCCGCGCGCTCGAATTCGGTCGGATCAACCATGAGCACGTCCTCCTGCCTGGGGTCGGTTCGCAGCCACTGGCCATAGAGCGCGTGAAACGCGTCCTGGCATTTGCGGCTGCAGAAGACCCAGTCCATCGGATACCGGCGGGGTTGCCCCACCTTGAAGCGGTTGTCGCTGTGGCCGAGGCCACGGGCCTGCCGCTTGCAGACCCAGCATTGCCCGGCCATTCATTGCCCTCCCTCCAGCGCACCGATGAAGAGGGTCATCTGCAGCGGCTGGCTGCCAAACGCCGTGGCGCAGCGGGTGTCGAAGTCCCGGTAGGTCATCGACGAGCGCGCGATCATGGTCACCGCGTGGATCTGCTTTTCCAGGAGGGCGAGACCGCCTTCGGAGAGCCACTGGTGCGCCTTGTCGGACAGGCGCTTGCGATTCCTGATCTCCTCGATGATTTCGCGGGGCATGATCACGTCGTACACCCAGCGCAGGGTGATCTGGCCGATCACCGCCGGCGGGTTTTGCTGATGGCCCTGGTAGTGCCAGCCGAACAGGCGAAACAGCGCCCGGTAGTAGTCGGGGCTGAAGCGCCGCTCCCAGCTGGCCACGCGCTCGCGCAGCAGACGTGAGATCAAGGCCTGCAGCGCATCGGGCGCACGGTGGTACTGGTAGCCGGTGGCCTCATCGATCAGCGCGACCTCACCGGTCTTGGCCAAGGCCTTCAAGATGCGCTGGCAGTTGGGCACCAGGTGCTGGCGCTTGCGATGCAGCCGACCTTCCAGGGCGGCGTCGATCACGCCCGAGGCGACCTCGCTGATCACCCCGGCCGGAAAGAAGGCCGTGGTCTGGCCCGAGGGCAGGCGGATGCTGCAGGCGTTCTCCTGCAAGACCTCCGCTGCACCGGGGGCGACATCGGTGAGCAAAGTTTTGAGTTGGCTACCCCGGCGCGATTCGTGCAGGCCGATGGCGGTGGCCAACTGACGCTGCACATAACCCCGGGTGCCGTCTTCCAGTACCACGGCTTCCACCGCCAGGTCACCGAAGCGCACCACGCCGTAGTGGCTGGTGGTCAGGATAGGTGTGCTCATCATCGTCACGCCCTCCCTTACTGCGCCCAGGCGGGTTTGCCGCTGGGGACGGTGGATGGGGCAGGACGCGATGACGTAGCGTGGGCAGCCGGTGGCGTGTAGCTCGGGGCCGCGACCGCTGCCGGCGCACCGGAGTTGCCGCCCGCATTGCCATCAACACCCTTGGGCATCACGCCCATGACCAGGGCGTAATCCTTGTGATCCGGCTCGATGGCGGCCTTGATGGTGTTGCGGTCCTCGCCCCGGCCATCCTTCTCGATGTCGATGCGCGCGGCGAACTCCAGACCATCGAGGTCGGCAAAGCCGCTGATGCGACGGGCCGCCTGCGCCTGCGGGCTGTTGTCGGCCGGATGGACATTGCGCGCGGAATTGAGCGCTGCGCGGATGAAGGTCCGGCCCATGTTCCCCCAGGTCGGCCCCTTGGGCGAGTGCAGGCCCACGTTCCACCAGATCTTGCGTTTGGCAAACGGGCCTTCCATCACCACGCCTTCGCAGGCGAGGTAGACGGCACCGGTCTCGAAACTCTGGGTGGCCCAGCCGCCGGTCCAGCCTTGGCTGGGGTCATCGAAGCCACCGGGCTTGATGGTCAGGCGCAGCTTGGCCGCCGTGTTGCGCGGGATGAGGTCGAAGGACTGCTGCTGTTCAGCGTCGTTGAAATCGTTCCAGTTGG
>ERZ650312.1279-NODE-1279-length-14285-cov-10.401476_pt1 | contig 14285 bp, 14 predicted proteins | sample MGYA00376248_ERZ650312 | MGnify/ENA primary metagenome ERZ650312 (study PRJEB26733, sample SAMN07839316) | wastewater metagenome | biome: urban; feature: wastewater treatment plant; material: waste water | place: USA: North Carolina | collected 2016-07-28 ... | reverse complement strand
ATTTGATAAGCTAGCTAAAAGAATAGCTGCCGTTAAGGGACATAATTTTAGGTATTTCACCATTACATCTCCTTAACGAACTTTCTTGCCAAAACCTATAATATCAAGCGGGAAAGATAGACCTAGTGATACATCTGGCGCATCTTCAGTTAATCCAATAGCAACCGTGCCATTTACAATTGTTTCAGGCGATACACGGACCCCTAAAGCAAAAGACAACATGGCACTACTTTGATCAGCTGATTGATAGCTTTCATCATTTTTAAAGTAGAATTTTGCTCCAGTATTAAAGCTTTGTTGATAAGACATGGTTAGTGATACGTCATAGTTAAATGAGTACGCAAATCCAAAGGAGAAACCACCACTTAAACCTGGGTCAAAACTTTCAAGAATACGAGGTCCTGTTGCACCACCACTACGTAACTGATTTAAACCTGATTCTTTTAAACCATAGTTTGCTGACACTGAGCTGAACAAAACAACAGGGTCAATATATTTACGCGTACTTGCTCCAAAACCGACCGAGTAATATCCTTTACCTGTAGATAATTCATCAATACCAATTTCATAAGGACTATCACCAGTTTTAGTTGATAAGTTACCAAATAAAACCAACGGAAGACGCCCTTGTTTTAAAGGAAACGGTTCCCAACGAGCTCCAAAAGAAATATCACCTAAACCTGCGGCTGTCTTATCCTGTAAAAGATCTTTTTTAGCCATTAATGGAATAGATGCTGATAAGGTCAAGTTATCAAGTAAACCATATTGCGTGGTAAATGTATTGGTCAGTGTATGGTTTGCATCTTCTTCAACACGTAAGCGTTGTAAAGCACTTGTACTATCGCCCGTAGCAAGATCTAGTCTACTATCTCGATAGTATGTGTAATCAATGTCATAATAAGAAGAAATAACACCTTTTTTTATCAATGAATATTGACGTTCGTTAGATGTAAATACTTCTTGTAAATTTGTTTCTTTAGTCGCATCACCTTCTTGCTTTTGTAATGCATTTGCTGCTTGTGTTGCTTGACTATCACCAGCTTTTACATTGGACTCATCTTTCACTGCATCTGTAGCTTGATCTACTTGCGCTGTTTGTTCGGTCTGAACTTCCGTTGATTTCTGTTCTTCAGCATAAAGTGTTGTTGTTACTGCACTCATACTTAATGCCAACACACTGATGTTCATCCATGGACTTTTCATTTTGCGTTACATCCTATTAATACATTAATTTTAATGATTTCTAAATTACTTCCGCTTGTAATATAAGCGCATAAAAGTCGTAATTGGTTGATTGTAAGTAGCAGAGGTCGGATCTGCATCTAATACTTTACGCATCGTTGATGCCTTATCAGCCATACGTTCAAACTTTTGTGTCGGAAACTGAATTTCCGCAAGCGCGTATTTATTAACAGTTGCATCTTCTACATGGCGCATATCTGAGTCTTGCAACGCTAATAAATTTTTACGATACTCTTCCGGAATATCTACAATGAAAAGTGTATTATTATCCCAAATCTGTTTAAAGCGAATTTCATCAAAACTAATATTGCCTAATGATGGATCAGCCACATAAACTCGACCGTTTTTATATGCTTTATATACAACAAAATGTTTAAAACCAGCATAAGTAATAGGAACAATTGCAGGCTGTTTTAAACTGGTTAAATCTGAAAACTCCCCTCGATAACCACCACTATTCAACCCAAGTGCAGTAACAAATCGCTTCATGTCTAACAGAGAAAAACTACGGCGCTCAATAATACGTTGATACTCACCATACTGAAGCAGACCTGTCATCGTTTGTTGTTCAGTCAAACGTAAACCACCATAGCCATTTAACAGCGTAGTTAATGCGGCTGATCCACAACTGTAGTCATACGCCTGACGAACAATACCCCGAAATTGATCTTCTATAGCAGGTTTAATTGTGACCGCCTCACGATGATTACGTGTAAAAGAAGGATTACGAGAATCTAGGGTCTCTGTATAATATACAGTCCCCTCTGGTTTTTTTTCTATTTCGAAGGCTTGCGTTGTAAAGTAATACATCAATGCTGAGCCTAAAGCGATCTCTAACATAAGTCTCTTTTTCTAACAGTGGCACAACTTGCCTTATTCATTTTATTTTAGTGTCCGTAAACACCTCATCCCTGCATGTTGAAGATACCTTTTTTTATAAAAAAAAGCAGCTTTTTTTTAGTTTTTTTTGACGAAATGTTGTTTTATCTTATACTTTAAGCTCTTTTTAGGTATTTAATGTGAGTGATACTACAATATTTCAACAATAGTATTTACATTATTAAACTACATACTTACTAAATAAGCGTTTAAATAATTAAAAACAAAAAAAGCGCATTTGCGCTTTTTTTGTTTGGTAACTAAAATTAGTGACCAGATACTGTAATAACAGAACCTTTAGTATAAACACCAGCAGATGGGCTGTAATAAGTTTGCATACCTTGAACTTCTACATCACCAATAGATGCAGCATTACGGCTACCCAAATGTACACCTTTAACATAAGTGTCGTGCGCGCCACTTGTGCTAATCATACGAATATAGCCCTTATTCGCACCCTCTTCACCAATCACACTAATTTTTTGATTCAGTGTTAAATCTAGAGAATTTGCATCTGCAACTTTAATGCTTTCAACAAAGATTTCGCCTGCAGCACGCGTTCCTGTTTTAGTTGAGTTATCTAAGATACCGAGATCTTTAATTTCTAAACCACCAACCATAGTCGCACTTAATTGGATCATTGCGCCTTGCGGTGCAGCACCCAATTGAATGTTTGCAGATATTGGACCTGTTTTCAGTGATAAACCACTTAAAATCGGATTCACCGTACCTGTACCACCACGGCGGATAGAGGTTGCACCAGTTGCAGGCATATCAGCTGAAGCCACGACACCAATTTGACCAATATTAATATCTAGGCCTGAAACTTGAGCTGCAACATTAATAAATGCATTACCACTGTTTGCATCTGTGTCAATTTGCAAGTCAGCTAAGTTACGAGAAGGAAGTAAATATGCCCCAGCTTTATCATAGTTTGCACCAATGACAATACCGTTAACTTTATTTACATGCGCTGTACCATCAGCATTATCTTTCCCATTACCTTGAATCACAATAGCACCAGCCTTAGCAGTACCACCATTTGCAGTAGCTAAACCATCATTATCGTGAATAAAGACTTTACCGATTTCGACCTTAGAAATACCAATCCCAATACTAATGCCATCTTGACCTGTAGCGGCACTAAGCGAAGCATCATCCATTGCTTGCATTGCCATTGCATTTGCACTGATTGCCATTGAAGAAACTAAAGCAAGTTTAGTAATACTTTCATCGCGTTCCTCTCCTAAGAGCTTTATTTTTGTGATATCGATCACTCGGTGTTAGTTACTGTTTTTTTATTTTGTCGCAGTATTAACACCTATCCTTGAGTGACTTTATTGCCTGAACTACGTTATATCTGAGTGATTTTTTGATCAACTGCTGTTGGTCGCAATCCATAGCTTACCGATAAACGGTATTTCCTCTATGCGTACACGCACAATGCGGTAAAATAGCCTGAATTTTTTGATCCTATTTGCGTTAGCATGACTCTAAGCCAATCATTTAAAAAGATAATTTGTGATTCAAGCCTCTCTGTATCTCATATACTACAGGCGTTGAATGAGCTCACACAGTTAGTCTATTTACAAAATGTCGATGCACCCGTCATTGCTTTTTTACCTGAACGTTACCAAGTTTTTCGAAAAAACCAGCACTTTTTCTTTCAACGCACACAGGATTTTTGTTATATCCGTGATGACGAAGAAATAGACATTTCCAGTAATATTCAGCCAAGCTCAGAACAAAAAGAAGCATCTTTTAGTGGCGGACTCATTGGATTCGTCAGTTATGATTATGCCGCCCAGCAACACGTTCCGGTTCAAATTAAGTCACAGCCAAGCCTATTTTTAGGTTTATACAGCAGTTATCTACAATGGACTGATGCAGGCTGGCTATTTTGCAGTAGTGATTCACAAGCTGAACGCATTTATCGCAGAATTGAATCGTATTTATTACAGCCATCTGCCTTAACCCATCCACTCCAACTCAAGTCGATCTGCCAAGCACGCTGGACTGAAACCCAATACAAACAAGCCTTTCAGAAAGTACAGGAATACATCAAAGCTGGGGATTGCTATCAAATCAATCTGACACAAGAGTTCACTGCCAAGGCACACGGTCAACTCCTAAGTGCAGTCGAAGCATTTTGGCAATTGACCAATGCACCTTACTCAGGCTATCTCCGTAGCGATAATTTTGAACTCTTAAGCTGCTCTCCTGAACTGTTTATCGACTTTAAAGAACAGCGGAAAATTGTCACAAAACCAATTAAAGGGACAATGCCCCGCTATGCAGATCCAGTCTTAGATGAACAATCGAAACAACGTTTGATGGCTTCGAAAAAAGACCAAGCTGAAAATGTGATGATTGTCGATCTACTGCGTAATGACTTGAGTGTTTATGCAGAAACGGGCTCAGTCAAAACACCTAAACTGTTTAATATTGAAAGCTTTAATCAAGTCCATCATATGGTCAGCGAAGTCGAAGCAACACTTAAAGCAGAAGTTCATCCCTTTCATGTGCTGCTCTCTGCGCTACCTGGCGGGTCTATTACAGGCGCGCCTAAAATTCGAGCGATGCAGATTATTGAAGAACTCGAAGGAGCACCACGCGGAGCGTACTGTGGCTCAATGGGTTATTTTAATTTCGATGGTACTGGTTCTTGGAACATTCTGATTCGTTCTATTCAAAAATTCCAAGATGAGGTTTCGCTTTGGGCTGGCGGTGGAATTACCATTGCATCAGAGTGTGAGGCTGAATACCAAGAATGTTTTGACAAGGTCTCAGCACTGCTTAATTTACTCAATACCTTTGTACAAACGGACACTGAATAGCCGCCAAAATAAAAAAGTGAACCTTCACATCAGTGAAGGTTCACTTTTCAAAGATCAAAACTGTTGAAAGTTTATTTTAAAATATCATTTTTCAATGTATCGACTAAACGTTGATTTTGTTCATCAGTTCCAACCGTGATACGTAAAAATTGGTTAATCCGCGGTTTATTGAAATAACGCACAATAATGCCTTGTTCACGTAATTCAGCCGCTAATTCACCCGCATCTTTGCTAGGCAATGATGCAAAGATAAAGTTGGCACTTGATGGCAAAACGTTAAAGCCCAGTGCGGTCAATTGTTCAACCAAATGTTCACGGCTTTGAATCACTTTTTGATTTTGCGCTTCGAAATAAGCTTGATCTTCAAATGAAGCGACCGCAGCGGCTATCGCAAAACGGTCCATCGGATAAGAATTAAAACTATTCTTCACCGCTTCAAGTGCCGCAATCAAATGCGGTTGAGCAATCGCAAAACCAACACGTAAACCCGCCAGTGAGCGAGACTTAGACGTGGTTTGGCACACCACCAAGTTCTCATATTTTTCCACCAAACTGACTGCCGATTCAGCACCAAAGTCTACATAAGCTTCATCAATGACCACCACTGAATTTGGATTGGCCTGAAGCACTGCTTCTATTGCAGCTAAACCAATATCAATACTGGTTGGTGCATTTGGATTGGTGATAATAATGCCGCCATTGGCTTGTTTATAGTCATCCACCACAATTTCAAAGTCATCATTGAGTGGTAAAATTTTGGTTTTGACCCCAAAAAATTGGCTATAAACAGGATAGAAGCTATAGGTAATATCGGGGTAAAGTACAGGCAGCTCTTGCACAAAAAATGCTTTAAAAATATGAGCTAAGACTTCATCTGAACCATTGCCGACAAAAATATTTTCAACCGCAACATTTTGTTGTTTCGCAATCGCCTGCTTTAACGCAGAAGCATCTGGATCTGGATATAAACGCAATACATCTGCAGAGTTTTCCAAAACTGCTTGAACAGCCTCCACCACTTTTGGTGAGGGTGGATATGGATTTTCGTTGGTATTGAGCTTCAATAAATTTTGAATTTTCGGTTGTTCACCTGGCACATACGGTTCTAATTCACGTACTTCAGGACTCCAAAAACGCATTTGTTCTGTAGTAATGTTAAACATTGTCTATCTCATTTAGGCACTCAACTTACTTTTATATAAGCCCTCTCCTTCTAGGAGAGGGTTTGGGAGAGGTTTATGATGTCCCAAACTGAATTAAATATTTTCCCCTCTCCTAACCTCCCCCATAGGGAGAGGAACATTCATTACTGAACAAATGAGGGATCTAAATTTATATTATTGATAACGATAACGTGCCGAACGCGCATGCGCATCTAAGTTTTCTTGTTGCGCTAAGATATCTGCAGTTTTCGCCAAAGTTTTCACACCTTGCTCAGAGCACATAATCAAACTTGAACGCTTTTGGAAATCATATACACCCAGCGGCGAGGAAAAGCGTGCCGTACCTGAAGTTGGCAAAACGTGGTTGGGCCCTGCACAATAGTCGCCGATTGCCTCTGGAGTATAACGCCCCATAAAGATTGCGCCTGCATGGCGAATATCTTCAGCCATTTCCTGTGCTTCATCTAAGCAAAGCTCTAAATGCTCAGGGGCAACTTGATTAATCAGCTCAACTGCTTCAGCGCGGTCTTTCACAAGCACTAACGCGCCACGATTGGCAATTGAAGTACGCGCAATCTCCGCCTTAGGTAAAGCTTGTAAATGCGCTTCAATAGCCAACTCTACTTCATTTAACAACTGTTCATCTGGTGTAATAAACACTGCTTGTGCCACAGTATCGTGTTCAGCTTGGGACAATAAATCCATTGCCAGCCACTGTGCGTTATTCGCGCCTTCGGCATAAACTAAAATTTCAGACGGCCCTGCAATCATGTCGATACCGACTTGTCCGAATACTGCACGTTTCGCAGCCGCGACAAAACGGTTGCCCGGTCCTGTAATCTTATCCACCGCCGGAATCGTTTCTGTACCATAGGCTAAAGCCGCAACCGCTTGTGCCCCACCAATGGTAAAGACACGGCTGACACCAGCCAAATAAGCAGCTGCTAATACCAAAGGATTCAACTCACCATTCGGTGCAGGCACCACCATAATAATTTCAGGTACACCTGCCACATGCGCAGGCACAGCGTTCATTAACACAGAAGACGGATAAGATGCCAAACCGCCAGGTACATAAATACCAACGCGATCTAAAGGCGTTACTTTTTGCCCAAGTGTGTTCCCCAAGGCATCCACATAGGTCCAGCCTTCTTGTTTTTGCGCTTGGTGAAACTCACGAATACGGTTTGCAGCGAGCTCTAACGCCTCGCGGACTTCGGTACTCAAACCATCAAAAGCGGTTTTTAATTGTTCTTGGGTCAGTTCTAAATCTGAGAATTGATGCGCGGGATGTCGATCGAACTGTTGAGTGAGTTTAAGAACATGAGCATTACCATGCTGACGAACATCAGCGATGATTTGATCTACGGTTTTTAAAAGTTCTGGGTCACTCACGGTTTCAAAAGCCAACAAATCAGCAAAGACTTGTTTAAAGTTCTGATCTTGAGTCGATAAACGTCGCATCAATTTATCCACAATGAAAATAAAGGGAAGCTTTAGTTTACCTTGTTTCCTGTATTTTGTGGGCAACAATCCTCCAGCTAAACACAGAGTGTAATGAAAAATTACTTTTAACTTCATCGGGAAATGAATCTGATTCAATATTTTTAAACTAGAATCATTAAACATGACTAAAAAACAGGCAAAACAAAATGACCCTCACGGACATAGCCATATGCTTTTCAACGGGGCAATTTAGCCGAATCCAACAGCATTTTTCAGAAACCATTACATGGGAAATTGTGGGTGAACAACGGCTTTCAGGTTTTGATCAAGTACTCAAGCATTGCCAATCTATCGAACATTATTTTACGACGGTCCCACATGAGTTCCATATTCAAGCAATTCATGAAACGGGTCATCATGTGATTGTTCAAGGGGAAGCGCAATTTCATGACGCCAAGCAGACATCCCGAATTTCTGCTTGTGATGTCTATACTTTTAACAATTTGAATCAACTGGCTCAAATTCAATCCTATTGTATTTCAATCCAATAAAAATATTAAAAATGAGCAGGTACAAAAAAACCGCCATCATCGATAGCGGTTTCTTTAAACAAAAAAGATCAACTTATTTGTTTTTTAACGCTTCACGTTCAGCAACTGCTGTTTCTAACTGTGCAAGAATTGGGTTTAACAATACTTGCTTACGTTTGAAACTTGCCTTGTTCACGATCAAACGTGAAGACACTTTACAAATTTCTTCCAAAGGTTCTAAACCATTGGCACGTAAAGTATTCCCAGTATCGACCACGTCAACAATGTAATCGCCCAAACCTACCAACGGTGCAAGTTCCATTGAACCGTACAACTTAATCACATCGACTTGCTCACCTAAGCTTGCATAGTACTGACGGGTTAAGTTTACGTATTTAGTGGCAATTTTTAAACGCCCTTTGGGACGCTCCATGCCAACTTTGCCCGCGGTCATCAGTTTACATACTGCGATTTTTAGATCGAGCGGTTCATAAACGTTTTGCGCGCCATGTTCCATAAGCACGTCTTTGCCCGCAACACCAATATCAGCCGCACCATTTTCCACATAGGTGGGTACGTCAGAAGCACGTAAAATTAAAATACGGACTTGTTTATGGGTGGTTGGGAAAATTAACTTACGTGACTTATCAGGATCTTCCAGTAAGTTAATTCCAGCCGTTTCAAGTAAAGGCAGGGTTTCTTTTAAAATACGACCTTTACTCAATGCCAATGTTAAACCATGATCAAAATTGCCCATTACGTCAAAATTTGGATCATCGTTTCTCATATCGCTCATGAACTTACTCGCTTAATTTGGGCGCCTATACCTTGTAATTTCGCTTCGACATCTTCATAACCGCGGTCAATATGATAGATACGATCAATCAGCGTCTCACCATCCGCAGCAAGTGCAGCTAACACCAGCGAGAAAGAAGCGCGTAAATCTGTTGCCATCACAGGTGCGGCAGAAAGTTTCTCTACACCCGTCACGACAGCATCATTACCTTCGACCTGAATATTGGCACCCATACGTGACAATTCAGGTACGTGCATAAAACGGTTTTCAAAAATCGTTTCAGAAATAGTAGCAAAACCACGACCAATCGCATTAACTGCCATAATCTGTGCTTGCATATCAGTTGGGAAGTCAGGATGTGGTAGCGTTTGGAAGCTGACTGCTTTCGGGCGTTTACCCATCATATCCAGTTCAATCCAATCATCACCACGGGTCACTTCCGCGCCCATTTCTTCAAACTTTTCTAAAACCGATTCCATCAACGTTGGATCAGTATGTGTGGTTTTTACACGACCACCGGTAATGGCCGCAGCAGCCAAATACGAACCCGTTTCAATACGGTCAGCAACTACAGCGTATTCACAGCCATGTAGTTTTTCAACACCTGTTACCACTAAGGTATCAGTATCTAAACCTTCAATTTTTGCACCCATCGCGATCAACATTTTCGCAAGGTCCGTAATTTCAGGTTCACGTGCCGCATTACGAATCGTAGTCACGCCTTCTGCCAATGCCGCAGCCATTAAGATATTTTCGGTACCACCCACGGTCACCATATCAAAAACGACTTCACCACCTTTCAGACGGCCATCAACTTTAGCGTGTACATAACCCGCTTCAACTTCAATCTCTGCACCTAAAGCTTCTAAAGCTTTTAAGTGTTGATCGACTGGGCGCGAGCCAATCGCACATCCACCCGGCAAAGATACTTTTGCACTACCATAGCGCGCAACCAATGGACCCAGCACTAAAATAGATGCACGCATGGTTTTCACCAGCTCATACGGTGCAAACTGATTATCCAGTGTTGAAGTATCCGCAGTAATAGTGTCGCCTTCGTAGGTCATAGTAATGCCTAGACCACCAATCAACTGCACCAAGGTATTTACATCTTTTAAATGCGGCACGTTGGTAAGCTTGGTTGGAGTTTCAGGCAAAATCATTGCTGCAAGCAACGGCAAGGCAGCATTTTTAGCACCCGAAATACGAACTTCGCCTTCGAGCTTAGTGCCACCTTGAATTAAAAATTTATCCATCTAATTTTAAGCTCCGAATAAGCTTGCTTTACGCCATTCTTCTTTAGTCATTGCACGAATAGTCACCGCATGCACTTCGCCACTTGCGATATAAGAATTTAATGGTGCATAAACAGCTTGCTGACGTGCAACAGGACGTTTGCCTTCGAATTGGTCGTCGACAATACGTAAGTCAAACTTTCCGCCTTGCCCACTAACTGCAACTTCAGCTTCAGGAAAAGCAGCTTTTAAAATTTCAGTGAGCTGTTCACTATTCATCACAAAGACCTCTTATAGGACCAACGGTGTAAAAACCTGCCATTTTACTATAAATCTGAAAAATAAATCATAAACCCGCACACTTTATATATAAAAAAAGAGGTTTTAAAAAACCTCTTTTTGCATAAAAATCAAACTAAATGGCGATCGGTTGGTAAACCTGCTGCATTTTACGGTGCTTATCGAGCTGTCTTTTTAGTTTTTCTGATAATTTTTTAATCGACGTATACATATCATCTGCTGAAGCCTGAGCAAAAAATTCAATGCCCGGTAAACGGATAATTGCTTCTGCAATATGATTGCTACTGCCTTTTTTAGTATGTTTATCGACCTGATGATCCTTGGTTAATTTCACCTGCATACTGTTCACCTGATCAATATGCTTGGTCATTTCTGCAAATTTGCAGCGAATGGTATCTTCAATAGCTGGGGTAATGCTCAAATGATGTCCACGAATTGTTATTTGCATATATCTATCCCTCACCTTCATTAGGATTAATGAGGAAAAGCCAAAACGATTTAATGACTGCAAAACAACCAGCGCGCATAGAAACATCAAATCATTTTAGCCATTCCTTAAAGAAAAAAGAGGTTCATTATGTTGTCATAATGAACCTCTAGAATAGTCAGATTTTAAATTTTAGATCAAGACTTTTCGTTCAGAAGATGACGGAATATGTAACGATTCACGATACTTTGCCACTGTCCGACGCGCTACATCAATTCCATCGTCCTTTAACAGATTGGCAATTGCGTTATCAGACAAAGGCTTACGTGCATTCTCTTCAGCAATCAATTTTTTAATCTTGGCACGAATTGCAGTTGAAGATGCTTCACCGCCTGAAGTAGTCCCCACATGGCTTGAAAAGAAATATTTCAACTCGAACAAGCCGCGCGGCGTCAGCATATATTTGTTCGTGGTCACCCGAGAGACGGTCGACTCATGCAATTCAACTTCTTCTGCAATATCTCGAAGTACCAAAGGCTTCATCCCTTCAGCACCAATTTCTAAAAATGCACGCTGATGTTCAATGATACACGTCGCCACTTTCAGTAAAGTTTTATGGCGTTCATCGACACTTTTAATAAAGTTTTTCGCATCCAACATTTGATTACGTAAATACTGATTATCTTCACTTTGATCTGCACGCTTAATCATATTGGCATAAAACGAGTTCACACGAAGTTTTGGCATCACATCAGGATTTAAAGCCACTTGCCATTGTTCGTTTTTCTTCATTACCACGACATCAGGAATTTGATAATCCGAGTCTTTATCTTCAAACTCAAGTCCTGGATGTGCTTTTAGCGTTTTCAATAAATCAACCGCGCACTTGAGCTGCTCTTGATTTAAACCCGTTTGTTTAATCAGTTTCGCTAGTTCATTGCTGATCAATAGTTCATAGTTTTTCAGCAGATTCATAGCATCATTTCGACACGCGGTCTGCATCGGCAAGGCTTCCAACTGTACCATTAAGCACTCTGCAAGATTCCGCGCCCCAACGCCAAGTGGGTCTAAACGCTGAATATGCTTGAGCACCACAACCACTTCGTCATCTTCGACTTCGTCGTCATAGTCCATGCTGGTTAAAAGATGTTGAACTGAAGTCGTTATTTCTGAAATATCACTGTCTAAAAAACCTTTATCGTCCAACGAGTCAATAATGCAATAAGCAATCAACATATCTACTTGCGAAAAATGCAACAGATTGATTTGCTCCAACATATGCTCTTTTAAGCCCAAATGACCTTGGCGATTATCTTCTCGCTCTTCAAATTCTGCCGCGCCCAAACTGGTTGGTTGATGCGTATAGACATCATCCCAGTCGGTATCGACGGGTAAATCATCGGGTAAATGGTCGGCGTTGAGTTCGTTGGTCAAATCTTTCTTATCCTGTTCTTGCTCTTGCACACTGGATAAGCTTTCGATAGATGACTGTTCTTCTACTTTTTCTAAGAGCGGGTTACTGTCGAGTTGAATCTGAATTTCCTGTTCAAGTTCAAGGCTCGACAATTGAAGCAACCGAATAGCTTGTTGTAATTGGGGGGTTAGCGACAAAGAGTTCGAAACTTTCAATCCAACCGATAACTTCATAAAACCCTACTCATCAATACAACTATTTTTAAAGCACGCTTTATAAGCAATTTTTGTGCCGTTTTATTTTTTATAGCATAGAAAATTCAAAAAACCTACATTTTTTGAGCAGATTGTTTTTCATTTCCTATCCAATTTCGAACTTTATGAATGTCTTAATGCATATCAATTATTGAAAAGGATTATTAATACCTTCACACAGTCCAGAATTACACGAAACACTGCATCGGCTACTTTCACTTACTTACAAGAGTCCGTTAAATCAAAACATCTGTATCATTCTGCTTTGTTAGGCTAAAGCATAGACATTTTTTAGGGGGTTTATATGACTCAAAAAGTATTGTTTATAACCTCAAATGTAGGCGTAGAGCATGATGAGCTAATTCAGCCTCTCCATTTTCTACAGTCCAAAGGCATAGAATGCATTCATGCCGCGATTGAAGCTCACGATGTTCGAACTGTCAAAATGGACTCAGAATCGGCAGCAAGCTATCCTCCAGACGTCGATTTGGATCATGTTCATTATGACGACTACGGTTTGCTGATTATCCCCGGCGGTGCAGTTAATACTGATTTATTACGCCAACATCCCAAAACTCTCGAAATTATCCAAAGTTTTAGCAACCAAGCCAAACCGATAGCTGTGATTTGTCATGCGCCTTTAGTTTTGATTAATGCTGAACGGATTCAAGCTGAGCAACTGACTTCGCATAAAAATATACGACTCGATCTGGAAAATGCAGGTGCTATATGGGTCGATGAAGCCGTTCACACATGTAATGCAGGTGGTTGGACACTCATCAGTTCACGTAGTTCAGAGGATCTTCCCCCTTTTAATCAAGCAATATTGAAAGAACTTGAATCCAATTCGTCCATTTAAGATGCAATAAAATAAAAAGAGCCTGATATTGAGCAGGCTCTTTTATTCATTTTTAAAAGTTACAGACTTTTTAAGTATTCAATAATTTCTACTTGTTCTGCCATTTCAGCCAGTTGAAGCGCAGTATATTCACCTTTGTAGTGGACATTTGCACCTTTTTCAACCAGTAGTTTCACTACATCTAGATAGCCATTTTCAGCCGCCGCTTGGAGGGCGCTATAACCTTCATCATCAGTAGAGTTCACATCTACACCATTGGCGAGACTTTTTTCTACTTCAGCGAGTTCACCTAAAGATGCCCAATACACCAGTTCAGGTAAATGCAGTTCATCATCGTTTTCAGGAATTGGGGAGAATGAGTTGAGTTTCATATATTTTATTCCAAAGCTTTGGATTTATTAAATGCATAAAGTACTCTGTGGTCAACAAATATTAAAGCTCTCCATTTTTTTCAATATTATTTTTCACAATATTAAATGCATCTTTAAAGTTCTTATTATACTTACCATGATGCCGATAACCATATCTTTGGTTATAAATATCAGTAAAATCATCATGCCAATGTTCAAATTTACCCTTACGTGCCATTAACGCAACTTTCGGATGAATTTCCCCTTTATACAACTTTTTAAAGTTTTGATCTGAAACAATCACACCTTTAGTTATATATTTACGTACTAAAATTAACTCCATCACTAATTTCCTAAATGCTACCAGCTCACAACTTCCACCAAGTCCAACCTGTTCACTAAAATGGATATAGCTATTCAGAACAATAAAATGATGCTCTCTAACTTCTAATAGAATACAAGTTTCACCACGCAAATTTTGGGATCTTACAAAATAAATCTCTGTACACGACAAAAATAGATAACTCATTGAAATAATGTCACAATAATTGTT
>ERZ650312.1275-NODE-1275-length-14332-cov-5.459901_pt1 | contig 14332 bp, 7 predicted proteins | sample MGYA00376248_ERZ650312 | MGnify/ENA primary metagenome ERZ650312 (study PRJEB26733, sample SAMN07839316) | wastewater metagenome | biome: urban; feature: wastewater treatment plant; material: waste water | place: USA: North Carolina | collected 2016-07-28 ... | reverse complement strand
CGGGCGCCACGGTGGCGGTCATCGGCACCGGCGCCGATCGCATCTACCCGGCGCGCAACGCCGCGCTGGCCCGCCAGATCGCCGAGGCCGGCGCGATCGTCAGCGAGTTTCCCCTCGGCAGCGGCCCGCTGGCTCACCACTTCCCGCGCCGCAACCGGCTGATCGCCGGGCTGGCCCAGGGCGTGCTGGTGGTCGAGGCGGCCCTGAAGAGCGGCTCGCTGATCACCGCGCGGCTGGCCACCGACTGCGGTCGCGATGTCTTCGCGATCCCCGGTTCGATCCATTCGCCGGTCGCGCGGGGATGTCATCAGCTTATACGCGACGGCGCCAAGCTCGTCGAAACGGCCGCCGACATCCTCGATGAATTACGCCTCGCGCCCCGCGAAGCCGCGCCAGCCCGCGATCTGGCGCCCGAGGAGGGCGGTGGCGACGAAGCCCGGGTGATGCAGGCGATGGGGCACGACCCCGTGGACGTCGACACGCTGGTGCAGCGCACCACCTTGACGGCGGAAGCGCTCTACGCCATTCTGCTTGCGCTGGAGCTTGACGGGCGGGTGTCGCGCCTGCCCGGCGGACGTCTCCAGCGCCTCTGAAATCGACCGGCCCCAGGCCCCCGAGCCATGTTCGACATCCTCGTCTATCTCTTCGAGAACTACGTTCACGCCGACGCGTGCCCCGAGCCCGCGCAACTGGCGCGCAAGCTGACCGCCGCCGGCTTCGAGGAGGACGAGATCGCCGACGCCCTGGAGTGGCTGTCGGGGCTGCGCCAGCTCTCCGACGCCGACCGCCCGCCCCACTGCGCGCGTCCCGGCTCGCTGCGCGTCTATGGCGAGGACGAGCTCCGTCGCCTGGGCGTCGAGTGCCGCGGTTTCCTGCTGTTCCTCGAGAACGCCGGCATCCTCGATGCCGCCTGCCGCGAGATGATCGTCGAGCGGGCCCTCGCGCTGGGCGAGGGCGAGATCGAACTCGAAAACCTCAAGGTCATCGTGCTGATGGTCCTGTGGCAGCAGGATCGGCCGATCAATGGCCTGATCCTCGACGAGCTGCTCAACGAGGCCGACGAGCCCGAGGACGCCATCGAGGCAATCGTCCTGCATTGACCGCCCAGCCGCTTGCAAGCCCGGCGCAGCCTTTCGTATGATGCGCCGCTCCCCCATAACCAGAGTCAGGCGTCTTCGGTCGCACCACGGGCATGAGCAAGCAACTGATCATCGCTGAGAAACCTTCGGTTGCGGCGGACATCGCCCGCGCCATCGGTGGCTTCACCAAAGAGAAAGACTACTTCGAGTCGGAGCACTACGTGCTGTCGTCGGCGGTCGGGCATCTGCTCGAGCTCACCGTGCCGGCCGAGTTCGAGGTCAAGCGCGGCAAGTGGTCGTTTGCGCACCTGCCGGTGATTCCGCCGCACTTTGCGCTCAACCCCATCGAGAAGACCGAGGACCGCCTCAAGCTCCTCACCCGCCTCATCAAGCGCAAGGACGTCACCGGCCTGATCAACGCCTGTGACGCGGGCCGCGAGGGCGAGCTGATCTTCAGCTTCATCGTGCAGCACTCGGGCACCAGCAAGCCCGTGCAGCGCCTGTGGCTGCAGTCGATGACCGCCACGGCGATCCGCGACGGCTTCTCCCAGCTGCGGGCCGCCTCGGAGGTCGAGGGCCTGCGCGAGGCCGCGGTGTGCCGCGCCGAGAGCGACTGGCTGATCGGCATCAACGGCACCCGGGCGATGACCGCCTTCAACTCCAAGACCGGCGGCTTCCACCTCACCACCGTCGGTCGGGTGCAGACGCCCACGCTGGCCATCGTCGTCGAGCGCGAGGAGAAGATCCGCGCCTTCAAGCCCACCGACTACTGGGAGCTCGAGGCCAGCTTCGGCTGCCAGGCCGGCGCCTACGCGGGCCGCTGGTTCGACGAAGGCTTCAAAAAGCCCGAGGAAGGCGCGCCGCTGGCGGAACACGCCACCGCCTTCCGGCTGTGGGACAAGGCACGCGCCGAGGCCATCAAGGCCAAGTGCGAGGGCAAGCCGGGCACCGTCGAGGAAGAGTCCAAACCGTCCACCCAGCTCTCGCCGCTGCTGTTCGACCTCACCTCGCTGCAGCGCGAGGCCAACGGCCGCTTCGGCTTCTCGGCCCGCACCACGCTGCAGCTGGCCCAGGCCCTCTACGAAAAGCACAAGGTCCTCACCTACCCGCGTACCGACGCCCGCGCGCTCCCCGAAGACTACGTGGGCCAGGTCAAGGGCATCCTCGGCGGCCTGCCGGACACCTACGCGCCGTTTGCCAACGAGATCGTCAAGCACGGCTGGGCCAAGCCCAACAAGCGCATCTTCAACAACGCCAAGATCTCCGACCACTTCGCGATCATCCCCACCGGCACGGCGCCCAAGAGCCTGTCCGAGGCCGAGGCCAAGATCTACGACCTGGTCACCCGGCGCTTCCTGGCGGTGTTCTACCCGGCGGCCGAATATCGCGTCACCACCCGCATCACCCGGGTCGAGGGCGAGGCCTTCAAGACCGAGGGCAAGATCCTCGTCAATCCGGGCTGGCTGGCGGTGTATGGCAAGTCCGCGGCGGTCAGCGAGGATGACGGCGGTGCGCCGCAGCTGGTGGCCGTCGAGCCCGGCGAGACGGTGAGCACCGACGAGGTCCTCGTGAAGGCCCTGGTCACCAAGCCGCCTGCGCGCTTCAACGAAGCCACGCTGCTGTCGGCCATGGAAGGCGCCGGCAAGATGGTCGACGACGAGGAGCTGCGCGCCGCGATGGCCGGCCGTGGCCTCGGCACCCCGGCCACCCGTGCCCAGATCATCGAGAACCTGATCGGCGAGACCTACATGCTGCGCGACGGCAAGGAGCTGATCCCGACCGCCAAGGCCTTCTCGCTGATCACCCTGCTGCGCGGCCTCGGCACCAACGAACTCACCTCGCCCGAACTCACCGGCGAATGGGAGCACAAGCTCGCCCAGATGGAGCGCGGCGCCCTGTCCCGCGCCGAGTTCATGGAGCACATCCAGGCGATGACCCGCGACATCGTCGAGCGGGCCAAGCGCTACGAGTCCGACACCGTGCCCGGCGATTTCGCGACCCTCGCCACGCCCTGCCCCAAGTGCGGCGGCGTCGTGAAGGAGAACTACAAGAAGTTCGCCTGCCAGAGCTGCGACTGGAGCGCCTGGAAGATCGTCGCCGGGCGCCAGTTCGAGATCGCCGAGATCGAGGCCCTGCTGTCCACTGGCCGGGTCGGGCCGCTGCTGGGCTTCCGCAACAAGATGGGGCGCCTCTTCAACGCCGAGATCCGCCTCAACGACGACAAGCAGCCCGAGTTCGACTTCGGCCAGCCCAAGGAGGACGAGAGCGCCGAGCCGGTCGATTTTTCCGACCAGCAGCCCCTCGGCGCCTGCCCCAAGTGCGCGTCGCGGGTCTTCGAGCAGGGCCTGTCCTACGTCTGCGAGAAATCCGTCGGGCCGGGCAAGTCCTGCGACTTCCGCTCCGGCAAGATCATCCTGCAGCAACCCATCGAGCGGGAGCAGATGCACAAGCTCCTCGAGACCGGCAAGACCGACCTGCTGCGCGGCTTCGTCTCCAGCCGCACCAAGCGCAAGTTCTCGGCCTTCCTGGTGCGCGGCGACGACGGCAAGGTCGGCTTCGAGTTCGAGAAGAAGGAGCCCAAGGCGCCCGCCGCCAAGAAGCCCGCCACCCGCAAGAAGGCGGCCGAGTAAGCGCCGCTTGCGTCAGGCATAAAAAAGCCCGCCTTCTCCGGCGGGCTTTTTTCATCTCGGGGGCGTCAGGCGATGGCGGTGATGATGGTCTCGCGGAAGTCGTCGATGTCGGCGTCGGAGGTGCCGAGGAAGATCCGGGCGTCTTCGAGGGCGCGTTCATTCACGATGTCGGCGTCCTCGACGAACTCGCTCAGCACGTGCTCGGAGATCAGCGTGACGGCGATCAGCGCCAGGGCGCCGGCCGGGAGCTCCTTCTCGGGCAGGATGTAAACTTCCGGATCATGGTGGTAGCGGATCGCGGCGGCGATCTTGGCCGGCAGCCCCCAGTTGCGGGCCAGCAGCCAGCCCACCACCGCGTGGTCGCAGCGGAAGCGCTGCTGTTCCTGGGCCAGCAGCGTCGCGCCGCGGTCCTGGGAGGCGGCATAGACGTCGGCGTATTCGGGAAAGTTCGACAGCATCACCGGGATCGCCGCATCGTGGAAGAGGGCGTAGGTGTAGGCGCTCTCGGGCGGGATGCCGACGTGCCTGCGCGCCAGCACGCCGGCGGCCAGGGCCAGGGTGGAGGCGCGCGACCAGAACCTCTCCATCAGCGGCGTCGGCGGATGCTCCGAGGCATTGCGCAGGGCCGCTGCGATCACCACGTTGAGGATGTTGCCGATACCCAGCCGGCTCACCGCCTGCTGTACGCTGCGCACCGGCGCGGTGCTGCCGAAGATCGGCGAGTTGGCCAGCTTCACCGCCATCGCCGACAGGCCCACGTCGGACGACAGGATGCGGGTCAGGACCTTGAGGGAGGGCTCTTCGCGCTGGGCTTCGAACATCACCTCGGAGACGATGGCCGGGCAGGCCGGAATGCGGATGCTGGCGAGGACGCCCTCGAGTTCCGCCTGGGAGGGCGCTTGGTGTAAGGTGTCTGTGTTCATGGTGTAGGAGGGCTGCAATGCTGGGCTCGGGGCTCTCTCAGTGGGTCGGTTCATCCGGATGCTCGCGCCGGGGCTCGTCTGCCTGCGCCTTCACCGGGGGCAATGGAGGGGCTCCATGACGAAGGACTCTCGCCCCCTGGTGCTGGTCGCCGGCCTGGTTCTTGCGGCATCTCAGGCGTATCTCATATACCTCGTCGATGATTTACGGCCGAATATTCTGGTTCTTCAGTTAACTTTCGATGCCAATGGCTATTGGGGAATCCTCGGGCAGTGGGGCGAGGCCGGGCGGGAGGCGTACCGCGGGCACTTCGGCTACGACACCCTGCACGCCCTGATCTACGCTGTCTTCGGCTACCTGCTGGCGACCCGCGGCGGGGTGTTCGCCGCCGCCGAGGCGCGGCTCGGGCGCCGGGCGGCGTGGATGCTGCCGGTGGCGGCGCTGCTCGACCTGCTCGAGAACCATTTGCAGCTCCAGCTGCTGGCCGGGCCCTCCGGCGCGCAGGTGGCGGCGATCCCCCTGTCTGCCCTGTGCTCGGCGGCCAAGTGGGCGCTGGTGCTGGCGTTTGCGCTGTGGATGGGGTGGCGCCTGTCGGCTAAATTGGTGCGATGAGGGCGTGCGTCACGGCCGAGCCCCGGGTGGCTTGTGTATAACTGTTTCAAGATAAACCGGACTCCCGCGCCCCCAACCCATGACCCAGCAGTCCCGATCCGGCGGCTCGCCTGCCGAGCGGGCCGAGGCCCTCCTGACCCGCTGCCGGGGCCGCTTCCTGAAAGCGCTCCGCGAAGCGGCGGAGGAGGTCATCCATCACCCCGACTGGCTGGACGCCCTCACCCGGGCTGCCGGCGAGTGCTTCGACGAGCTCGCCAGCGCGCGTCCGGGGCAGGTCTTCGACGACTCCCGCGGCCTCACCGCGTCGCGGATGAATCTGGTCCAGGACAACGAGACCGACTACTCGATCGGCCTGATCAACCTCGATCAGCGCCTGCACGACTACTGCGGCCGCGACCTGGCGGCCCTCCACATGCGCATGCGCATGCAGCTGATGGGCATGCCGATGGTGCTGCAGGACGAATCCCCCCTCGGCACCGAGAGCGTCTGCCGCGCCCTGCGGGGTCTCAAGGAGGTCGAGCGGCTCAGCGCCACCGAGGCCCTGCGGCTCGCCCAGCAGCTCGAGGAGCCCCTGCGCCGTCATCTTTCCGGTTTCTATCGCAGCTTCGAGCACGAGCTGGCCAACGAGAGCCTCGGCTCCCGCGTGCGTGGCCGTCCCCAGCACGTCGACCCCGAGCCCGAGCCGGAGGAGGCGAACGCGGCCGACGGCAGGCCGGGGCGGGCCGGCCTCGCCATCCAGCCGGTGGATGCGCTGCGCCTGTCGGTGCTGGCCCGCCACGAGGACAACCCGTCCCAGCCCCCCAGCAACCTCGACCCGGGGCTGGCCTCGGCGCTGATCGAGCGCATCGAGGCCTGGCTGGGGGAACGCCAGCAATACGGCGCCGGTGTTCCGGTGGCGCTGGGGGCGAGCGAGCTGGGCGCGCTGCTCAGCCCGGTCAAGGCGGCCGCCGTCGAGGTCATCGAGACGATCTGCAACTACGCCCTGGACGCGCCCCGGCTGCCGGCGGCATTCCGCTCCCTCATCGCCCGGCTGCGGGTGCCGCTGCTGCGCCTGGCGCTGCGCAGCGAGACCCTGCTCGCGCCGGAGCGCCACGCGGCGCTGCGGCTGGTGGACCAGATCGCCAACCTGGGGCGCACCCTGGCGCCCGACTGCTCGCCGGAGCTGCCCGTCTGCCGGGGGCTGCTCGCCATCGTCAACACCCTCGTCCACGCGCCGCGGATCTCCGACAAGGAGTTCGAGGCGGCCCTCGGGGCGGTGGAAGAGCTGGTCACCAGCCGCCAGCGGACCGCCCTGGCCCGCGCCGCGGCGTTCAAGGACGAGGTCGAGCGCATGGAGCGCCGCGACGTGGCGCTGCAGCACGCCTGCCGCGCCCTCTATCTGGTGATCGGCCACGCCAAGCCCAGCCCGGTGCGCAACTTCCTCGAGAACTACTGGGTGCATGTGATCGCCAAGGTCGCCTATCGCCACGGCTCCGACAGCGTCGAATGGGCGACCCGCCTGCACACCGCCAACCGGCTGCTGGCTTCCGTGGACGACAGCCAGGGCGCACGCAGCCTGAAGCGGCGCATCGCCGACATCCCCTACCTGATCGAGGAGCTCAAGGAGGGCCTGGCCTGGGTCGGCCTCACCGAGAGCCGGATCTGGGACGCCCTCGCGCCCTGCATGGCCTTGCACGCCAACCTCATCGCCGGCAAGCCGGCCCCCGAGTTCGTGCCGCGCCGCTCCTCCTGCCGGCCGACCCTGGGCCGCCGCGCCGAGAAGAACGGCCTGCGGGTGCTCAAGCACAAGCAGTATGTCCCCGGCGAACTCCCGCTGCCGCCCGCCTGGGCGGCCCTCGAGGTCGGCGACCCGGTCTCGGTGGCCCTGCCCGACGACAGCGTGATGCGCGGCTTCGTGGCCCTGTTCGCGCCGCAGCGCCAGGCCATCCTGATCGCTGACGGCGACCAGAACCTCCAGCTGTCGATCACCGCCCGGGCCCTGTCCCAGCAGGTCGAGCTGCCCGAGTCGCAGCTGTTCCGGGCGGCCTCCCTCGTCGACGAGGCGGCCAGCAACCGGCTCCTCCAGCCCGGGCCCGCCTGAGCGGGTTTTGCGGCGGGCGCAGCCAGCCGGCTGCGGGCGCTCTACAATGCGGTCCGCCCGCATTTTTCGCCTGCTGCCATGTGCTCCGACCCTGCCTGCCCCGCTCCCCACGCCGCCGGCGCTGACGACGCTGCCGCCATCCGCATCCGCGGCGCCCGCCAGAACAACCTCAAGAACCTGTCCCTCGACATCCCCCACCACGAGCTGGTGGTGGTGACCGGCGTGTCCGGCTCGGGCAAGAGCTCGCTGGTGTTCGACACCCTCTATGCCGAGGGCCAGCGCCGCTACGTCGAGACCTTCTCGCCCTACGCACGGCAGTTCCTCGACCGCATGGACAAGCCCCAGGTGGATCGCATCGAGGGCGTGCCGCCGGCGATCGCCATCGACCAGACCAACCCGGTGCGCACCTCCCGCTCGACGGTGGGGACGATGACCGAGCTGGCCGACCACTTCAAGCTGCTCTACGCCCGGGCCGCGCGCCTGCACTGCCGCGGCTGCGGCCAGCCGGTGCAGCGCGACACGCCGGCCACGGTGTTCGCCGACCTGTCGGCCCGCGCCGCGGCGGCCGGCGACCCGCGCCTGGTGGTCAGCTTCCCGGTCACGGTGCCGGCCAGTTTCAGCGAGGACGAGATCACCGAGCTGCTGGCCCGCCAGGGCTACACCCGCATCCACGCCCGCGACGGCAGCCTGCTGCACGTGGTGCAGGACCGCTTCCGCCTCGCCGGCGCCGAGCACGCCCGGGTGATGGAGGCCCTCGAGACCGCCTTCGCCGCCGGCCACGGCCGCCTCACCGTGCACGCGCTGGGCGAGGGTGGCGAGACCCGCTGGAAGTTCAGCACCGGCCTGCACTGCGCCGACTGCGACATCGCCTACGCCGAGCCGACGCCCAGCCTGTTCTCCTTCAACTCGCCGGTGGGCGCCTGCGACACCTGCCGCGGCTTCGGGCGGGTGATCGGCGTCGATTTCGGGCTGGTCATTCCCGACGAATCGAAGACCCTCGCCGAAGGCGCGGTGAAGCCCTGGCAGAGCCCCAGCTTCAAGGAGTGCCAGGACGACCTCGCCCGGATGGCCAAAAAGTACGGCGTGGCGATGGACATCCCCTTCCGCGACCTCCCCGCCGAGCACCGCCGCTGGGTGCTCGAAGGCGACGACAAGTGGAAGAACTGGGATTCCAGCTGGCCGCGCTACTGGTACGGCGTGCGCCACTTCTTCGACTGGCTGGAGAGCAAGGCCTACAAGATGCACATCCGGGTGCTGCTGTCGCGCTACCGCAGCTACACCGAATGCCCGGCCTGCCACGGCGCCCGGCTCAAGCCCGACGCACTGCTGTGGCGGCTGGGGAGTGGGGGAGTGGGGGAGAGGGCGGATGCATCGGCTCCTGCCGATCGCCAGCGTACCGACGTCGAGCAAGGCCCTCTCCCCATCCATCAGCTGATGGCCCGCCCGATCGACGAGATCGCTCCCTTCGTCGCCGCCCTCGAACTGCCCGCGCCCCTCGACGAGGCCACCGAGCTGCTGCTCGGCGAGATCCGTGGGCGCCTCAAGTATCTGCACGACGTCGGCCTCGGCTACCTCACGCTGGATCGCCAGTCGCGCACCCTGTCGGGGGGCGAAGTGCAGCGTATCAACCTCACCACCGCGCTGGGCACCTCGCTGGTGAACACCCTGTTCGTGCTCGACGAGCCGTCCATCGGCCTCCATCCGCGGGACATCGGGCGCATCCTCGGCGTGATGGAGCGCCTGCGCGACGCCGGCAACTCGCTGGTCGTCGTCGAGCACGACCCGCAGCTGATGCTCGCCGCCGACCGCCTGCTCGACATCGGCCCCGGCCCCGGCGAGCGCGGCGGCGAGATCGTCGCCTACGGCGCGCCCACCGCCATCGCCAACGACCCCGCCTCCCTCACCGGCGCCTACCTCGCCGGCCGCAAGCGCGTCGACACCCGCCGCCAGCCGCGCCCGGTGGCCGAGGGCGACGCACGCCTCACCCTCACCGGCGCCCGCCAGCACAACCTGCAGGGCGTCGATCTGGCGATCCCGCTGCGGCGGCTGGTGGGCATCACCGGCGTGTCCGGCTCGGGCAAATCCACGCTGATCCAGGATGTGCTGTTCCCGGCGCTGGCCAAGCACTTCGGCCAGCCGGCCGAGCCGCCCGGCGCCTTCGACGGGCTGGCCGGCCTGGAGCACATCAAGGGCGTGGTGATGGTGGACCAGTCGCCCATCGGCAAGAGCGCCCGCTCCAACCCGGTGAGCTACGTGGGCGCCTGGGACGCCATCCGCAAGCTCTTCGCCAACCTCGACGAGGCCAAGGAGCGCGGCTACACGCCGGGCACCTTCAGCTTCAACTCCGGCACCGGGCGCTGCCCCACCTGCACCGGCTCGGGCTTCGAGCACGTCGAGATGCAGTTTTTGTCGGATGTGTATCTGCGCTGCCCGGACTGCGACGGCAAGCGCTACCGGCCGGATATCCTGGCCCTTCAATGGCGCGGCAGGAGCGTGGCCGACGTGCTCGAGATGACCGTCTCCGAAGCCATCGCCTTCTTTGCCGATCAAAAGGCCGTGCTCGCCGCGCTGGCGCCGCTGGCCGACGTCGGCCTCGAATACCTGCGCCTCGGCCAGCCGGTGCCCACCCTGTCCGGCGGCGAGGCCCAGCGCCTCAAGCTCGCCGGCTACCTCGCCGAGGCCGCCCAGCTGGCCGGCAAGAAGGCGAAGAAGGGCGCCGTCGGCGATGAGCCCGGCCTGCTCTTCCTGTTCGACGAGCCCACCACCGGCCTGCACTTCGAGGACGTCGCCACGCTGCTGTCGGCCTTCGAGAAGCTGCTGGATGCCGGCCACTCGCTGGTCGTCATCGAGCACAACCTCGACGTGATCGCCGCCGCCGACTGGCTGGTGGACCTGGGCCCCGAGGGCGGCAGCGGCGGCGGGATGATCGTCGCCGCAGGCACGCCGGCCCAGCTCGTCGCCACCCCGGCCTCCCACACCGGGCGGGCCCTGGCCGACTACGCCGCCCAGCTCGCCGCGCTGCAGGCGGCGCCGGTGGTGGCCGAGCCGCCGGTGCGCTACCGAGCCGTGCCCGACCCGGCGATCACCATCCGCCACGCCCGCCACCACAACCTGCAGAACGTCAGCCTCTCCATCCCCCGCGACCGGTTCACGGTGATCACCGGCCTGTCCGGCTCGGGCAAATCCACGCTGGCCTTCGACATCGTGTTCGGCGAGGGCCAGCGGCGCTACCTGGAGTCCCTCAACGCCTACGCCCGCCAGTTCGCCCAGCCCTCGGCGCGGCCGGACGTGGACGCCATCTTCGGCATCCCGCCCACCGTCGCCATCGAGCAGCGGGTCAGCCGCGGCGGGCGCAAGAGCACGGTGGGCACCCTCACCGAGATCCAGCCCTTCCTGCGCCTGCTCTACGTGAAGCTCGGCACCCAGTACTGCCCCGACTGCGACGTGCCCGTCACGCCCCAGAGCTTCGAGGCCATCGTCGCCCAGATCATGCGCGAAGCGGCCGGCCAGTCGGTGGAGCTGCTGGCGCCGCTGGTGGTGAACCGCAAGGGCCTGTACACCGACCTCGCCAAGTGGGCCCGCGGCAAGGGCTTCGAGCAGCTGCGCGTGGATGGCGACTACCTGCCCACCAAAAAATGGCCGCGCCTCGACCGCTACAAGGAGCACAACATCGAGCTGCCGGTGGGCCGGGTGTTGGTCGGCCCCGCCACGGAGGCCGCCCTGCGCGAGCAGGTGCAGGCCGCGCTGGAGCACGGCAAGGGCGTGCTCAAGGTGAGTCGCCTCGACGCGCCCGGCACGCCGCTGCTCACCCTGTCCACGCTGCGGGCCTGCCCCGACTGCGGCACCAGCTTCCCCGAGCCCGACCCGCGGCTGTTCTCCTACAACGCCAAGCACGGCTGGTGTCCGGACTGCTACGGCACCGGCCTCAAGATCGCCGGCCGCGTCGACAACCCCGACGACCTCGACCTGGGCGAGCTCGACACCGAGACCGACGAAGCCTGCCCCAGCTGCCACGGCGCCCGCCTCAACCCGGTGGCCCGCGCGGTGCGCTTCCGCGACCTCGGCCTGCATGAGCTGGCGTCGCTGGCGGTGGGCAAGGTGTCCGGCTTCTTCGCGGGCCTGCAACTGGCCCGCCGCGAGGCCGAGATCGGCCGCGACCTGGTCGCCGAGATCCGCGGCCGGCTCGACTTTCTGCAGCAGGTCGGCCTCGGCTACCTGGCCCTCGACCGCGCCGCGCCCACCCTGTCCGGCGGCGAGGCCCAGCGCATCCGGCTGGCGGCCCAGCTCGGCTCCAACCTCACCGGCGTGTGCTACATCCTCGACGAGCCCACCATCGGCCTGCACCCGCGGGACAACCAGCTGCTGCTCGACACCCTCGAGGCCCTGCGCGGCCGCGGCAACACCCTGCTGGTGGTGGAGCACGACGAGGACACCATCCGCCGCGCCGACCACGTCATCGACCTCGGCCCCGGCGCCGGGGTGCGCGGCGGCCGGGTGGTGGCCGAGGGACGTCTGGCCGACCTGATGGCGGCCCCCGAGTCGGCCACCGGGCGCTGCCTGCTGGCGCCGCTGCAGCACCCGCTGGCGCCGCGCCGGCCGGTGGCCGAAGACCATCCGGCCCTGGTGGTCGAGGGCGCCACGCTGCACAACCTGAAGAACGTCACCGCCTGCGTGCCGCTGGGTCGCCTGACGGTGGTGACCGGCGTGTCCGGCTCGGGCAAATCCACCTTCGCCCGCGACGTGCTGCATGCCAGCCTGGCCGCCGAAGCGCCGGTGGGCTGCGCCAGCCTCACCGGCCGCGAGCTGATCGGCCGCCTGCTCGAGGTGGACCAGACCCCCATCGGCAAGACCCCGCGCTCCTGCCCGGCCACCTACATCGGCTTCTGGGACGCCATCCGCAAGCTGTTCGCCGACACCAACGAGGCGAAGATCCGCGGCTGGACGGCCTCACGCTTCTCCTTCAACACCGGCGCCGGGCGCTGCCCGGTGTGCGAGGGCCAGGGCCAGATCACCGTCGAGATGAACTTCCTGCCCGACGTGAAGCTGCCCTGCGAGGCCTGCGGCGGCGCCCGCTTCAACCCCGAGACCCTGGCCGTGCGCTGGAAGGGCAAGAGCGTCGCCGAGGTGCTGAACATGGCCGTCGAGGACGCGGTGGATTTCTTCTCTGCCCACCCGTCCATCGCCCATCCGCTCAAGCTGCTGCAGGACGTGGGCCTCGGCTACCTCACCCTTGGCCAGCCCAGCCCGACGCTGTCGGGCGGCGAAGCCCAGCGCATCAAGCTGGTCTCCGAGCTGGCCAAGGTGCGCGGCCGGGCCGGTGAATCGCCCAGCGGCCCGGGCCGCCCGCTGCCCCCCGAGAAGCACACCCTCTACGTGCTCGACGAGCCCACCGTCGGCCTCCACATGGCCGACGTGGAGAAGCTGATCCACGTGCTGCACCGCCTCGCCGCGGCCGGCCATACGGTGCTGGTCATCGAGCACGACCTCGACCTGATGGCCGAGGCCGACTGGATCATCGACCTCGGCCCGGAGGGCGGCGACGGCGGCGGAGAGATCGTCGCCGAAGGGCCGCCGGAGGCGGTGGTGCAGGTGGCCCGCTCCCACACCGGGCGCATCCTCGGCGAGTTCCTGGCCGCCCGGCGGGCGGGCGGGTGATGTGCTCCGCTGCCACGTCTCGACAGGCTTCGGGCAAGTCGCCGACAATCGGGTCGCGGCGCCGGTATGGGTTTGCGGCCACGCAGAATGTGACGAAGAGGTGATGAAAATGTCGTTCGACAAGAACCAAACCACAGGTCGGCCACGCCTGGCCGCGTTGCAGCAGGGGGCCGGTGCGCTCGGCCTCGCCGTGCTGTCGGCCGGCGCGCTGGCCGGCAATCCGGGCGCCTGCGCGGCGATCGCCGACAACACCGAGCGCCTGGCCTGCTACGACGAATCGGTCGGCCGGCCGCACCAGGAGGCGCCACCCCCGGCCGCCGCCGTGCCGCTGGCCCGGGAGCCCTCGGCGCTCTCGAAGCGCTGGGAGCTCGACGCCGAGGACAAGCGCGGCACCTTTCTGATCACCCCCTACAAGCCCACCTACATCCTGCTCGGGCGATGGACCAATTCGGCCAACCGGATGCCGACCTCGCCCAACCCGGCCAACGCGCTGAACGAGCCCGTCGATGTCGATCCGGTGGAGGCCAAGTACCAGATCAGCTTCAAGACCAAGCTGTGGGAAGGCCTGGTGGGCCGCCATGGCGACCTGTGGCTGGGCTACACCCAGCAGTCCAACTGGCAGGTGTACAACAAGAGCTTCTCGTCGCCCTTCCGCGAGACCGACTACGAGCCCGAGCTGATGGCGGTGTTCCGCACCAACCTGGATGCCGGCCTGGGCTTCAAGGTGAAGATGCTCTCCGTCGGCCTCAACCACCAGTCCAACGGCCGTGGCCAGCCCCTGTCGCGCAGCTGGAATCGGCTGATGCTGCAGGGCGGCATCGAGAGGGGCGATTTCGCGCTGATGCTGCGCAGCTGGAAGCGCTTCGAGGAGACGGCCAGTAAGGACGACAACCCGGACATCAGCCGCTACCTCGGCTACGGCGACCTGCAGGCCATCTGGCGCCTGGATGCCCACGAGCTCTCCTTCAACCTGCGGCCGGGTTTCAGCAGCCGTGGCTCGGCCCAGGTCGACTGGACCTTCCCCATTCACCGCAACCTCAAGGGCTACCTGCAGTTTTTCACCGGATACGGCGAGACCTTGATCGACTACAACCACCGCCAGAGCACCTTCGGCCTCGGCGTCTCGCTGGTGGACTGGCTGTAGCACTGGATTCACGACAAGAGGGCACCCGAACGACATCCTGATGTGACGCATTTTGCTGCAAGGCGAAAAAATGCAATTTTGTGTCACGCGGCTTGCAGTTATCATGCTCGACGGAACCACGGTCGCAACATGGCCGAGGGTTAGAGACAGCAATTCAACCCGTCAGAGGTGAAAGTCATGCCCCAGCAAAATCCGTCGACACTCCCGTCGG
>ERZ650312.1269-NODE-1269-length-14362-cov-5.000210_pt1 | contig 14362 bp, 10 predicted proteins | sample MGYA00376248_ERZ650312 | MGnify/ENA primary metagenome ERZ650312 (study PRJEB26733, sample SAMN07839316) | wastewater metagenome | biome: urban; feature: wastewater treatment plant; material: waste water | place: USA: North Carolina | collected 2016-07-28 ... | reverse complement strand
AGGCGATGCAGGCCAACGGCGAGGTGGCGTCGATGACCGGCGACGGGGTGAACGATGCGCCGGCCCTGAAGGCGGCCGACATCGGCGTGGCGATGGGTGCCGGTGGCACCGAGGTGGCCAAGGACGCCGCGGCGATGGTCCTCACCGACGACAACTTCGCCACCATCGAGGCGGCCATCGAAGAGGGGCGGGGCGTCTACGACAACCTCGTCAAGTTCATCATCTGGACCCTGCCCACCAACTTCGGCGAGGGGCTGGTGATCCTCTTCGCGGTGCTGGCCGGCGTCACGCTGCCGATCACGCCGCTGCAGATCCTGTGGATCAACATGACCACCGCGGTGCTGCTGGGCCTGGCGCTGGCCTTCGAGCCGATCCAGCGCGACGTGATGGCGCGCCCGCCGCGCGCGCCCGGCACGCCCATCCTCGACCGGGTGCTGATCCGCCGCATCGTGCTGGTGGGGCTGTTGCTGCTGGTGGCGGCCTTCGGGCTGTTCCTGCGCTGGCGCGGCCTCGGCGCCTCGCTCGAAGAGGCGCGCACGGTGGCGGTCAACGTCTTCGTGGCGGGGGAGATCGCCTATCTCTTCAACTGCCGCAACCTGCGCGGGCCATTCTGGTGCTGCGGCTGGTGGTCCAACCCGTGGTTCTGGGGCGGCATCGGCGCGATGGTGGTGCTGCAGGCCCTGTTCACCTACCTGCCGGTGATGAACCGGGTCTTCGCGTCGGCCCCGATCAGCCTGGCCGCCTGGCTGGAGATCGGTGCCGCCGCGCTGGCGACGGCCCTGGTGGTGGGGCTCGACAAGCACTTCACCGGGCGCCGCTGACGCCGCGCCGGCCGATCCCGGGCCGGGCGGCGATTCAGGCCCTCAGACCCGGAAGCGGGCCACCTGCTCCTTCAGCCCGCCGGCGATGCGCTCCAGATTGAGCGCCGCCTCCGCCGCGCCGCGGATGCTGGCGCTGGTGTTGTCGACCATGTGGGAGATCTCTTCCACCCGCTGGGCGATCGAGGTGCTGGCGGCGCTCTGCTCGTGGGTCGCGTCGGCGATCTCGTGGGCGCGGCCGACGGCTTCCCGGGCGCCGCGCTCGATGGCGCCGAGGGCGTCGGAGGCGTGGTTGGCCAGCGCGATCCCCTCTTCCACCTCGGGCAGGGCGGCGTTCATCGCGCTCACCGCGTTGCCGGTGTCGCTCTGGATGCCGGTGATCATCTGCTCGATCTCGGTGGTGGCCGAGGAGGTGCGTTCGGCCAGCTTGCGGACTTCGTCCGCCACCACCGCGAAGCCGCGACCCTGCTCGCCGGCGCGGGCCGCCTCGATGGCGGCGTTGAGGGCCAGCAGGTTGGTCTGGCCGGCGATTTCCTTGATCACGTTGGCGATCGACGAGACCTCGCCGATCCGGGCCTCGAGGGCGCGGATGCGCTCGGAGGCGCCGATGACGGTCTCCGACATCCGGCGGATGGCCTCGACGGCCTCGCCCACCCGGTTGCTACCCTCGGCCGCGAGGCGCATCGACTCCTGGGCGTTGCGCTCGGTGTCGCGGGCGCTGGCCGAGATGTGGCTGGAGCTGACGGTGAGCTCCTCCATCGCGGCCGCCATCGCCGCGGTGGCGTCGGACTGGCGCTCGGCGGCGCCGGCCACTTCCACGGAAACCCGCGAGATGTGGTCGGCGTTGTCCGCCAGCTGGTTGGCGCCGTCGTTGATCTCGCCGACCATCCGGCGCAGGGCGCGCATCATCGTGGACAGGGCGTCGAGCATGCTGCCCTCGCGGGTCGCGCCGACCTCGGTGGTGAGGTCGCCGTCGGCCGCCTGGCGCATCACCGCGGTCGCCCGCAGCGGTTCGCCGCCGAGCTGGCCGGTCACGCTCTCGCTGATCCGCCAGCCGAACAGCCCCATCAGGGTCAGCAGGGCCAGCGAGATGCCGCCGAGGGTCAGCGCGATCGCGCGGAACTCCCGGTCCACGTCGTCCACGTAGATGCCGGTGCCGATCACCCAGCCCCAGGGGGCGAAGGCCATCGCGTAGGAGATCTTGGGTTGCGGCGCGTCGGCCCCCGGCTTGGGGAACCAGTAGTCGATGTAGCCGCCGCCTGCCGTGCCTGCCTTCACGATCTCCTGGATGATGTGCTTGCCGTTGGTGTCCTTCAGGCCGCTGGCGTCACGGCCTTCCATCTCGGGCTTGGGCGGCAGCAGAACGTAGTGGTTGTCGGTGCCGACCACGAAAAGGTAGTTGTTGCCGTCGTAGCGCACGGCGCGCAGGGCCTCGGTGGCGGCCTTTCTGGCGTCCGCCTCCGACAGGCTGCCAGCCTGGGCCAGGGCGTGGAAATGCTTGAGGATGCTCGCGCCGCTCTCGACCTGGTGCCGGGTCTGCACCTTGCGGTCCTCGATCATCGTGGTGCGCAGGCTGGTGAGGCTGACGGCGCACAGGGCGCTCAGGCCGAGCAGCATCATCCCGATGAGCAGGCGCATGCGCGCGGCGACGGCCAGATTGGCGAGTTTCATGGTGCAGTATCTCCTCGTCAGCCGCGGTGAGTTCCGCGGACGACAGCCCGGGCTGAAGGTTGCAGGCTCTTCAGCGCGGACTGTTTTTTAATGAATTTAAAGCTTTGTAAGCATTTTTGCGGCATTTGATGATCGCTTCTTGAGCGCTTTTGCGCCCGCCGGCGCGCAGGCCTGGCTCCCGCCCCGGCGTGGATGTTTGCAGCCCCGCCCGTGCGTTCGGGCGTCCCTTGCCCGTCCAAACGCAGTAAAATCACGGCTTTGCCCAAACCGCGCGGCCCGCGCCGCGGAGCATCCATGTCCGTCCAAAAACCGACTTTCCAGCAGATCATCCTGCGCCTCTCGAACTTCTGGGCCGAGCACGGCTGCACGCTGCTCCAGCCCTACGACATCGAGGTCGGCGCCGGCACCTTCCACACCGCCACCTTCCTGCGCAGCATCGGCCCCGAGCACTGGAACGCCGCCTACGTGCAGCCGTCCCGCCGCCCCAAGGACGGCCGCTACGGCGAGAACCCCAACCGCCTGCAGCACTACTACCAGTACCAGGTGGTGCTCAAGCCCTCGCCGGCCAACATCCAGGAGCTCTACATCGACAGCCTGCGCGCGCTGGGCATCGATCCCAACGCCCACGACATCCGCTTCGTCGAGGACGACTGGGAATCCCCCACCCTCGGCGCCTGGGGCCTGGGCTGGGAGGTGTGGCTGGACGGCATGGAAGTCACCCAGTTCACCTACTTCCAGGAGGTCGGCTCGCTGCCGTGCAAGCCGGTGCTCGGCGAGATCACCTACGGTCTCGAGCGCCTGGCGATGTACCTGCAGGGCGTCGAGAATGTGTATGACCTGGTGTGGTCCGTCGGTCCCGACGGCACGCCCGTCACCTACGGCAACGTCTATCACCAGAACGAAGTCGAGCAATCCACCTACAACTTCGAGCACGCCAACGTCGATTGGCTGTTCCGCCTGTTCACCGAATACGAAGGCGAGGCCAAGCGCCTGCTGGCGGTGCCGCTGGTGCTGCCGGCCTTCGAGATGGTCATGAAGTGCTCCCACACCTTCAACCTGCTCGATGCCCGGGGCGCCATCTCGGTGACCGAGCGCGCCGCCTACATCGGCCGCGTCCGTGCGCTGGCCCGTGAAGTGGCCCAGGCCTATTACAACTCCCGCGAAGCCCTCGGCTTCCCGATGCTCAAGAAGGAGGCCGCGTGATGACCGGCGCGACCCTGCTCGTTGAACTGCTCACCGAAGAACTCCCGCCCAAGGCCCTGCCCAAGCTCGGCCAGGCCTTTGCCAACGGCATCGCCGCCGGCCTGCGCGCCCGCGGCCTGGCTGCCGCCGACGGCGCCTTCCGCTGGTTCGCCACCCCGCGCCGCCTGGCCGTGAGCCTGGCCGGCGTGCTGGCCGAGGCCGCCGCCAAGGAAGTCACCGAAAAGATCATGCCGGTCTCCGTGGCCCTCGGCGCCGACGGCCAGCCGACCCCGGCCCTCGTCAAGAAGCTCGAGGCCAAGGGCATCCCGCTCGCCGCCGTGGAGAGCTTCGAGCGCCGCATGGACGGCAAGGCCGAGGCCCTGTTCCACACCAGCACGGTGGCCGGCGCGAAGCTCGCCGAGGTGCTCGCCGGCATCGTCCAGGACGCCCTCAAGGCCCTGCCCATCCCCAAGGTGATGCGCTGGGGCGACGGCGACGCCACCTTCGTGCGCCCGGCCCACAAGCTCACGATGCTCCACGGCGCCAACGTCGTGCCCGGCAGCGTGCTCGACATCGAGTCCGGCCGCACCACCCGCGGCCACCGCTTCATGAGCCGCGGCGACATCGCCATCGCCAGCGCCGACGCCTACGAGCCCACGCTGCTCGCCGAGGGCAAGGTGATCCCCGATTTCGCCGAGCGCCGCGCCGACATCGAGAAGCAGCTCGTCACCGAGGCCGGCCGCCAGGGCGCCGCGCTGGGCGACTACGCCGACCTGCTCGACGAGGTCACCGCGCTGGTCGAGCACCCCACCGTGTACGTGGGCGAGTTCGAGGCCGAGTTCCTGGCCGTGCCGCAGGAGTGCCTGATCCTCACGATGCGCGCCAACCAGAAGTACTTCCCGCTGTTCGACGCCGAGGGCAAGCTGCTCAACCGCTTCCTGATCGTCTCCAACATGCAGATGGAAGACCCCTCCAACATCGTCACCGGCAACCAGCGCGTGGTGCGCCCGCGCCTGTCGGATGCGCGCTTCTTCTTCGAGCAGGACATCAAGGCCGGCCTCACCCCGCGGGTCGTCAAGCTCGGCTCGGTGGTCTATCACAACAAGCTCGGCTCCCTGGGCGACCGCGTCGAGCGCCTGTCCACCGTGGCCCGCAAGATCGCCGGCCGGCTGGGCGCCGACGAGAACCTGGCCAACCGCGCCGCGCTGCTCTCCAAGGCCGACCTGCTGACCGACATGGTCGGCGAGTTCCCCGAGCTGCAGGGCACCATGGGCCGCTACTACGCCCTCGCCGAAGGCGCGCTGCCGGTGGTCGCCGAGGCCATCGAGCAGCACTACCGCCCGCGCTTCGCCGGCGACCAGCTCCCCGACAGCAACATCGGCCGCGCGCTGGCGCTGGCCGACAAGCTCGACTCCCTGGTCGGCTTCTTCGGCATCGGCCAGCTGCCCACCGGCGACCGCGACCCCTTCGGCCTGCGCCGCGCCGCCCTCGGCGTGCTGCGCATCCTCATGGAAAGCCCGCTGCCCCTCGATCTCGTCGAGCTGATCAACGAATCGGCTGCCAGCTTCGCCCCGGGCCTGCTCGGCAGCGAGCTGCCCGGCCCGCTGTTCGACTTCATGCTCGAGCGCCTGCGCAACCAGCTGCGCGAGGCCGGCCATGCCCAGGACGTGGTGGACGCGGTGCTGGCCCTCAAGCCCACCCGCATCGACCTGGTGGTGCCCAAGCTGCAGGCCGTGGTGGCCTTCCAGCAGCTGCCCGAGGCGGCGGCCCTGGCGGCAGCCAACAAGCGGATCGTCAACATCCTCAAGAAGGCCGATGGCCAGCCCGGCGAGCCGGACGTGGCCCTGCTGGTCGAGGACGCCGAGAAGGCGCTGTTCCACGCCATCGTCGAGGTGGCCCCGCTGGCCCGCTCCCACTTCCAGAACGAGGACTACACCGACGCCCTGCGCGTGCTGGCCGGCCTGCGGGCCGCGGTGGACCGCTTCTTCGACGAGGTGATGGTGATGGCCGAGGAGCCGCTGGTGCGCCAGAACCGCCTGGCCCTGCTGGGCCAGCTGGCCGGCCTGATGAACCAGGTGGCGGACATCTCCCGCCTGTCGGCCTGAGCCTTGGCCTCAAGAGGGTATTCCATGAAACTCATCGTGCTCGACCGGGACGGCGTCATCAACGTCGACTCCGACCAGTTCATCAAGTCGCCGGACGAATGGAAGCCGATCCCCGGCTCCCTCGAGGCCATCGCCCGGCTCAATGAATCCGGCTGGCGGGTGGTGGTCGCCTCCAACCAGTCGGGGGTCGGGCGCGGGCTGTTCGACATGGATACCCTCAACGCCATCAACGAGAAGATGACCAAGGCCATCGCCCAGGCGGGCGGGCGGCTCGACGCCATCTTCTTCTGCCCCCATCCGGCCGATTCCACCTGCGATTGCCGCAAACCCAAGCCGGGCATGTTCCTGCAGATCGCCGAGCGCTTCAACGTAGACATGAAGGGCGTGCCGGTGGTCGGCGACAGCCTGCGCGACCTGCAGGCCGGCGTCGCGGTGGGCTGCCAGCCCTACCTGGTGCTCACCGGCAAGGGGGCCAAGACCCAGGCCGACCCGGCGCTGCCGGAGGGTACCCTCGTCTTTCCCGATCTGGCTGCCGTGGCGGCCCAGCTCACCGCCTGAGGTTTACCGCCGTGGTCCTGATCCGCAATCTGCTTTTCATGCTGGCCCTGGCCGTGCTCACGCCGCTGTATGCGCTGATCGCCATGGCCAGCTTTCCCTTCGGCCCCAAGACCCGCCACCGCATCATCCGCGGCTGGCCGCACCTGATGGCGTGGGTCGTCAAGCACGTGCTGGGGATTCCCTACCGCCTGGTGGGCGCCGAGAACATCCCGGCCGGCCCGGCCATCGTGATGTCCAAGCACATGTCGGCCTGGGAGACCATCATGCTGCAGGACATCTTCCCGCCGATGGTTTTCGTGATGAAGAAGGAGATCCACAAGCTGCCCTTCTTTGGCTGGGGGATCGCCCAGATGCCGATGATCGCCATCGACCGGGCGGCCGGCAAGGATGCCCTGGCCCAGGTGGTGGAGCAGGGCATCGACCGGCTCGGCCACGGGTTCTGGGTGACCATCTTCCCGGAAGGCACCCGGGTCGCCCCGGGCAGCCGCAAGCGCTACAAGGCTGGCGGCGCCGTGCTGGCCGCCAGGAGCGGCGCGCCGGTGGTGCCGGTGGCCCACAACGCCGGCGAGTTCTGGGCGCGCAACGCCTTCCTCAAGCGGCCGGGCGAGGTGGTGGTCAGCATCGGTCCGGTCATCGAGACCCAGGGTCTCAGCGCCGAGGAGATCAATCGCCGCGCCGAAACCTGGGTCGAGGGCGAGATGCACCGCCTCTTCCCGCACCTCTACAAGCACCGTCACCACCACAAGGACACGTCGGCGGCGTGAGCGTGTCGGCTGTCGAGCTCCGCGAGATCATCCTCGCCGGGCAGCGCGTCGCCTACACCCTGCGGCGCAGCGCCCGCAAGACCCTGGGCCTCTCCATCGACCACCGCGGCCTCACCGTCGGGGTGCCGCTCCGGGTGGGGCTGCGCGAGGCGGAGGCCTTCATCCGCAGCCACGCGGAGTGGGTGGTCGACAAGCTCCACGCCCGCCCGCAGCCGCAGCCGGTCGAGCGCTTCGACCCGGTGGATGGCGCGGCGCTGCCCGTGCTCGGCGAAGCCTGGCAGCTGCGCGTCGGGCGTGGCAACAACCGGGTGCTGTGGCACGAGCAGGGCCCCGAGCGCATCCTCGAGCTGGCCCTGCGGGCCGGCGCCGATGCGCGCCAGCTCCTGTTGCGGGGCCTGCAGCAGCGCAGCCTTGAGCTGTTCACCAATCGGGTCGAAGCGTTCTGTCTGCGCCTCGGCCGGCCGATGCCGGCGGTGGGGCTCTCCAACGCCCGCACCCGCTGGGGCAGTTGCAGCAGCCTCAGCGGCATCCGCCTGCACTGGCGGCTGATCCATCTGCCCCTCCCGCTGATCGACTACGTGGTGGCCCATGAGGTGGCGCACCTGGTCGAGATGAACCATTCACCCCGCTTCTGGTCGGTGGTGGAGTCCCTTTATCCGGGGCACGTGGCCGCCCGCAAGGCCTTGCGACAGGCGGCCGCGGCCCTTCCTTCCATCTGAACCGAGGAAACTTCCATGCGTCTTCTTCACACCATGCTGCGGGTCGGCGATCTCGACCGCTCCATCGCCTTCTACACCGAGGTGCTGGGCATGCGCCTCTTGCGCCGCCACGACTACCCGGAGGGCAAGTTCACGCTGGCCTTCGTGGGTTTCCAGGACGAGGCGGAGGGGGCGGTGATCGAGCTGACCCACAACTGGGGCGTCGAGTCCTACGAGCTGGGCAACGGCTACGGCCACATCGCCCTCGAGGTGCCGGATGCCTACGCGGCCTGCGAGGCGATCAAGGCCCGCGGCGGCAAGGTGACCCGCGAGGCGGGCCCGATGAAGCACGGCTCGACGGTGATCGCCTTCGTGGAAGACCCGGACGGCTACAAGATCGAGCTGATCCAGAGCAAGGGCCGCAAGGACTGAGCAAGCGCCCCGCCGCCTAGGCCTCCGCCAGCCCGAAGGCCTGGCGCAGGGCGGCGAGCTCGCTGCGCAGGGTGTCGAGGGCGGCGGGCGCCTCATCGAGGCGCTTGTCCCGCCCGAGGTGCTCCAGCCGTTCGGCGCTGGCGCGGGCGCGGGGGGCGCAGAAGTTGGAGACCGCGCCCTTCAGGGCGTGGGCCGCGTTGGAGAGGGCCTCCGGGTCGCCGGCCGTCAGCGCGGTTTCGATGTCGTGCACCAGGCGGTCTTCGTCTTCCGCATACATCACGATCAACTGTTCCAGCAGGTCGGCGTCGTCGCCCAGGTTGAAGAGGGCCTTCTCGCGCTCGAAGACGGGGGCGTCGTCGGTCATCAGCGGGGCGGCCCGCGGGGGCGCCGGGTCGGCGTTGCCCGTGTGGTGGATCAGGGCCTCGACGAGGTCGGGGGCGTGCACCGGCTTCGACAGGTAGCCGTCCATGCCGGCGGCGAGGCAGCGCTCCCGGTCGCCCTTCATGGCGTGGGCGGTCATCGCCACGATGGGGGTGCGCGGATGGCCGGCGGCCTCGCGCTCGCGGATGTGCGCCGTGGCCTCGAAGCCGCCCATCACCGGCATCTGCACGTCCATCAGGATGATGTCGAAGTTGCTGCGGGCGTGGAGGGCGAGGGCCTCCTCGCCGTTGTTGGCCACCTCGACCTGGTGACCCAGTTTGCCCAGCAGGCGCAGCGCGAGGGTGCGGTTGACCGGGTTGTCCTCGGCCAGCAGCACGCGCAGCTGGCGCCGCTGCTCGCGCAGGCGGTGGCGGGTGATGAGGGGGCGGCTGTCGGCCTTGTCGTCGAGCGGGTCCACCGACAGCAGGATGGCGTCGAGCAGGTCGGAGGCCAGGGCGGGCATGGTCCGCGCTTCGGTGCTCAGCTCGGGCATCGGCAGGTAGGCGGCGATGCCCAGCTCGCGGCAGCGCGCGCCATCGCCGCGGCGGCCCTCGCCGGCCAGCATGATGATGCAGGGGGCCGCGTCGCCGGCGTGGCGGATCGCCTCGGCCAGCTGGAAGCCTTCGGTGTCGGGCAGCCGGGTGCTGATCAGCGCGACCCGGCAGGGGTGCCCGCTGTCGGCGCTCCGCTCCAGCTCGCGCAGGGCGGTGGCGGCATCGGGCGCGGCGACGGGGTGCATCCGCCACTGGCCGAGCAGCTCGACCAGGCTGGCCCGCTCGGCCGGGTCGGCCACCGCCACCAGCACCGGGAGGCCTTCGAGGTGGGCCCGCTCGTCCGTCACGGGCGTGCACTGGCCCAGCTCGAAGCGGGCCGTGAAGTGGAAGATGCTGCCTTCGCCCGGGGTGCTCACCACGCCGATCGTGCCGCCCATCGCCTCGACCAGCTGGGCGCTGATGGTGAGGCCCAGCCCGGTGCCGCCATAGCGCCGGGTGGTGGAGGTGTCGGCCTGGGAGAAGGCGTCGAAGATGAGCGCCTGCTTCTCGGCGGGGATGCCGACGCCGGTGTCGTGCACCCGGAACACCAGCACGATCTCGCTGCCGTCGCCGGGCTGGGCGTCGATCTCGACGACGACGGTGACTTCGCCGGCGGGGGTGAACTTGATGCCGTTGGAGATGAGGTTGATCAGCACCTGGCGCAGCCGGTGGGGGTCGCCGATGAGGCTGTCGGGCACGTCGGGGGCGACCTCGGCGCTGAGCTGCAGGTGCTTTTCGACGGCGCGCTGCTGGAGGGTGCGCACGGCCAGGGCCACGCAGTCGCGCAGGCTGAAGTCGATCTGCTCGAAATCGAGCTTGCCGGCCTCTATCTTCGAGAAGTCGAGGATGTCGTTGATGATGTTGAGCAGCCCGTGGGCCGAGCTCTTGACGAGGGTCAGGTATTCCCGCTGTTCGTCGTTGAGCGGGGTGTCGAGGGCGAGGTCGGTCATGCCGAGGATGGCGTTCATCGGCGTGCGGATCTCGTGGCTCATGTTGGCCAGGAAGGAGCTCTTGGCCACGTTGGCGGCGTCCTTGGCCGCTTTGAGGGCTGCCTCGGCTTCGCGGATCAGGGTGATGTCGGTGAAGGTGGCGATGAACCCGTCGCCGAGCAGCTGCCCACCGATGATCATGTTGCGCTTCTCGCTGCCCTTGCCGGTGACGCAGTACTCGAGGCCCTCGAGCCGGCCGTCGCTCGCCGCCGCCCGGGCGATGGCGGCGTCCCAGGTCTGGCGCACCAGCCGGCGGTAGTCGGGGTCGGGGTAGGCCCGCAGCCACCACTCGGCCAATGTCGGGATGTCCGCCGGGCGATAGCCGAAGAGTTCGATGAAGCGCTGGTTGATGGATTCGATCCGCTCGCCCTGGCAGTAAGCGAGCGCCACCGGGGCCGCCTCGAAGAGCGCCCGGAAGTGGCGGTTGCTCTCGGCGACGAGGGCGGCTTCCCGGGCGGCGAGGATCGCCCGCTCCGCCTCGCGCCGCTCGGTGATGTCGCGGGACAGCACCAGCACCCGGGCTTCGCCGCCGCGCGTCTGCTTGAGGGTGGCCGAGAGCTCGAACCAGTGCTCGGTGCCGTTGCCCAGGGCCAGGCACACGGTGCGGCCGTAGTCGTGGCCGCGGGCGGCGGCGGCCTGGATGGCCGCGATGACGGTCTGCGCCGCCTGGTCCGGCATGACCTCCGAGAGGTGCTTGCCGATGAGTTCGGCGGGCGCGGCGACGAGGAGATCGCTCCGGCTGGCGAACACGTTCATGTAGTGCCCGCCGGTGTCGAACTCGAACAGCATGTCGGGGATCGCCTGCAACGTGGCGGCGAGGCTGTGTTCGGCTTCGCTGGTGGCCGCGTGGGCCTCGCGAAGTTCGGCCAATGCGGCGTTGAGGGTTTGCGTCTTGAGGGCCACCTGCCGTCGCAGCGCCATGCTGAGAACAGCCAGCAGCAGCGCGGCTCCCGCCGCCACCGTCAGACCCCAGCCGATGTAGCGGCCATAGGCGCCGATGTCCAGCGGCGTGCCGAACCATTTCTTGCGTAGCGCGGAGTCTTCCTCGGGGAGGATCAGCTTCATCCCCTCCTCGACGCGCCTCAGGGTTTCGCTGTCGCCCTTGCGGGTGGCTCGCCGGAACTGGCCCTGGTAGAGCTCGAAGGCCTTGCGGAAGTCGCCCTGGGTGTGGGTCTTGTAGAAGTAGAAGTTGGCGGGGTACTCGTCGAGGCAGAACAGCTTGATCTCGTGACGCCCGGCTGCGGCCAGCAACGCGGTGTAGTTGGGGTACTCGACGATGGTCGTGATGCCATGGTTGGCCAGCTGGTGGATGCACGCGTCGCCCGACTGTACGCCGATCTGGAAGCCCTTGAGGGTGCTCACGCCGCTGATGCCGCCGATGGTGGTGTGGGTGTAGATGGCGACCGGCAGATCGGCGTAGGGCGCGGAGAACTCGTAGAAGGGCTCGCGCTGGGGGGTGCGGTAGATCATGTCGATCACGTCGGCGCGCCCCTCGGCGATCGTCCGCTGGGCCTCCGCCCAGTTGGTGGCGGTGAGGGTCACCGGTACGCCCGTCTTGCGCTCCCAGAGGCGCCACAGGTCGACCAGATACCCCTCGACCTCCCCGTCGGCGTTGCGGAAGAGGTAGGGCGGGTAGTTGTCGTCGCTGACCACGCGCAGGCTGCGCTGGGCCGGCGTGCGGGGCGAGCCGGTATCCCCGGCGTTGGCCACGGCCGGGCCGACCGACAGGATCGCCATGAGGACCGCGATGAACCTCATGCTCATCCGGCAAAGTGCGGTGAGGGGCATTTTTTCACCAGTCTGCCGGCCGCATGCCTGGTTGCATCAGGCGACCGGTTTCGTGCCGTGTGTGAAATACGCTTGATGGTATTGCAGCGGGTCCGTTTTGGGGCGGCCTTGCCGAGAAAAAATAAACATCAGTTTTGTTGCGGTGCGGAAGAGGCTTGCGGGCGGTTCCGGATGATCAGTAGAATGGTTTGTGCGGTGCAGCATTTCTACGCGCCGAGTACCGATCTCTGTGTTGTTCAAAAGGAAGGTTCATCATGCCCCATACCCATGCACACTCGAAGGCCGAGGCTTGTCACGACGCGTTGGAGGCTTTCGAGCGCGAGCATCACCACGCGCCGGACGCCCACGAGAAGGCGCGCCTGCTGTCGGAAACCGTCAAGGAGTGGGAGCACGACGAAGTCGCCGCGACCCATCCGAACCTCAAGCGGGCCTGATCGACCCCGTCGCCGGCTCCTGCGGGAGCCCGCGCAAAGAAGTGCGCCGAAGATCTTGCACTTTCCGCTGAGTTCGTGAATAATAGCGGTCTTTCCACGGCAGCCAAGCAAACAAGAGGTTGTCGGAAAATGGCTTGAAGGGTTTTAAAGACACTTCAGGCCCGAGTCGGGGAATAGCTCAGCCTGGTAGAGCACTGCGTTCGGGACGCAGGGGCCGGAGGTTCGAATCCTCTTTCCCCGACCACAGATTTTCAAAAAAGCCACTCGTCGAGTGGCTTTTTTTTCGCGCTTCGCGACCAATACAAAAAATCCACCCCCAGGGAATCATCAGATGAGTCTTCGCACGGCCCTCGTGGCCACCGGCCTCGCGGCCCTCGGCTGGCCGCTCTCCAGCTTCGCCACCAACGGCTATTTTTCCCACGGCTACGGCGTCCGCAGCATCGGCGTGGCGGGCGTCTCGATCGCCTTGCCCCAGGACGGTCTGACGGCGGCGAGCAACCCGGCCGGCTACCTGTTCGTCGGCAACCGCCTCGATCTGGGCGTCAGCCTGTTCCGGCCCGACCGCGGGGCGACGATCCGGGGCAATGGCTTTGGCGCCGACGGCGACTATTCGGGCAACGAAACCCACAACTTCCTGATTCCCGAGCTCGGCTATGCCCGGCAGCTGTCGTCAGACCTCGCCTGGGGCGTGGCCGTGTATGGCAACGGGGGCATGAACACCGACTACAAGCGCAACCCGTTCGGGGCCTTCGGCTCGACCGGCAAGGCCGGCATCGACCTGGCGCAGGTCTTCGTCACCCCGTCGGTGGCCTTCCGCCCGGTCCGGGACCACGCCTTCGGCGCCGCGCTGACCTTCGCCTACCAGCGTTTTGCGGCCAGGGGCCTGGGGGCCTTCGAGGGGATGTCGGCCAATCCCGGCTCGGTCACCGATCGCGGCCACGACAGCTCCACCGGCCTCGGCGTCAAGCTGGGCTGGATCGGCCAGGTGCTGCCGAGCCTGCGGCTCGGCGCCAGCTGGTCGTCGCGCATCGAGATGAGCGAGTTCGACCGCTACAAGGGCCTTTTTGAAGGCGGTGGCGGTTTCGACATCCCGGCGAGCTACGGCCTCGGCCTGGCCTGGCAGGCGAGCCCGGCGCTGACCCTGGCGGCGGACTGGCAGCGCATCGAGTACAGCAGCGTGAAGTCGGTGGGCAACCCGATGCAGCGCCTGTTTGCCGGCGGCGCCCTGGGCAGCGACGGCGGCGCGGGTTTCGGCTGGAATGACGTGTCGGTGGTGAAGCTCGGCGCCGTGTATGCCTACGACGACCGCCTGACCCTGCGTGCCGGCGCCAGCCGCGTGCAGCAGCCGGTGCCGGCCAGCCAGACCTTCTTCAACATCCTGGCGCCGGGCGTGGTGCGCAACCACTACAGCCTGGGCGGCAGCTACAGGACGGCCGGCGGTGGCGAGTGGAGCCTGGCCTACCTGTACGCGCCCAAGGTGACGGTGTCGGGCAACGGCTCGATCCCGGCGGCCTTCGGCGGCGGCGAGGCGAACCTGCACATGCGCGAGCAGATGCTGAGCGTGGGGTATTCCTGGGCGCTGTAAGAGCCCTCGGGTTGTCGCGGGTTGTGAAGGGAAGGCCGCTCGGGGAGCGGCCTTTCCGCTTTGGGGCGTCGGCCTGCGGTGGCTCCGGCGCGCCCGGGCCCGTCATGCCGGCGGCAGCTGCCGGCGTTCTGCCCACAGGGCGCGGGCGAAGGCCTTCCAGGCGTCGCCGCCGTGGCTCTCGAAGCCGGTCTCGGCGCTCTCCTGCATGGTGCGCAGCATCAGGCCGGCGAGGCCGAACAGCTCCAGCTTGGCCAGCTTGGTGTAGTCCGGCTTGTCGGCCAGCATCGTGATTTCGCTGGCCGGGTAGGTCAGGGCCTCCCGCGCCAGCGCGCGCACCTGCTCCTCGTTGTGCCAGTCGATGCCGAGGGCGACGCCCCGGCGCTCG
>ERZ650312.1268-NODE-1268-length-14366-cov-5.776466_pt1 | contig 14366 bp, 15 predicted proteins | sample MGYA00376248_ERZ650312 | MGnify/ENA primary metagenome ERZ650312 (study PRJEB26733, sample SAMN07839316) | wastewater metagenome | biome: urban; feature: wastewater treatment plant; material: waste water | place: USA: North Carolina | collected 2016-07-28 ... | reverse complement strand
AGTTATACTTAATATATATTAAGTTATATTTACATAAATTTATTATACGAAGGATTAGAATGAAAAAAATTACATTTTTTTTATTGGTATTGGGTTTAGGTGTTGCATTTGCAGGAACTGGTGATGCTTATGGAGCAAAACCTATTTTTGATAAGGTTGATGCAGCTTTAGGAGATACATATATAGGTGCTTTATTAGCATTAGGATTTTTATGGAAAGCTTACGGAATTTATAAAGAAACAGGAGACTCTTTAAAAGCTTTACCCCAAGGTGCATTAGGATTAGGTATTGGTTCATTAACTGCATTAGCTTCAGGAATTTCTGGAGCAATATTAATATGAAAGATAACGGCGACTATATTTATATTCATAAACACATTAAAAATGTGTTTATGATAGGTAACTATGAGTTAGAAGAAGTTTCTATATTACTTGTTGCAATTATTATAGTTTATGTTTTTCAAGAACAATTAAAATTAGGGTTTATGGGAATAATAGTCTATTTAGGTTATTTGGGAATGCTTTGGTTGCATGAACTAAAAGCAACTAGAGTTAAATCTTTTAAATTTCATTTAGCTTACAAATTTGGATTGAAGAATTCTACTAAATTTCCTAAAAGCTATATAAAAGAATTCACTGGTAGTTAGGAAATAAAGATGGATAAAAAAACTTATGATAATGATTTAGATGAAAATAGATACAAGTATAAATGGGTAGTTTTAGTAAATATAGTTCAATTAGCTTGTATTATTATTCTTATTGGTGCAGTTATATATTTTTCTATGAATCAAAAGGTTATTTTAAAATCACCTTATTCAATAAATAAAGATGAAGTTATCGCTGATGGATTTGAAGATTTAGAAAAATTAAACCAATTTGCTTATTATATTAGCACTTTAACTCAAAATATTACTTATGCTAATGCAAATGAACAATTACAAATGCTACTACCTCTTGTTGAAAGTCAAAACTTTGATGAAGTTAAAAAAAATCTTAGATTAGAAGCTATGTATATTATTAGAAATAAGATTACTCAAATCTTTTATGTAAAAAATATTGATATTAACCAAAATTCAAAAACAATAAAGATTAAAGGAATTAGAGAAAGAAGAGTTTCTGGAGAAACTTTAAAAATAAATAACAATGATTATGAAACAGTTGAATTGACTATTGAATATATTGTTAAGTATGGAACATACTTTAGAATAAAAAATATAGGAGTGGAGAAGACAAAATGAAAAAATTAATATTACTAATATTTAGCATTATAAGTTTAAATGCTACAGAAACAGTTAATTACTATGGTGATATTGTGAATATAAAACTATCTCAAGATAGTTGGAATAGGCTTATATTTGATAATGAAATAAATTCAGAACCTATTTTCTCTAAAGAGAAAAATGTAGATATTTATAGAGCAAATAACTCTGTTTTTATAAAATTTAAACCTATGGTAAAAGTTGAAGTTTTAGATAAACAAGAACAAATTTTAGATATAGATTATACAAATGCAAAAAAGAGTGAACTATTTATATCTACAAATAGTGGAACTTATTCTTTTACTATAGAGCCTATAAAGGCAGATGCAAAGACTTATATTATTCAAAATATTCAAAATAAAAATGAAAACCTTTTGAAGTTTGAAGTTAATGAACCAAGAAAGATATTTAAAGATATTACAAAAAATATATTTTTAAATGAAGAAGTTGAAAATTATGAAAAAAACAGACTGAAAACAGAAGCAATTATAATAGATCATGTAACTGTAAATCCACTATATATATTTAAAGGAAAAATATATAGTGCATATTTGTTTAATGTTGTAGCTCGTGAAAATATAGATAGTTTAAATGAAAAGCTATTTTTAAATCTGGATTTAAAAAATAAAAGAGCTATATCTATCAAAGATAAAAAACTTTTGAGAAATCAATCTACACAAGTAATTATTATAGTGGGTAATTAAATGGATAGATTATTAAAGTTAAAACAGATTGGATTAAAAGTAGGAATACCTTTAGTAATATTAGTTTTTTTAATATTTGTTTTAAGTTCAGGAATTAATACTCAAGATAAAAAGTCAAATGTTTCAAATGATATAAACAATATGAGTTTATTTAAGGAAGATGAACTTGTAGCTACAAGATATACAGATTCAATAGAAGATAAGCTAAATATTGCTGTTTCTAGTCAAGATAATTTAAAATCAGAGAATGAAAAGATGAAAAAAGAGCTTGAAGCTTTAAAAAATATGATTTTAGAGAAAGATAAAAAGCCAATAAATTCTCAAAACTTTAAAAATGAAAATTTATATGATAGTTTTCCACAAATACCAGCTTTAATGGAAGAAAGAAATAATTCAAATTTTGATACTGATTTAAAAAAAGAGCCAAAAGTATTATATAGATTAATGGAGCAAAATTTAAATAATACAGAAAATCCTATTGATACAAGTTTTGGGAAAAGAGAAGTTGAAAAAAAAACTAAAGAGATAAAACAAAAACTCTATATCCCAACAACATCTATTTCAAGTGGAGCATTATTACATGGTTTGAATGCTCCTACTTCAATGAGTAAACCAATGAGTACGGTAGTTATGATAAAAGATGTAGCTTTCTTACCAAATAGAAAAAAATTCAATATTAAAGAGTGTAATTTACTTGTAGAAGGTTATGGGCAATTAAGTGATGAGAGAGCTTATTTTAGATTTGTTAAGTTTGTTTGTATAAATGAAGATGGTAAAAAAGTTTATGATACAAAAGCTGAAGGTTATATAACTTCTTTAGTTGATAATAAACAAGGATTACCAGGGCATGTTGTATCTAAACAAAATGAGATGCTAAAAAGAATGTTTCTTGCAGGAGTTTTTGAAGGTGCTGCTGAAATGTTTAAAAATACTGGACAAACTCAAATTTCTTCTCCTTTAGGAACTACAACAACTCAATCTATTGATACAAAAGATAGAGTTAATAATATGCTTGGTGGTGGATTAGGAACTGCTGCTGAAAGTGCAAAAGAGCTCTATTTAGAAAAAGCTAGAAATATTTCTGAAACAGTTGAAATTCTTGCTCAAGATGTTGGATTAGTTTTTACAGATGGTTTAGTTTTAGAACCAGTTGATTTTGAAAAGCAAAAAAAGGATGAGAATGAAAACAATGGCTGAATTATTCATATTGGGATTTATAACTTTTTGTTTTAGTGGTTGTTTAACTCCTTATGACAATGAATTTACTTGTAATCCTGGAATAGTTGGAAAATGTACATCTTCTATTATAGATACTTACAAAGAGACAATAAATGAAATAGATAATAAAGAAAAGGAAAAATAGATGAAAAGATTAATTAAAAATATAACTGTAATAAGTTTGGTTGTAGGTTTTAGTGGTTGTGTTCAAAATAAAACAGTATTAAATACTCCAAATATTAAAACAAACATTGATACAAAATCTATAAAAAATGAACCAATAAAGGAGATACCAATACCTTATGTAAAAGAGAGTAAGTTTATAAAAATATTAGTATTACCTTTTGAAAATTCAGAAAATGATATAGATTATGGTGGATATTTAGAGACAAAACTAGAATCTAGTAAATTTATTTTTGATGACACTTTAAAAAATAAAATTATAGAAGAAGATACAATTGGAGGGATTTGATGTCAATAAATCCTAAACAATGGTTAAAAGAACTTGTAACATTTAATGAAGATTTCTCATCTTTACCTACTAAAAAGTATAAAGAGTTATTTAAAAAAGATAGCATTAGCCAATTTATACGCCCAATTTCAACAACAGAAAATAGTATTAATTGTAATGATGGATATTTTGGCTTTGTTTTTGAGTGTGTTCCACATATTAGAGCTGGTACAAAAACATCAGAAACAATAGAATCTATACTTAAAAAACTTCCAGATGATATATTTATGCAAGTTCATCTTTGGGGTAGTAAAAATATTGAATCAATAATAAATCGTTGGGAGTTTGATCATACTTCACAAAATGAAACTATTAGAGAAGCTATTAAGAGTATAGGAGATTTTTTTAGAGAAAAAACTAATAATTGCATATCTTACTCTATGGAAACATCAATTAAAAATCATAGATTGCTTTTTTCATTTAAAAGTAAAGATGAAAAAAAACTTTTAAATATTAAAAATCATGTAAAAAATATTTTATCTACAAACTCATTTTTTCCATATGAACTAAAGCTTAATGACTTAAAACCAATATTTTGGGAACTTATAAATCCAAAACATAGTTTTAAAGAAATTCCAAAATATGATAATAGAAGATTGTTTAATAAACAAGTTGTAAGTAGTGAAAATATTGTAAAAGTTGAAGACTTATATATTCAAATTGGTAAAAAGAACAATGCTAATTCTTTTATTGGAAAAACTTGGATTGGTCTATCAGTCGCTAGTTTACCAGAATATGCACATATTCAAGATTTTGGTAAAAAATTGGGTGATTATATAACTCAAGCTTGTAATACAAATCAGTTTAATGATACTTTTATGGTTACTCTAAATATTAATAAAGTTGCAAGAAGAGAGAATTTATCTATTGGTAAAAAACAAAACTCTTTAGTAAATAAGAGAGTAAAAAATACAGATACGAAGCTTTTAGATAAAAAAGCTGAAGCACAAAGTGTAAATAGAAGATTGAAAGATTTTGAATCTTTATATAACATGGATTTGGTTATTTTAGTATCTGGCGATAATTATGAATTTGCTGATAAAAATGCTACAAGTATCCAAACATTTTGGGCTTCTGGTGGAGATACTTCTGGAATTGCTTTAGGAAGAACAGATTCAGCACATTTACCAATTTTTCTATCAAATTTACCTTTAGGATTAAATCAAGATTACTTTGATTATATTCAAGGAAATCCTTTTAAACTATTTTCAGATCAAGTTGCGCAATTTGCTCCAGTTGAAGCTGATTTTAAAGGAAATTATCCAAATAATCTTTTTATCTCAAAAAGAGGGCAATTAGCTGGATTTGATTTTTTTCAAACAAGTGCATCTAAAAATGGATATATTATTGCAAAATCAGGAGCAGGAAAATCTGTATTATTGAATTATATGGTACTAAACTCTCATACAAGAGGAGATAGGATATTTATTACAGATATTGGTGGAAGTTATGAGCCAATTTGTAAAGAACTATATGGACAATATATAGAGATTGATTTAGATAAACCAATTTCCTTTAATCCATTTTCAGATTTAAAAGAGCTTAGTTTAGATGATTTAAACTTTTTTAGCGATTGGATTTACTCTCTTGGTGCTTCAAAATTAAAATCAGAAGCTTTAAAATTACAAAATATTATAAAACCAAAGATTCAAGAGATTATTAGAATTTTATTTGATAACTTGGGAGAAAATTTAGAAATTACAAATATTAGAGATGAGATAAGAAAAATAGATGATTCAAGATATCAAGATTTTGCAATAGCTTTAACTCCATTTTGTAAAGGAGAGCTTTATGGAGATTTTCTATCAGGAAAAAGTCAAATAGATTTAAACAATCAATTAGCCGTATTAGAACTTGGGAAAGTTGAGAATATAGCAGAAATTAGAGATGCAATGATATTTATTTGGGAATATCATAAATCTAATGCTGTTTATAAACAAGAAAAAGATGCAGAACATGGAGGTAGAAGAATTCTTGTTATTATTGATGAAGTTCACAAATTCTTGGGAAAAAATGAGATGATGGATGATGCAATAGAACAAGCATATAGAAGATTTAGAAAACATCTTGCTTCAATTTGGATAGCTACACAATCTTTTGAAGATATAAATAATACCGAAGGTTTAACTAGAGCTGGAAGAGTTATTTTAGCAAATAGTCCTTGGAAAATATTTTTAGGTCAAGAAGAGACTTCTTTAAATATGTTATTTGCTTCATCTGCATTTAAATTTGATTATATCGAAGAGCAACTAATTAGGGCTGTTACAACTGTAAAACCAGAGTATTCAGAACTATTTTTAATTACTCCTGATCAACAAAAAATCCCGTATAGGTTAGTTATGAATAAATATTTTTATTATTTAACAACAACAGATCAAGATGATAAAAGAAAAGTTAATAACATAATGAAAATGCATAATTTATCTAAAAAAGATGCAATTAATTTCCTAATAAAAGGAGAACAAGCAGCATGATTGAAATAATTAAAAATATATTAATTACTGTAATAGTAAGTTTGATAGTAGTTCTAACTAATGATTATTTCAATAAAAGTAAAATAGATAATGAAATATTTGTATTTAGTAGTAAAGATTTACTCGATAATAAAAAATTACAAATTAAAAAAGCTTTATTAAATAATGAAGACGTTGATAGTAAAGAAAAAGAATTAGAATTATTGATTAAAACAATCGATTCATTACTAGAAAATATATCTAAATCTTATAATAAGCCTATCTTTCATAAAGAGCATATATTTAAAGGAAATATTAAAGATTTAACTCCAATAGTTCAAAAAATGCTTATTTCAAAAGGTTTACTATGAGTAAAAATCTTTTATTATTTACTATATTCTTGATGATTTTTTTCCATGGTATTTATACTTTAAGTAAATCTTATAAAATAGGATTTAGTGCTACTCCATCTTTACCTTACTATCTATTTTTAATTGATAAAAAAGATTTAGATTTCAAAAAAAATGATTTGATAGTTTTTAAATATCCAGGAGAAGATATTTATAACTATAAAAAAGATGAACAGTTTGTAAAAATTGTATCTTGTATATCTGGAGAAAGTTTAATTACAAATGAAAATTATGAATATTTTTGTAATGGAGAGTTTATAGGTAAAGCTTTATTAAAAGATGGAGAGGGGAAAAGTTTAAAACCTTATGTTTTTAATGGAGTTATTCCGAATAACAAATATTTTGTTAGTGGAATACATCCTAAGTCTTGGGATAGTAGATATTTTGGATTTATTGATAAAAATAGAATTATAGCAACTGCAAAAGGACTGATATGAAAAAGTTTATTTTATTGATTATATTATTTAGTTCATTCTCTCAAGCTGGGAGTATGCAGAGTTTTTTAGATGATAGCATAAATGCTGCTGTTGAAAATCCAGGATATTACCAAAGTCAAACAAGAGGTTTATACACATTAGGTTCAGGAAGATTGAGATTTAACAATAATCAATCTTTTTCACCATTTCATTTAGAAGCTCCAAGATTTGGTATGGGATGTGGTGGAATAGATGCTACATTTGGAGGATTTTCTTATTTGAATGTTGATTATTTAGTTGAAAAATTAAAAGCAATAAGTGCAGCAGCTCCAGCTTTTGCTTTTCAAATGGCATTGGGTGTTTTATGTGAAGATTGTAAAACTACATTAAACTGGCTTGAAAATATTGCTAACCAGATAAATAATTTTAATATGGATACTTGTAAAGCAAGTAAAAGAATAGGTGAATTTGCAGCAGACAAACTATTGACTGCAATTGATTCAAATATGAGTAGTGGACAAAGTAATAATTTTATTTCAGCTACAGAAAGTGCAAAATCAAATCAAGAATCTACATGGAGTGATTACTTAAATACAGTTTCATATTATATGGGGGGAAATACTGAATTAGCAAAAGAAGCTACAAAAGATGCAATTTTACAAGGAAGTTTAATAGAAGAAGCTATAGAAAAATCAAGTTCATTAGATGTATCTATTTTAGGAAAAGATACTAATGGTGGCAATTTATTTACATCAATTGTAAGAGCTATGATAGGTGATGTTGTAGGTTATAAATCTCAACTATCAGGTTCTCAAGCTAAAGAAGCTGGAAGTCCAAATGGTACACCAAAATTAAAATTTATTCCTAGACAAAGTATTGAGTTTAAATCTTTTTTAGAAGGTGGTAAAAATATAGAATACGTTTATGTAAAAACAAATTCAGATCATAAAGGTATGCCAACAGTTATTTCTGACAAAACAAATTTTATAGGTATTAAGGAGATATATAAAACAAGATTAGGAAGTATTTTATCTTCTATGAAGAGTAAAACAGAAATTTCACAAAATGATAGAAAGTTTATAAATAGTTTACCATTACCAATTGCAAAATATCTAAATACTCAAGTTTTAGCAGCAATTGATGATATAGATAGTTTAGTTGAATATTTAGCAATACTTGAAACTAAAGCATTTATTGATTTTATTATTACAACTACAAGTAAAGCACTTAGTTTTAAAATAATAAATTCTTCAGATAAACAAGAACCACAAGATGTAAAAGATTTTCTTATTTCAATTAGTGAAAATTCAATAAATTTTAAAAAAGAGACAAATACATGGTTTGATAAATCTTTAAAAGAGTGGCAACAAAATAAAACTATAAATGATTACTATATAGGTTTAGAGCAAAGAATGAAATCAAGATTAGCAAATTCTGGAGTTTTTAATGCATATTTTTAGGATATATAAATTAGTAGTCATACTAATAGAACAAGCCGAAATAGAATATTTTCAGTATAAAGAGAATAATCAAAATAGTAAAAATTTGCGAGTATTAAAATATCAATTATCAGATTTACATGAAATTAGAAGGTTTATAAAAAAATTCATAATTTTAAATAAAAAATATAAAAGGATTAAAAATGTTTAAAAAAGTATTAATTTCATCATTAGTTGTTAGTTTTTTAAGTGCTACAACTATAATAGAAGAAAAAGAGTTTGATTTAGTTCAAAGTATTATTCCTGGGACAAAGATAGAAAAAGTTAAAGCTAGTGTAATAGTAAATGGTATGTATGAAGCATATTTTGAAGATGGTAGTTTAATGTATGTTATTCCAGATAAAAGATTACTTTTTATGGGAGAAATTTATACAAATACAGGACAATCATTAACTCAAAAAAGTATAGAGAACTATAAAACTACCAATAATATAAAAGATCCTCTAGATGAAAGTATAGAAAATTTAAAAGTTGTTTCTATTGAAAATCAAAAGTATCTAAAAGAGCTTTTTGAAAATGGAATTTTAGATTTTAAAAACAAAAATCAAAAGTATAATATTGTGCTTTTCAAATCTCTAAGTTGCCCATATTGTAAAAAACTCGATGAATTTTTAAAAGATAAAAATATAACTATATCAAATTATTTAGCTCCTACAAAAGATAGTGAAGAGTATTATACTTCAAAATATAATATAAAGGATTCAGCTTCTAAATTAAAACAACAATTAGAAATTGTAAATAGAAAAATAAAAGGATTTGGTGTTCCATTTGCTTTAATTATTGATAAAAACTATAACTTAGTTGATACAATTCATGGTTTTGATGAAGATAAGTGGAAGAGATATATTGATGAAAAATAGACTATTTCTTTTGATTTTGCTATCTTCAAGTATTTTGTTTGCAAAAAATGAAGGAATTGAAACTGGAAATAGTTTAAGAGGTCATTTTAGTAATATTCAAAAAAATGTTTCAGCTCCTTTAACATCAGATAGTGAATTTAAAACTGTAGATAATAAAACATCTTTTAAAGCAAATCTTACATGCAATGATAAAATAAATCCTTTTTTAGAAGTAACATATAGTGGTCCAAGTGATATTACAATAAATGTAAGTATTGATACAGATTTAAATGGTTCAAAAGATAAAACTTTCTCTTTTAGTGGAGTAAGTGGAGTGGGTACAAATGGAGTTATTAAGTGTAATCCAAATAGTTGGAAAAATTGTAAATATTTTTTATGGAATATTTCTAACAATAATTTAACTCTACAAGAGACAACATTAACAAATTTCGGTGGAGCTTATTGTATAAATTCAACTTGTGGAAGCTTGTCTGTAAATCAAAAAATTAATGTTCTTGATACTATTGGTGGAGCTATTTCATCAATGTATCAAAGTTCAAACTCAAATTATCTAATAACAAAAACTCAAAATGATGGAAATAAAATAGTTTTTTATGGACAAAACTATAAAGATTGTACAAACTTTTCAGATGAAGCACCAAGTAAAAGCCATGATTTAGATACTACAAATGTTATTGCTTCTCAAAGTAATGATGAAAATAGTGTTTATTATGTATTCAATGAAAATGTAGAAAATCAAAATACTAATAAATTTGATAGTGATGTTAAACAAACTACAAAAATTAAAAATAGTGTTAGTGTAAAAGGTGATACTAAAGATTATACTTTTACATATAGTGGAAAAACTCAAAATGAAGATGGTAGTTGGAGTGTTAGAAATGATAATGCAAAAGTTAATATAGATTTTTTAAATCCAGATATTAAATATTGTGAAATCAAATATTTAGAAGAAAATAGTACAGTATTTACAGATGGGCAAACTCATCATAGTAGTAGAGGAGATACTAAAACTTGGAAAACAAAAATAGTTGAGTGTACAGGAGATGATTATAGTATTTGTCCAGTTGATTCAAGTAAAGGAGAATTATTAAAACATCCTTGTGGAGAAATAGATAATTTTGCAGAAGCAACAAGTATTTTGATGGCTATAGATGAAGCAGTTGATGATTTTAGTTGTAGTTTAGATTAAGGATTTTAAATGAAGTTTATTTTTATATTTATAGTTTTTATTAACTCTTTAAATGCTATGAATTGCAGTGATTACAAAGAATTTAAGTTGTTTAATGGGCATTATTATACAGTTTCTGTAAATAAATTGACTTTTGAAAGTGCAAAACAAATAGCAAAAAACAATGGTGGATATTTAGCTATTCCAAATAGTGCTTCTGAAAATAATTTTATAAAAAGTTTAATTGGCGGTGGTTCTATCGGATGGATTGGAATAGAAGATCCAAATAAAATTCAAAACTTTTGCTATGGTTCAAATTGTTTTTATGACTCTTCACGATTTAGAGATGTAAAAGGTAATAGTTTATTGTATAAGAATTTTTCTATTAATCAACCAGATAATTTAGTAAAAGAGTATGATGTAGTTGAGGGTAAACAAAAAGTTTCACCTTTAGGTGAACATTGGGTAGCTATGGATGGAAATAATGGAAAATGGTTTGATGATGGAAATCATGCAGATGAGTATAATAATCCAGTTAAGTACAAAGCAGTTTTTGAATTTGAAACTTTAAATGAATGTAAACCTTTAGCCGATGATGGAGTTCAAGAACTAACAGGAAGATTTTGTAATACAAAAGTATGGGATACAACTATTGATACAGTTATTGTTGGTAAAACTTTAGATTGTCAAATTGATAAATATGGAAATGAATATTGTCCATCAGCATTATCACAATGTGCTCAACAATGGGATTATGATAGTGGCTTTAGTGTGGGTGGAATAGGACAAGTTGTGGACTATACAAAGATAGAAGCAGTTAGCAATAATGTTGTTTCTGGAACAGCAAATTTTAATTACAGTGCAAGTTTTTGTACGGATCACTTCACAAAGGTTGTACTTGTTCCCGATGGAAATGATGTTCACTTCATATTGGTAGCACAAGATCCAGGTGGGGGAACTGATGGAAGATGTGGATATAGAGATTACTCTTCTTCATGGCTTCAATCAAAAGGCGTTGCAGGTTGGAATGTGCCGACAGCATTCAAAAGAATAAATATAGTTACTTTTGCTAATCCAGTCTATAGTGTTGAAGGTTTTAAATTTACATTCTCTTCTTATGGTAATGGTTGCTCTAATGTTTCGGGTAGCGGTACTGGTAACACTAGCCGTTCCTCAAGTGATCCTTCCTCTTATGGTTATGCTTTCGATAATCAAAGCTTAACGAATTGTGGAGCAAGTAGTGCTCAAACTCCTACTGTAAATATTAATTTTAGTTCTATATATATAAGAACATTAAATTGTCCAGATGGATACACAGAAACAACTGGTTCAGAAACATCTAAAGGAGAATGTAAAAAGACTATAGAATATACTTACTATAACTATCTATGTAATAACTCAAAAAATGAACAAGGATATAACTATACTCCAATAAACTCTGGTGGAAATTGTAATAAAATAGATTCAAATAATACAACTGCTAATCCAGAACTTTCTAATTCTTGTAATAGCTCAATTCCACCAACTAATAATTGTAAAAGACTTGGCTTTACTTGTAATTCAAATGAAATGAAACCTGCTTTTGTAGATGGAGAATGGAAGTGTAGCCCTTTCTTTTGTGATGGTAATTTAAAGTGTGGCTATGGTACTTGTGACTTACCTTCTAAACCCTCTTTAGACAAATATCAAGATGTTGCTTATAACCCTTTACAATACATAACTAACAATCAATGCAATGGTGAAATATGTGATTACACTATTAATGCCAAAGTTTCTTATTGTGAATCTTTACAATGTCCTAGAGGTGATGACATTATTCAAGATAGTGGCAAATGTTACAAATTAGAATGTCCTAAAGGTACTCACATATCTGGAGATAAGTGTATTAAATCAAACTATTAGTTTATTGTCCCATTATGGGACAATAAAAAAAGAACCAACTAAATAGTTGATTCTTTAAAACCCCGTAGGGTTAAAATAATGTTCCTTTGGCAAATACCTCTAGAACTTCTGGGCTATAAAGAGCAGTTGTTGAAGCAGCTACTCCTTGTAGTTTTTCAATGTTTTTTACAACAAAACCTCTAGCGAATTTTGAATAATAAGCTATTTGGTTTTTAACTAGATAAGCATTAAAGCCTTTAAAATCTTCGATTTTATCTTCGATTTTTAAAACTTTTAAATCCTCACCAGTTTGAGTATGTTTGAAGTCTTCGATTTTAGCATTTTTTAGAATTTCTTCAAAGTCTTGCTCTTCTTTAACTTCTACAACTTTAGTTTCTTTTTTAGAATTTCTTTTTCTCTTAGTAGGTTTTTCAACTTCATTACTAACCTCAACAACTACCTCAACTTCTTTAGAATTTACTAAAGCCAGTATTGTTTTATCTGCAAACTTTTCTAAATCTGGATTTTTAGCAATCCAATATTTCATAAAATCTACATCTTTAGTAAGTTCACTGCCTACATAATAAAAAGCAGTAGCCAAAGAGTGGCCAGAGAACATAGAAAGAGCTTGTTGCATAAATTGAACATTGCTAGTTAAATTCTCTCCAAGATATCTAAGCATCTCTGGTGTTTTTTCTTTTTTTACTAATTCAATAGAAAAAGCAAAATCCTCAAAACAAACTTTTGGAATAAATGACTTTTTATCTGGAAAATTTTCTATCATAAAGAAACCAATTTTTAAAGCAGTATCAAGAGAAACTCCATCTAATTTTGAAATCTCATTTGCTACATATGGATGAACCATAACATAACTGTTGATCAAATCAATATCATTTAGGTTTTCTTTATCTGCTAATTTAAGTAAGTTTTTTCTGCAATGAGAAAGCCAAACAGAACATTCATTATGAGAACCTTCTGGAAAGATTTCTTTGATTTTTTTTCTTATAGCAATTCTTGTTGATACTTTAGAAAATCCTAAAAGCCCAACCGAATACTCAAGCAAATCAAATATCTTTAAACTTTGAAGTTGGATTAAAAATTCTATATACTCTTTATTAGAAGATTCTTTTTTTATTTCTTCAATAAGAGCCATACAAACTTTTGCCTTATCTTCTTTTACCTTTGCCCAATCTTCCTCCATAGCTCTAGCAGGATGACTTCCTGCATATCCTAGATTTGCTAACATTTTAACTGTTAGTTCTTCTAAAGACAACTCATAAGGTTTATTGTCAATAATCGTTTGAATGTTATCACCATTCACTAAAGAATAGATATGCTTTTTCTCATTTTTAGAATTATTGCTAATATCTTTAAATAAAGAAATAATATCTTTCTCCTTCTTTCTATAATTAGTGTTAATTTTAGAAAAGTTATTTATATTTGATTTTCTAACTTCACCAAAAGATGTGTCAAAAAAGAATTTATACAACTCAATCATTTCTAGTTGTGTTTCACCATCAAAACTATTAAAATCAAAGTATATACCTTCATTCATTTCGTAATGACTTCTAGATTTAATGAGTCCATATTCCCAGTTCTCAAAAGATACAATACCAGATTCAGATGCTAGCAAAGATGCTATCTCTAAAGCTCTCGCAAGTACTTCTTTTGAATCAAGGTAATATTCTTTTTTTCCACCAATTTGCTCAATGGCTTTTAAATCAACTCTAGGAGTTAGTTTAGCAATCATATAATTTACAAAAGCATTATCGTTATGACTTACCATATGTACAAAGTGAGCAATTTCGTGAAGAAGAGCAGAAGTGTTTCTTAAATCTTCAGCCACTATAAAACCATTTTCCATAAATAAACCATTTGCTGAATAATTACCAAGTTTTCTAAATTTCAAAGTAAACTTAAATTCAGTATTGATTTTTAACTCTTCAATTTGATTAATAATTTTCAACACTTTACTTACATCAGCACCA
>ERZ650312.1267-NODE-1267-length-14367-cov-6.558971_pt1 | contig 14367 bp, 15 predicted proteins | sample MGYA00376248_ERZ650312 | MGnify/ENA primary metagenome ERZ650312 (study PRJEB26733, sample SAMN07839316) | wastewater metagenome | biome: urban; feature: wastewater treatment plant; material: waste water | place: USA: North Carolina | collected 2016-07-28 ... | reverse complement strand
TTCCGATCTGGTGTGCTATGACGAACGTTTACATTACCGACCTGTGTGTATTTCTACCGAACGATCCCGTAAGCAACGATGAGATGGAGGAGGTGCTCGGATTTATAGGCGGCAAGCCGTCAAGAGCCAAAAAAATTATCCTAAAAAGCAACGGGATAAAGTCGAGACACTATGCGATAGACAAAGATACGAAAAAGCTAACGCATAACAATGCAGAGCTTACGGCAAAAGCGGTGGACGGCGCACTCAAAGGGCGAAATACGGATATATTGTCGTGCGGGACTAGCACACCCGATCAGCTAATGCCGGGGCATGCTCCGATGGTTCAAGGTGAGTTAGGACTTGCAGGCGTGGAGGTAATGAGTGCAGCGGGGATATGTCTTAGCGGGATAATGGCTTTAAAATACGGGTATGCCTCTATCAAAGGGGGATTGGCATCATCTGCCGTTACGACCGGATCAGAGCTTGTATCGCCGATGCTCGCTTCAAAAAACTTTGAAGCCGAATCGGAGCACAAGTTGTCGGCTTTGGAGAAAAAACCGGAGATAGCTTTTGAAAAGGATTTTTTGAGATGGATGCTCTCCGACGGTGCAGGGGCTGCATTTTTGTCGGATATGCCAAATAAAGATGGGTTGTCTCTAAAAATAGAATGGATAGAGACACGCTCATATGCAAACGAGAGGCCGGTATGTATGTATTGCGGCGGTGTACCGAAAGAAAACGGCGGTGTTAAGGGGTGGAAGGAGTTTGGGGATATATCCGAAGTAGTCGATAACTCACTTTTGGCTATAGCTCAGGATGTCAAGCTTTTAAATGAGAATATCCCTATTTATGCGGTAGAAAAACCGTTGGCCGAAATAATCGAAAAAAGGGCTCTAAAAGCCGAAGATGTCGATTGGCTGTTGCCGCATTTTTCGTCGATGTACTTTAGCGATAAAATGTTTGAGTCTATGAAAAAAATCGGTTTTGAGGTACCTAGAGAAAAATGGTTTACGAATCTCACAACTAAAGGGAACACGGGTTCCGCCTCTATATATATAATTTTGGAGGAGATTTTTAATAGCGGAAAATTAAAAAAAGGGGATAAGATACTATGTTTTATTCCGGAGAGCGGTAGATTCTCAACCGGATTTATGCTTTTAGAAGCGGTTTAGCCCGTTAAAACTTGTTAATACAAAATTCATTTTCGGTTTGCGGGATAGTCTTATAGTTTTATCGTCAAAACAAAATAAGGAGATGACGATGAAAACCGCAAAACTACTACTGGCTTCTATGATTGCCGCAACTGCCATATTTGCAGCGCCTATGGGCGAAAAGGGTATGGGCGGTTGCGACGGTAAAGGGCAAAAGCGACAAATGGGTGGATATATGGATAAGGGGATGATGTTTGGAGCCCCTATGAGTATAAAAACGTTAAAACTGACAAAAGAGCAAGAGGATAAAATAGCCGAACTAAATAAAGAGTTTAGAGCTGAAATGGCAAAATTGCATATCGGGCAAAAGTCTATAAACAAAGACCCGTTTGTGACCAAAAACGGTTTTTCAAAAGAGGGTTTCAAAAAAGAGGCTAACGACAGAATGCAAAAAGTACTTGATCTAAGAGCCGAACATCTATCAAAAATATATTCTGTACTTACGCCTGAGCAACAAAAAAGTTTGACGGAACTGGCAAAATAGATGATACGGATAGCGATGGTCGAGGATGATGCGGAGCTTGCCTCTCTGCTCTCCTCTTTTGTGGCAGGACACGGGATGGAGGCTACAAATTACCAGACCCCGAAAGCTTTTTTGGAAGGGGTAAGGACGCACCCTTACGACATCGCTATCATAGACCTGACCCTCCCTCAGATGGACGGGCTTGAGGTGTGCAGAGAGCTACGTTCAATCTCGCAGATCCCTTTTATTATATCCTCCGCCAGAAGCGATATAGCCGACAAGCTAATCGGCCTTGAGAGGGGTGCCGACGACTATCTCCCAAAACCGTACGACCCAAGGGAGCTAGTCGCCAGAATCCACACGATACTCAGGCGCTATAAACACCCTCTAATCTCAAACGAGACATCCAGACTAAAAATAGACGACAAAAAAATGCAAGCCTTTTTGGACGGCGAGGTGCTTGAGCTTACCCTTGCTGAGTTTGAGATACTAAAGCTTTTGTGTGAAGCCAGAGGGAGCGTGCTTTCCAGAGACTATATCGCTGAAAACGTAAGCGTAATGCGGTGGGAGAGCGGTGAGCGAAGCATTGATGTGGTAGTCAGTAGAATCAGGAAAAAACTCGGCGACAATCCGAAAAATCCGGAATTTATCAAATCGGTCAAAGGTGCCGGATACAAGTTTGTCGGATGAGAAAAAACTCACTTTTTTTTAAAATCAGGGTTGCGTTTGCCCTCTCTGCCGTATTGATTACGGCTGTATTCGGGCTTATATTTTTTGTGCAGCAAAAAGAGACTCAGGGGCAAGTGCATCAAAGGCTAATGCAGGCGGGACGCTCTATGAAGCATTCCCAAAACGACCAAAATACGCTGAATGAACGGTTAAAAGAGCTTGATTTTAGGCTTGCAACAGAGGATGAGATTAATAAAACCGTCCAAAACGGCACTCTTCGGGCGGCGGACTCCAGAGGCCCTTTTTATGTGGAGTTTTATGACTATGACGGGCGGCGTTTTATCATAATGAAGCGGTCGAACCGCTCTGTCGCTTTTGAAGATATAAGCGAAAAAAGTACGGCTACGTTTTTTATTTTCGCCGCTTTTTTGGTTACTTTCGGCGGATTGGCTATTTTGTACAGGTCTATTCTTGGCAATCTGGCTCCGATAACAACCCTAAAAAACAGGGTTGAGGCATACGGCGACGGGGTTCAAATGCCGCCTCTGGGCGATAGGCTCTGCGAGGAGGTTCGTCTGGTGTCGGATGCGTTTGATGCAACGACGGCAAAACTGGATGCCCTCTCAAAGGCGAGATCTCTTTTTTTGCGAAATATCGCCCATGAGCTAAAAACACCGCTCTCAAAAGGGCGCTTTTTGACGGAGATGCTGCCCGAAGAGGGATTAAAAGAGCGGTTTGAGATGCTTTTTGTGAGGTTTGACGTTGTTATTGCGGAGCTACTTTCGATAGAAAATCTGACATCCGGGGGCGTAAAGCTAAATCAAAAAGAGTATTCGATAAAAGATTTGATAGTTGAAGCGGCCGATACCGCCTTTTTGGAGGATGAGAATATTGAGATTTTCGGTAGTGACGACGATACGGTGTTTGTCGATTTCAAGCTATTTGCTTTGGCATTAAAAAACCTCCTCCAAAACGGCGTTAAATTTAGTGATACAAAAAAAGTGACGGTAGAGTGGGATAGCCCTATTTTGACTATTTCAAACGAGGGGGAGCCTTTGGCTATGAATTTTGATCTGCTCTCCGAGGCATTCGTAAAAGGGGATGGCTCCTCCGAGGGGTTGGGTCTTGGGCTTTATATAGTCAGGCAGATACTAACTTTGCACGATGTCGATATATCGCATGACTACAAAGAGGGTAGGCATTATTTTGTTTTGAATCTGGGCAGAGTGGCATGAGGCCACCCGTTAACAGTCCGTTTACTTTCGTTTGGGATAATATATATAGTCAAAAAATACGCCAAAACCGGCAAAGCCCGTTTTGCTACGCTAGGCGCTTACCACTAAGAGCCGCTAGCGGCGAGGGCAGTCTGCCGAAGACCTAATCTTGGGCTTAGCTCAAGATTTGAGCATAAATAAAAATATAAGGCGGCGAGGGCAGTCTGCCGAAGACCTAATCTTGGGCTTAGCTCAAGATTTGAGAACACATCAAGTCAATAAAGTGACAAGTGGATAAAATTTGTCCTAAAAAACCAAAGAGACCGACGATGTTAAACGAGATAAAACAATTTAGTAGCGTCAGGGTTGAGGCCAGAGCGTTTTTGACCTATCTGCTGACTAGAAACATCCCAAACCATTTACCTGATATTACCCTTGACACTATAGTGGCTGCTTTTAAAAAAATAAAAAAAGAGAATGAGGCTATATCGATACTATATGTGCTAGACTCAAAAGGGGTGCAGCTAACGGACAATATTTCAGGCAAACCGGAATACAGAAGAGGGAGGGGGCAAAACAGAGCGACAAGAGCTTACTACTACAGGGCGGCCAGAGAGAAAAAGCCGATTTTGACAGACCCATATCCAAGTGTGATTACGGGCGAGCTATGTGTTAGCGCCTCAATGCCGATTTACGACGACAAAAACAACCTAAAATTTGTTGCGGTACTGGATATCCCGTTGACCGATATCATAAAAATCATCAGGCCTACGGCTATAGATAGCATCTTTCAAAATACAAGCAAAATCACCTACGGGGTTTTTAGCTTAGCTCTGTTTTTTATAGCGATGCTTTTATTTGTAAAAGGGCTTATGGGGCTTTTTGCAGAGGGGCTTCATCCAAGCGACGTGCAGATTCAAGGGATTTTTGAGACAACCATCCTATTTACCCTTTCGCTTGCTATTTTTGACCTCGTCAAAGCGATATTTGAGGAGGAGGTGTTGGGGCGCAACAAGCGTGAGGGGGGTAATGAGCTTCACCAGACGATGACAAAGTTTATCGGCTCTATCATTATAGCGGTTGCGATAGAGGCGCTAATGCTCGTGTTCAAATTTGCCCTCACGGATCCTAGCAAGATGACGTATGCCCTCATACTACTGGGCGGCGTAGCCGGTCTACTCATCTCTTTGGCGTACTATATCAGGTCTACGAAAAGGGTAAAAAAGGAAAGTAGTGGGAACTAAAATTGCGATCATAAACTACAATATGGGCAATCTCGCAAGTGTCAAAAACTCTTGCGAAAAAGTCGGATTTGAAGCTGAAATCACAGCCGATCCGGAGACAATAAAACATTTTGACAAAATCATTTTACCTGGTGTCGGAGCTTTTCCGGATGCGATGAAGCATCTGAGGGAAAACGGTATGGACGAGGCGCTTTTGGAGGCGGCAAAAAACAAACCGTTTTTTGGGGTTTGTCTAGGGATGCAACTGATGTTTGAATGGGGGTTTGAGCACGAAAAAAGTGCCGGACTAGGTCTAATCAAAGGAGATATAGTCAAATTCGACGAAACAACACTCGGAACTGAGCGAAAAATCCCTCATATGGGGTGGAATAAACTGTTTAAAGCGAAAGACTCCGTGCTTTTTGAAGGTTTGGACGATGAATTTTATCTCTATTTTGTCCACTCGTATCATGCGGCTCCGAGCAAAGAAGACATATTGGCGACTACCCACTACGGATACCCGTTTGCCGCTGCGGTAGAGAGGGAAAATCTGTGTGGATTGCAACCGCACCCCGAAAAATCTGGAGATACGGGGCTTAAAATACTTAAAAACTTTTTGGAGAAAAAATGACGATTTATCCGGCGATAGACCTAAAAGACGGCAAGGCGGTACGCCTAACAAAAGGGATTATGGAGAGCGCAAAAGTATACTCCGATGAACCGTACCATCTGGCTAGGGCATTTGAGGAGATGGGATCCGACTGGGTTCATATTGTAGATCTAAACGGCGCATTTGCCGGAAATCCGATGAATCTAGGGGCTATCCAAAAAATTAGGGAGGCCACTACGTTAAAGCTTCAGCTTGGCGGCGGTATCAGAGACGAGGAGACTATCAAAAAATATATCGACCTCGGCATTGAACGGGTGATTTTGGGGACGATAGCGACTCAAAATCCGGAGTTTGTAAAAACGGTAGCGGCAAAATACAACGTTGTAGTCGGTATTGATGCACACGACGGATATGTGGCCGTAGACGGTTGGGCAAAGACTAGCTCCCTAAAGGCGACGGAGCTTGCCAGAATGTTTGCGGACAGCGGCGTAAAAGCGGTAATTACAACCGATATCTCAAGAGACGGGACGCTTGGCGGGGTAAATATCGGCTTTACCGAAGATGTGGCAAAAGCGGGCGGTATCGAGACGATAGCCAGCGGCGGGGTAAAAGACATAGATGATATAAAAGCGGTCAAAAACAGCCCATTTATCGGTGGTGTCATAGTAGGTAAGGCCTATTATGAGGGGAAACTTGATTTGAGAGAGGCATTAAGCTTACAATGAACGAACTATATTATGAGCTTGTCGTAGAGACAGATGATTTTTATGAGCTTATCGAAAACTTTTTGGGTGACTGGTGCGAGGCGGTTATCGAAGAGGACGGGAGGCTCATTACGACTTACGAACACAACCCCGTAGACGTTTTGGATGCGCTAAATATCTACAAAAAAGAGCTTGAGGAGATGTTTGGGGTCAAGTTTGTGATGAGTGCAAAAATAAACGAGAAAAAAAATGAAGATTGGATAGAGTCCTACAAAAAAAGTGTAGAGCCTGTCCAAATCGGCAATTATTACGTTTATGCCCCTTGGCATGAGCCAAAAGAGGGGGTTAGAAGTTTTTGTATCGAACCGTCTTTGGCTTTTGGGACGGGTCACCATCCGACTACCAAAAATGCAATGCTGTTTGTCCAAAAATATGTTAAATCCAAAGATAGACTTTTGGATGTCGGATGCGGTAGCGGGATACTCGCTTTGACGGCGGCCGACATGGGTGCAACTGTAGATATTTGTGATAGCGACGGCGATGCATTAGAGGTTGCAAAAAGTGTCTTCAAAGTCAATTCATTAGCGATAAATAGGGGGTGGACGGGAAGCGCCGATGAAGCAAATTTTGAGTATGATATTGTGTTGGCTAATATCATAACGGATGTTTTGGTTGCCATCAGTAAAGACCTCAAAAAGGCTCTAAAAACAGGCGGGAAATTAATCTTGTCCGGTATTTTAGAAGAGCACGAAGAGAAGCTAAAAAGATTCTACGCAAACCTAAAAGAGATAGATAGGGTTTGTGAGGCCGAGTGGGTAACCCTCGTGTATGAAAAAATATAACCAACCTAAGGAACTACGCTAAAAAATGGATAAAAACATAAATCCGAAAGATCCTCAAAAAAACGATAATTTTTTTAACAAAAATCCGCTTTTGGTATTTGCAATTTTCTCAATCGTAACGGTTTTGATTTTTAAGGCATTGTTTGAAGACGGTAGCGGCGAGAGTGTTATAGGCGGACAAACAGGCGGTTCGGCCCAAACCCAGAGTGTTAGCTACTATGAGCTAAAAAAACTCGTAGAGGCCGGCAAAGTAGAGTATGTGGGGATTGGAGAGGGGAGCCTGAAAGCCTCTTCAAAAGGGGAGCCGAAAGTTACGTATGTGGCAAAAAGGGTTATTCCGGACGATACACTAGTCCCCTTGCTTGAGAAGCAAAATGTCAAATACGGTGCTTTTACGGAGAAAAACTGGCTAACGGATTTGGTATTTGGATGGGTGCTTCCGGTGTTTATATTTTTTGCCATCTGGATGTTTCTCACAAACAGAATGCAAAAAAATATGGGTGGCGGGATACTCGGTATCGGTAGTATGAAAAAATTGATGAACTCCGAAAAGCCGAAGGTAAAATTCAGCGATGTAGCCGGAAACGACGAGGCAAAAGAGGAGGTGCAGGAGCTTATCGAGTTTTTGAAAAGTCCGGACAAATACATAAAACTCGGTGCAAAAATACCAAAAGGGGTGCTGCTTGTAGGCCCTCCGGGAACCGGTAAGACGCTACTTGCAAAAGCTGTTGCAGGTGAGGCGGAGGTTCCGTTTTTCTCTGTTGCAGGCTCTAGCTTTATTGAGATGTTTGTGGGTGTAGGGGCAAGCCGTGTCAGGGATTTGTTTGAGCAGGCAAAAAAAGAGGCTCCATCCATTATCTTTATAGACGAGCTTGATGCAATAGGCAAGAGTAGAGCGATGGGGCATATCGGCGGAAACGACGAGAGAGAGCAGACCCTCAATCAGATGTTGGCCGAGATGGACGGTTTTGGAACCGAGTCTCCGGTGATAGTCCTTGCGGCAACCAATAGACCTGAAATTCTGGATCCGGCGCTTCTTAGGCCAGGTAGATTTGACAGACAGGTTTTGGTAGACAAGCCCGATTTCAAAGGGAGGGTAGAGATACTAAAGGTTCATGCCCAAAATATCAAACTCTCAACCGATGCCGATTTGGAAGAGCTTGCCAAGCTAACCGCCGGACTTGCGGGGGCAGATCTTGCAAATATCATCAACGAGGCGGCTCTACTAGCCGGACGTGAAAACAAAGAGTCTGTAAGTCAGCAAAACCTAAAAGAGGCAGTTGAGAGGGCTATTGCCGGGCTAGAGAAAAAATCAAGAAGAATCAGCCCGAAAGAAAAAAGGATAGTGGCATACCATGAGAGCGGACATGCGGTTGTCAGCCAAACGACCAGAGGCTCCAAGAAAGTAAATAAGGTCTCTATCATCCCAAGGGGGCTTGCGGCTTTGGGGTATACCCTAAATACGCCTGAGGAAAATAAATACCTAGTACAAAAACACGAGTTGATGGCCGAGGTGGACGTACTTCTCGGCGGACGTGCAGCCGAAGAGCTGTTTATCGGGGAGATATCTACCGGAGCGGCAAACGATTTGGAGAGAGCGACCGATATACTAAAAGCGATGATTATGTATTACGGGATGAGCGACGTAACCGGACTTATGGTGCTTGAAAAACAGAGAAATACGTTTTTGGGCGGCGGTATGGGCGGCGGCAGAGACTATAGTGAAAAGACAAGCGAAGAGGTCGATGCATACATAAAGGCAAAACTATCCGAGAGATACGAGGCGGTAAAGGCAAAGTTGGAGCTTTATAGGGAGGCAATGGAGACGATGACCGCCGTACTGCTAGATGTAGAGGTTATCGAAAAAGAGAAGGTAGAAGAGATAATCAAAGATTTTGAAGAGAAAAACGGGATTATCAGAGAGTCCAACGAGGAAGAGTTGCACTCTGATGAGAGCCACGTAAAAAACGGATAAGGGGTTTGCCCGGATGAAAAACAGAGTAACAACAACCGAACTCGTTGCAAAAGAGGGGTACAAATATATCATTGGGGCTTTTGTCGTTTTGGCATTGGCGGTATACTGGGGGTTTAGCTCTCTAAACCTTATCCTTTTGGCTCTGGCCGTCTCGGCTATAGTCTATTTCTTTAGAAATCCGGAGCGAATATCGGATGACGACGACGAGAGGGCAATACTCTCCCCGACCGATGGGGTTATCGTCTCTATTGACGATGAATACGAAGATAGATTCGTTAAAGACGATTGCGTATGCGTGGCTATTGCCACATCGCTAGAGGATGCCCACTTTATCAGGGCTCCGTTCGCATCTATTTTTAAAGCAAAAAACTCGCTTCACGGAACTTTTTTGCCGATAAAAAACGAAAAAGCTAAATCGCTAAACGAGAGGTTCGCTGCCTATTTTGAGGGTGAGAAAGGGCATAAATACGCTATTTCCATCATTGCCGGTTCGCTCGCTACAAAAATATCGCTCTACAAAGAGACCGACAACAAAATTAGAGCCGGAGAGCGGATGTCGTTTTTGAAATCCGAGTTTCAAACAATTTTGTATCTCCCTAAAAACGTAGAGCTGAAAAAAGCTGTTGGGGAGAAGGTAAAAGCGGGAGAGAGCGTAATAGGATATTTCAAGGACGCAGAGTGATTATCGGAGGGGAAGAGAAACCAAAATTCGCTTTTTTGCTCCCGAATTTGATGACCGCAATATCCCTGTTTCTTGGGGTTTTGAGTGTTTTGGCCTCGGTACGGGGAGAATATGAAAAAGCCGCTTTTTATATATTTTTATCCCTCATATTCGACGGCCTAGACGGTCGAATCGCAAGACTTACGGGGACTTGCTCAAAATTTGGTCTGGAGTTTGACTCGTTGGCGGATTTGGTCGCATTTGGGGTGGCTCCGGCGATGCTTGTCTACTTTGCGGCGGGCCAATATTTCGGCAAATTAGGTGTTCTCGTGGCCGGATTTTTTGTTGTTTTGGGGGCGGTGAGGCTTGCCAGATTTAACGTCCAGTCAGAGTGTATAGAGCCAAACGTATTTATCGGGCTTCCGATACCGTCCGCTGCCGTATTTGTGGCATCTTGGACTGTCGCTCTGCAGAGTTACGGTGCTCTTGAGGCGTGCAAGTTGGAGCTTTTGGCGGCAAGTTTTTTTGCCTCTATATTGATGGTTAGCAATATCAGGTATTCAAGCTTCAAAAAAATAAAATTTTCAAAATCGGCGTTAATGAGGATATTTGTTTTTGTCCTTATCGTCTTGGCGGTTATGTATCTATATACTTTGGAGACCGTAACGGCTTTGATCACCGTATTTGTAGCAAGCGGGATAATCAGGGCGGCATATAATCTAACGACTTTTAAACTCAAAAGAGGTCAAAAATAATGGGAAAATTTATAAAAATATTCGACACGACACTAAGAGACGGGGAGCAAAGTCCCGGTGCGTCGATGAACACCGACGAGAAGATAAAAATAGCCCTACAGCTCCAAAAACTAGGGGTTGACATTATCGAGGCCGGATTTGCAAAGGCTAGCCCTGGGGATTTTGAGGCGATAGAGCGGATAGCCTCTGCGATAGACAAAAGTACAGTATGCTCTCTTGCTAGGGCCGTAGATGCAGACATAAAAGACGCAGGAGAGGCGATCAAGGCGGCAAAAAATAGAAGAATACATACTTTTATCGCCACAAGCCCGATACACATGGAGTATAAACTAAAAATGGCTCCTGATGAGGTTGTAAAAAGAGCTGTTCATGCCGTGCAGTATGCAAAAACATTTGTAGATGATGTAGAGTTTAGTTGCGAAGATGCAACAAGAAGCGATATTGTATTCCTAAAAGAGATAGTAGCCGCCGTAGTAGAGGCGGGGGCAAAGACTATTAATCTCCCTGATACGGTCGGATACACAACCCCAAACGAGTATTTTCGTCTGGTGAGCGAAATCAACAAAATCACGACAGATAAAGCTGTTATATCGGTTCACTGTCATAACGATTTGGGTCTTGCCGTAGCAAACTCTTTGGCGGCGATACAAGCCGGAGCAGGGCAGGTGGAGTGCACTATAAACGGTCTGGGTGAGAGAGCCGGAAATGCCGCTCTGGAAGAGATAGTGATGGCGCTCAAAACAAGAGGGGATATATTTGGCGGTTTTGAGACCGGAATCAACACAAAAGAGATATATCCGGCTAGCCGTATGGTTGCTACAATCACCGGAATCTCCCCGCAACCTAACAAAGCTATTGTCGGTAAAAATGCGTTTGCCCATGAGAGCGGCATACACCAAGACGGCGTACTAAAACACAAATCTACATACGAGATTATCAGCGCCGCCGATATAGGTGTCGAGACAAACGCAATCGTACTGGGAAAACACTCCGGACGTGCAGCGTTCAAAGATAAAGCAAAAGAGCTAGGGTTTGAGCTTAGCCAAGAGGAGCTAGACAAAGCGATCGAGCTGTTCAAAATCATCTCCGATAAGAAAAAAGAGATGTTTGATGATGATATCCGGATGATTATAGCCGATGTGACTAGCCATATACCGAAGCTTTTTGAACTGTTGCACCTTCAGATAGCCGACTCACAAGGGGGGCTAGCGACAGCGGCGGCAACTCTAAAAACAGTTGACGGCGAAAAGACCGATGCAGCCGTCGGAGACGGGACTATAGATGCGGTTTTCAAAGTGGTGGATAGGTTGACGGCAATATCAGGACAACTGATGGATTATAAGGTCGAGGCGGTGAGCAGAGGCAAAGATGCGCTAGCAAGCGTAGTGGTCAAAGTGGCCTTCCAAAACGACACCCCGCCGGTATTGGGGCACGGTCTGGACATAGATACGATGACCGCCAGTGCAAAAGCCTACATAGGTGCGCTAAACTCATACCTCTCAATGAAAAACAACCTCAAAAAAATAGACTGCAAAGACGACATCTGCGGAGTTTGATGTAAAACTTCGCCTTTGTCGGTACGGACGGCATTGAATACAAGATGTTCGTATCGACTGCCCAAAAACTAAGCACACCTACTAAGCTTATGAACATTATAATTATGTCAATTTGTATTTTTACAAAAATTCACTAAAGATATAACATAGCAGCCGGAAATCCTGAAATATCAATGAGCTAAACAGCATCAGAGATATGAGTAGGTCGTCTACTAGCGATGCCACAGTTACTACCGATGCGCAGATTGTCGGCTCTATCGTGACGCTAGTTTTTAAAAACTTTATAGTTAAAAGGTTTTATCTGTTGGCGATATTCATAAGTAGATTATTGGCTTTGTTTGGAATCAAACATAATATTGCAGGTTCTTGGAATGCTACTTTTGCATATTGTAATACTAGGATACAGAATGCGCCAAGAGAGCTGATTACTGAAAAAATAAAACTTTATATTTTGTTTGATTATGTAATAGGTATATATGACGAGCTTGGGCATAGCCGTTCATTGCGTATTATTGGTCGAATAGTAAATAACTCATTTGTAACCGGAACTTGGTTTCATAGAAACAATAATAGTGACCATCACGGGGCTTTTCAGCTAACTATACAGCCTAATAAATTAAAAATGATAGGCAAATGGGTTGGTTTTACGAGTGTCAATATGGCCATTATTAATTGTGAAGAGTGGAACTGGGACAAGGTTGTGTAGGTTTTTGGTGTCAAGTATTTTTTCTTAAATCTTAATAGCAAACAATACAAAAACGACGGCGGACAATCCCGCCGCCTCTCCTTATTCTCTAATCTCAAAATCTCCTAATTTTCGTACAAACTTCAACAATTAAAAATCAAAAAAAGGAAACTGTCGGTAATGGATGAAATGATAAACAATATATTTACGTTGGTATGGGAAAACATTTGGTGCCTTCTTGTATCGCTTGTTTTTGTTATTCAGCCGCTATATGCCTATACAAGGCCGTTGGGGCGGGGCAATAAGCTTGGTGAAATCAAAAAGCGTCTGGAAGTGGATGAAAAAAGCAAATTTCAACAAAAAATCAAAAATATCTGGTTGGTGAGGGGATACTATGCTATTGTCTGGATTTTTAGCTTTTTACTTGGATGGACAAAATCGGAGGATAGAACCATTCAGGACAAATTGGATTCAAGGAGCAAAGCCCTAAAAAACGTGCTTGCAGACAACTACGAGATAAGCCTACATACGAACGCTACAAAAGATGTAAGAGATTTGAGTGTAGAGACTCTGCATACTGCATATAGGTATTCCGTAGTTGATTTGTTTGTGGAAAAGGCTATAGTCATACTGGAAAATCAGGCAAGGCCTTATAAGTTTTTTGGGGTAGCGGCGACAGTCACTGCATCGCTGATAATACTATTTGGGATGGTTTTGGCCTCAATACAGTCGGGTATAGCGTATGATGCATGCAAAGCCGTGAATATCGAGTTTTGCGGCAAGGTGTCCCAATCCGGAAGTGAATATAAGAGCAAAAACGAGCTTGAGCAGTACAAGGCACTACTGGGCTATCAGGAATTAATAAAACAAGGTGTGGTATCCGGCAGCGGAAAAGAGAAAAATCTTTCAAACAAAAACGAAGCGATAATAAAAGCGCTAATAGACAGAGAGACAAATCTAGCATGGAAAGATATGACGGTGAGTTTCATCAAATCATTTACATTTTACGGGCTTTTGGTGCTATCGGCGGTATTTTTGAAAAGATACGGCAAGGCTCTGCTAGACCAATCGGAGAGATTGCTAGACAGACGGCACGCACTCAGACAAGGGCGGCTATATTTGCATCTAAAAGACGGTAGATTCAAAAATGTAGAAGAGATGGAAAAGGCATTCAACTGGAACGACTCCAGACAAAACGCATTTGCCGACATAAACACCGAAGCGCAAGCCCCGTGGGGTACGGTATTCAAAGAGATGATTCATATGATTCCGGAAATCGCAAAAGCGGTAAATAACGGCCAAAATGCTAATTCCGGTAAAAAGTGATAAATCGGCAGGGTATGTTGTTCGTACTGATTCCTTGAGTTCCTTTTTGTGTTATAATCGCAAAATGAATGAAAAAGACCAAATCGACAAGCTTTCAAAAATCGCCGATATTGTCAACAAAAAGCTTATAGCGCTTTTGGCGATAGATGGTGGAGTTGGTGCGTATGCTGTCAAATTTATAGAGCAAAATAATGTTTTTGGTTATGCTCTCGGCGTGATATTTATCATAGTATCTATCGGGGTGGCTTATAACTACAATGAACTAAATAGACTTAAGCAAGCAGTGGAGGAATTATAAAATGGAAGATATCGGACTTTTGGGTTTGGCTGTAGGTTTTGTATTTGCATGGATAGTAGGGTATATTGCTCACAAAAAACACTGGAAAATCGGAAATATTTTTTAATAAGAAAATAGGTGACAAGGCAGTGGAGGTCAGGTATTCAATCTCCAGACACAACGCATTCGCAAATCTCAACACCGAAGCGCAAGA
>ERZ650312.1265-NODE-1265-length-14385-cov-6.415283_pt1 | contig 14385 bp, 8 predicted proteins | sample MGYA00376248_ERZ650312 | MGnify/ENA primary metagenome ERZ650312 (study PRJEB26733, sample SAMN07839316) | wastewater metagenome | biome: urban; feature: wastewater treatment plant; material: waste water | place: USA: North Carolina | collected 2016-07-28 ... | reverse complement strand
AAAATAGGTATTTAGGCTGTTTCTATTTTTAATAATTTTTATTTAGGACAGTATTACTGTACTTTCTAAAATTAGAACAGATTCTTAGTTCAAAAAAATAGCAATTCAACAAAAATACCTGTAATATTTCATTAATTTTTGTCTTTTGTGTCACTTTTCTTAAAGACTACCAATTGCAGTTAAAAGTTATTTTAGCCTTCTTCAATTTTATTTTTAAGATTAAAATCTTCTTTTTCGAAAAAGTCACTTTCTCTGTCTTTATTAAAAAATTCAAGCTGGTCTTTTATCAGTTGAGATAATGATTTTTCCCAGAACCACTGAGGAACTTTAAAAATTATTTTTTCTTCTTTCTCAGCTATTTCTAAAATCAAAGATTTAGGAACAAATAACCATGGAGTAAGAGAAATGCTTCTAAGTTCTGCAGATAAAATGAGCTTCCAAGTTTTTTCTAATTCTTCAGCATTTTCAACATAAATAACAATAGCCGGAATTACTTTTGGTTGTTTCAATTCTTCTAGTTTTTTTTCCCAAACATCATCTTCAATATGAATAGTATTTTCTTTTTCTTCATATTTTGATTTTTGCATCCAAAATTCAGTTTCTTCATTGACTTCAGAGATAAAGCATCTGAATAATGTAGCTTTATCTGTGTTTTTAATAATTGTGTACTTTTCAATTGTTTTCATAATAAAATATTTAGTTGATTAATTTATCTTTTTCTTATGGTAGCTGTGTTAGATATTTCTTTTTCAGCAATTACATTTTCTTTTTTGAAAAGAGTATGATTTTCTTTCTCTCTTTCTTTAATGATGTTTACTTGTTCAGCTTTTCTTAAATTTTCTTCTTTTTCAAGTTTATATTTTGAAACAAGTTTTTGTTTTACATCTTCCAAACCATCAATAACCTTATCAATTTCTTTTATTTTTTCATCAGTATCTTGAGTTTGATTTTGTATGAGTTTTACATCTACACCTTTTGATGCCAGATTTTCAATAACCTTTTCAACTTCATATCTCGCGTTATTGACTTTATTTTGATAAAATGGCAATTGATTCTTCCAGTAAGATGAATTTGTCTCTTCATCTGCCCATTTTTTTGTTCTATTATAACTATCAATTTGAGAATTAAGCTCTTCAACTACTTTTGTATATAATTCATACTTTCGAAGTATAAAAGCATTATCAGCTAGAAGCTTATTTTTGTCATAATCTAGCTTCTTTTCCAATAGTTTTACTTCAATTTCCGCTCTTAGCACAGGATTGGTAATAATAGCCGTTTTAAGTTCTAGAGTATTAATGTCAGATATGTCAACAACATCAGCTCCTTTTTTCATTGCTTCTAAATATCTTGCCTGTTTAGCCTGTAATTTTTGAAGCATAAAAACATCTATGCTATCATTCATCAGCATAAAATTTATTCTCACATTTTCGTTCCTATTTCCCTGCCTCCAGCCACGACCTTCTACTTGTCTAAGCGCAGTAAAATTATAGGGTAATGTAAGTAAGTAAATATCTGAAGTATTCTCTTGCAGATTCATTCCTTCTTGAATCGCTTCGCTTCCGATAACTATTTTTACTTTACCCTGGTTAAATTCGTCTTGAATTTTAATTCTATTATTTTTTGTTGTTCCACCAGTAATAATTTGAACTTCTTCATTTTTGAAACCCAATTCATTTACAAGATAATCTTTCAATTTTGGAAATTCTTCTACCGCCAATTCAGAGTAAATAATTTGTCCTGCTTCGGGAATGTCTTTTTTATTTTGACGAATTAAATTCATCATTTCATTCAACTTTGGAGAATCTTCAACAAAAAATTTATACGAAGGCTCTAAACCATCATAAAAAGGGGATAAATAAGGTGAAAAAGCAATTAGTCTTGCATTTAGAATGTGAGTTAAAATTGCTCCTTTTTCATTTTCTGCAAAGGAATCATTTAGCAATTCGTATTGTTCAACACTTAGAACATTAGGTTCAATTTTATACTCTTTATTTATTTTATTAGGACGAATAAGTTCAGGATTGTCTTCTTCACCTTTTATGTCAATAAATTCAGACAGAAGTTGTTGGAATAGGGAATTGTTTTTAAATCTTCTTACACTCGCTTTGAATTTCACATCACCTTTGGCATCAATTTCCATATCATTATCCGCCTCCATAAATGTTTCAAAGAAAGTATTGACATTGAAATAGCCAGACTGTTCTAATCTCTTATTTGCAATAAGTGACAAAATTGAATAATACTCTAAAGGTTTATTGGTAAAAGGAGTTGCAGAAAGAAGAGTAATATTTCTGCCATCGTTTTTGTCTTGAATGTATTGGCAAGCCATCCAAGTATTAATTCCTAATTTAGAAGTTTGTTGGTTCTGATTTCTGAAGTCAGAAGCAAACCTTCTATCTTCAATTTTTACTTTTCCTACAATATGATTTGCATTATGTACTTCATCAAAAGTTAAATGGTCAAATCCAAAGTCTTCCCAATCATATATTTTACCTCGCTTCATTTTTCCTTCCAATTCTTTTCCTTTCTGCATCTCAATCTGCATATCCCTTTCACTAATAGAATTTGCATTTTTCAATTCACTTTCAGAGATATAAGAGAATTTAGAAGCTAATCTTTGGGTAATGTCTTCAGAAAAACCAATATTGTTGAAGCCTTCATAAGTTACCAAGGTAATTTCTCCATCTTTAATATCAAATTTTGATAAATCAAAATCTTTTCCAAGATTGCCTAGTACATTGACTTTAGCATCAGGAATGGTCTCAAAAATAGTTTCAAACCATTGCTTTAGAATATTACTATTGGGAACAGGAATTATTGGTCTTTTTGCATTCCCTCTTTCCATCGCCTCGTGCATTGCCAGAACACCTGATAATGTTTTTCCAAAACCAACTTCGTGAGCAAGTAAAGCAACCCCTTTCGTTGTACATCTTCCTATACCAGATTTTTGCACCTCTGTTAAATTTAACTCTTCTCCTTTAAAATTTTTATTAATCTTGGAAAAAAGAGGAAATTTAGAATAATCAGGAACGTGGATGTTATTATAATTTCGATTGAATTCCTTTACGAATCGCTCTTTGACTTCTTCAGACAATTCATCTTTAATAAATTTAGAAAACAGATCATTCGCGGCTGCTTTTCTTCTTTCTCTGACTAAAGCATTTCTTTCTTTATCAGAACCTGTCACGATTTCATTATCTACAAAACTTCTTACTTCCCAGGCAGAAGAGCTTGCAAAAGCTTCACGAGGCAAAGTTCCAACAAATTGCTTAAACTTATCAGCTAAAGAGAAATCCTCAATAGATTTATCATAGCCTTTTGTAGCATAATTGTAAGTTGACTTTTCATCTTTACCATAATAGAATTTATGTACAAACTCGTGATTTGGACTAATAATAATATTCTCAAGATTTTTTGGTTTTGGCAGAACGCTAAGAAGCAGTTCTTTTTGTTTTTCATACTGATCGCTTCTTCCTCCGATAGAATTTTTGTCTGCAAAATCAATTTCTAATTGCTCTAGCTTTTCATAAATGTTTCCTTCAGCATAATAAAAATCGTGAACCCATTTTCCATCAATATAGTTAGCAAACGGAGAATGCTTTCCGTGATTGTTAATCGTGCCATCATAAGAGGTGTCTTTAAAAGCTTCAACAAGTTCTTTAGAGATACTGCTGTTATTTTGAATAGCTGTATCAATTATTTCATCTCCTTTGGCAAATTGATATTTTAGCACCCCTTTCTTGATTAAAGGAGTTTTTTGAATTTCATAATCAGAATTTCCTTGATGAGATTTTGCAATTTTAGAAGACTTATCAATTAACTCCTGAAGCTTTTCTAAAGAAAAAGTATTTGGATTTTTATTCAGTTTCTTTAAAAAATCCTCATATTTAGAAATCTCTTTTATCAGAGCTGGAGACCTGAATTTTCTGTCTTGTAATGTTTCAATAGCATTGATGACACTATTTTTTGTTTCCTCAATTTTACTGGCTAAATCTGAGCTAGATAGTTTCTTTTTTTCTGCACTTATATCGCTTGTTTTTATATCTTCGGGAATTAAATCCTCAAATAGGCTTCCTATTCTAATCTCCTCTTTTTTAGTTTGAATTTTTTCTATGATAGAAAGAGCATCTTCGAGATTTCCGTGAACATAATTTTCCAAGCGACCAAAACGATTGCTTTTTTGTCTGATTTCTCCTAAAACATTCTGAGGATTGCTTTCAAAAAATTTAGAAATATCTTGAACTTGTTTATTTTGGGATTTTTGAAGAATAATGATGTCGGTTCCTACTTGAGTACCTGCAAAAGCTCCTGAAGGCAATCTATAAGCATTCAGTAAATTTATATCTTGTATTTTTTTTTGTCTGCTAATCCAAGGGGAAGGCAGTACCATTGCCAATATTCCTCCTTTTTTTAATGAATCTATAGACCTTTTTACAAAGTAGTCTTCGTATTTTGAAATCTTTGGTTCTTCGCCTAGACCTTTGTACAGCCCTCGATGTTCACCGTATGGAGGATTACCTAATACTAAATCATATTTTTCGAGAAAATCACTAGGGCTTTTCTTGTTTCCTTTTTCATCTATAAATTCAGTTTCAAACGAACGCAGATTAATTTCGGCTTCAGTATGTAGAATTTTAGAAATTTTAGCAGTGGTTTCGTTGATTTCAAAAGCCGAAATATTTGATTTTAGTGCTAAATCTTGTGTAGCATATAGAAAATTCCCTGTTCCTACACTTGGCTCTAAAACAGAAATCTCCTTTTGATTTTTGAATTGATCCTTAATTAGATTTCGAATTGCATCAACAATTTTAAAATCGGTATAATATTCATCAAGAATTCCTCTCCCTTGTTTGGCAATACCACCACTTTTGAATTGATTGCAAATATCTTTTAACTCATCAGTTATTTTGAGATTTTCTCTTAGTTCAATTTTATTTGTCTCAGATACTATTGTTGCCAAAGAAACAACCTCTGAAATTTGTTCATTAGATAGCTTAGAATCTTTATACTTTAAAATAAGATGATCTAGCTCTTCAATATTTGTAGAGTTTTCTAATTGTCGGCCCAGGAACTGTTTTCTACTTCCATTCTCTCCATCATAATTTTGTTGTGATGGGTGTATGGATTTATTTTCTCCTGGTTCTCTGTCTCCGACCAAATGCTTCCAGATTGTGTCTGCAAGTCCATTTCCAACATTTTTGCTGCGAATATCAGTTCCTTCTCCGTTATTTCTTCCAGGTTCGGATTTGCTTTCTTCACTAGATTTGTTAGTGTATCTATTAGGTGCTTTTCCTCCCACTTGCTGAGAATTGGAAATTTGTCTTGAGTTATATTGATTGTTTTCATCTTTTGATAAATTTTCTTGAACTAAATTAATGTTTTTTATTTTGTTTTTCAAATAATCATTTAAGTCATTATTCTCATTAGCAGAAATATGATAAAGCTCTCTAATATCTTTTATGTTTTTTCCTTTAAAAGCATCTTGTATTTCTTTTGTTGCTTTGTCCCCTGCAATGTCTCCATCTAGACATAAAAACATTTTGCCTTCAAAATCTCCATATCTTTCCAAAAATTTTGAAACATTAACGATAGAATTTAAGGTAACTAATTTTCTGTTATTTGTGTTCTTACTATCTTTTAATAATTGCAGAAACGAAAGAGTGTCCGTCATTCCTTCAAAAACAATCATTTCATTTTTTGAACCTTCAATAACTGATATATCGTTTTTCCCAATCTTTGTTTTCATCATTGGGTTTCTTATTTCGTACCCCTTTGACAAATTTTCCATTCCAATTCCGAAATATGACTTTTCTCCTGATTGGTAATGAACCTGTTTTGTATATTGTTCCAATATATCTTTAGAAATTCCACGATTTTCGTAGTATTCTAATAGCTTACTGTTATTCGGTTTAAACTCGTTTGTTATTATTGCTTTACTTTCGTTTTCTTCAGGAAACTTTTTTTTGATATGATCCTTTCTCTCCAGTATTGAGTTTTGAAATTCCATTCCAGAAAAATCTTTTAGAAAATCTAAAGCTTCTTTCCATGTTTTATTTTCCAAAGTCATAACAGCTTTTATAATTTTTCCTCCTTCTCCATTACCACCTTTGAAATCAAAGTACCCAGTTTTATTAACCGAAAATTTACTGTTATCATTAATAAAATAATAGTCGTGACCAGATTTTCTATCAAAATTTACTTTCCCAATTTTTTCTAAGTAAAGGAAATAGTCAATGACAGAAACAGAATCCTCAATTTTTTTTATATCATCGCTAGATAAATAATCACTCATATTTAATTTTTATTTTTTTTTATTAGCAAACTGATTAAATTCAAAAAAATCTTGCGCTTCTTTGTCCCAATTTTTCTTTGGGATGAGCTGTAGCGTAACAAAAATGTCTTGTTTTTTATTATAGGAATCTATTCTTTCTATCCTTCCTTTATAGTCTATATCTGCCTGTTTATACAATGAGTAAGGAAGGATTGTATCCGTTTTGTTTACATAATACCTAGTATAACTAAATGGAGAATTAACCTCAAATCTTAAATACTTTTTGTTAAACAAAATAGTATCTGAAAGTTTTCTTCGATGTTGGTAATTAGGAATCCAATCTTTTGTGAAAATTGCCCCACTTCTTTTTTTATAAACAGATTTAGCCTTTTGATTTTTTTTAACTTCAGATATTAACTGTTGAGCATTAGGCAATTCGTAGTAGGTACTATCAGAAATTAAATAGGTTGCATTAATTAGTCCTGGTTCTGTTAAGTCGGGAACAAATTCTAAGATGGTATCATTTTTATAATTTAATCTAGATACGTGAAAACTTTGAACATTATCCAAATTTTTAGAAGCATTGAAATAAACATTGGAGATGATATCAATTGAACCTTTTTCAGATTTAATTTCATTTTTACAAGAAATAAGGAAATAGATTCCCTGTAGCATTAAAAATGCCATAAGTATTTTTTTCATTGAATTAAGTATTAGAAATTTTAGAAAATGAGCGATAAGCAATAATACTTATCGCTCTGGAAATGAATGAATGGAATGTTTATTGATTAAATTCCTCTGGAAATGCTTTGCTCACGAACATTGCTTTTTTGCTGTCCGTTTTCATTTTCCAAACCCTGAATAGGCTTGTTTGTATTAATTCTGTTCATGTCGTTGTCATAAAGATTAAGATTTTTGTACTGAGGATTTAGAACCGCTTTTCCTTCGATTACCTTATCGTCTAGTTCAAATTTTACTTTTACAACATTACCTTTTTCCAATGATTTTATAACATTGTCTTTGTACTCTGGTTTATCAAAAACAAGATTAGACTTCTCCACAATCTCCTTTGTATCTACACCGTAATTTTGATGGAAAGACTGGAAATCATAGTTTCCGTATTGGTTTTTTTCTTTTGCTAGGTCTAGCTTGACAAAAGCTGTTTCCTTTTGTTCTGTTTTTGGATTGTTGAATTCAATCTTCACAGCTCTACCTTCAAGTAAATTGATAGCTTCTTTTGCAGTAAAGCTGTTGTCTTTGTTTACTTTGAAATTTTGTAAAATATCAACTTTGTCATTTTTCAATGCAGCGTCATAAGAATTGAAAAAAACACCTCCTTGTTCAGATTTACTAAATTTAAGGTTAAAGTTTACTTCATTGCCAGGCAATGCTTTGTCCGTTGTAGCTTTAATTTCAAAATTTTTCTCAGCAGAATTAATTCCATCTGCTAAATCTTTGTGAAGTTTTTCTCCTTCACCGAAACCTAAATACTTTAATTGGTCTTTTAGGTACTTTTCTTGGTCGAAATTGTTTTCCATAATGTTTGGATTTTGGTTAATATATAAGTTAATTACATTTTGCGTATTTTGATCATATTTCTTTAATGATTCAGGATTTTGAATTACTTCAGTAGCAATATCTTTTATTTTTCCTCCAATGATTTGATTATTTAATTCTTGGCTATTTTCAAAGTTTTTTAATCCATTGAAAATAGTTTGAATTTGTTCTTTTGTTGCAGGATGTAAGAAAATTTCAAAAGTTTGATATTCATCATCAAATCTATTCGTTTCTTCATCAAGGTCATCTTTAGTCATTCCTACCCAATGGTCATCATCATCACCATACTCTTTATTCATAATATTATCAATAAAGTCATTTTTCACTAAAAACTCAGCTTCCTCTTTAGAAACCTTAATATGAAAATCATCTCCTTTTCTTTCTTCAGGAATCAATTCGTAGATTTCATTTGTAGTTAGGTATTTTTCTTTTTTCCATAAATCTCCATTGCCATTTTCTATATCATCCATTATATCATCTATATATTGACTATCTCTTCCAAATGACAATAAAGGATTTTCGTCTTGACTGGCTTGTATTTTTTGTTCTGCACTCTCTAAAAAATGTTGTTTCAAATCAACAAATAGTTTTGCATTAGCATCTTGCATTTTTGCTTCTAAAAAATCATCAGCTTTAATCAAAGCTTCAGCATTGTTAGATTTTAAAGCATTGAAATAATTACTTTGAATTTTATTATAATCATTATCAGAAAAATTAGTCTCTAGAATTTTTTTGAAGTCATTTTCCTTTTGATCTTCAATACTGCTATGAATAAACGGTGTAATGGCAATACCCAATTTTTTAGCAGAAATTTCATAATTCCGATAATATTCTGCTTGTTTTTCGTCTATCTGCGTATTAGACATTCCTTTGCTTAAATCAGTTTTGTAGCTCAGTTCTTTTGCCCAAAAATCAGAGATTACCTTAAATTTAGTAGCATCATTATTAATCATAATCTTAGAATTCGAAAGGTTGTCTTTGAGCATTAAGTTTTTGTCAAATTCAAACTTATATTTATCTAAGAATTCAATTACTTCAGATATTTTTTCAAAATTTTTTGCTTCTTTTATATTGAATTTTCCATCAGTAACATTGATGGTAATTGCAGGTAAGTTGGTTTCCATTTCTTTATTGCTTTTGGGGTTGTTATTGTTTTCATTGACTTGATATCGTATTTCAGAGACTATTTTGTCATTATTAAGGAGACCTAAATCTTGAAATGATTCAAAAATTTTTTCCCCATTTTCACTTTTAAGTAAAATGCCATCAAGAATTGACATTCTAGAGTAGCGTAAACGTTCGTTATAGAAATTAATTTGTTCAGGGGTAATATTGTTTCCATAGATAATACAGTTGCTCCCACCAAACTTTGTAACTTTATCAATAATGAACTCAACTTGACTTTGTGGTGGCATAATAAACTTTCCGACAATATTCATTTGCGTGTTCATTATTAACATTTCAGTTTTGTCAGATATTCCAAATTTCTGAGATGTAATAAATGCTGCTACTTCTTCAGAATTTTTGACTTTAATTGGCTGAAAATTTTCCACCAAAATTTGTTTTGAAAAAGAGTAGGGTTGTATTTCAATAAAAGGGTTTTTGTTTTCTTGATAAGGTTTTATCTCATTATAGAGATTTTCATCAAATATTAAAAACTTACCACTTCTTAGATTGATAATCACGCCGTGATTAACTTCAATGTCAGAATATTTTAAAGCCTTTTTTAAATTGTCAATACAAAGCGCATCAGCTCTTGATGCTTTAAGAGTTCCACTAGGATGGTTATGAACTAATGTGATTGCGGTGGGTTTAGCTTCAAGAATATTAGCTATAAGTAATTTGTTATCTACAAAAGCTGCATCAAAAATTCCTGAAGATATATGTTGTACAAAATAATCTTTATCTTTAAAATGATAAACTAAAAAAGCGTGTTCTATTGCTTCATCTTCTAAAGATTTGAAAAGCCAGGCAATATCGCTATAACTTTCAATTCTTTCGTTTCCTAAAAACTTTAAACTGTTATTTTCAGCAAATCTTCTTTCAACTAATGCAAAATCTGTGGATTGTTCTGAATTCTGAGTTTCCCATAGTAAATTGGATCTGACACCAGAATCTGAGGGTTTAAATAGTTTGAAGGGTAGTCTTTCTCCAGAGGATGTTTTTGCATATTTTGTATTTTCATCTTCCTTAAACAAGAAATTTGAATTAATTGAAATCTTTTCCTTTTCTTTATTTGTTGCAATCTTTTCATTTTCATTTAAGTTATAATGTTTTAACAACTCTTTTTTAAGTTCTAAAATTGGAACTTTTGAATTAAAATCAATAAGGTAAGTTTGTTTTCCCTCTCCTAATCGTACAGCAAGAATCTCACCATTTTTGAAATAATTATAGCCTAATTTAATAAATTCTATTGTACCAATTGCTTCATCAATGGTATCAAAATTTCTTTTTTCGAAATTTATAGGTTTATCATCATTATAAACCCCTATTTCTAACTCAATGCTCATACGATTAGGATTTTTTGGGTACAATATTTATCTTCTAAAACCTCGTGGTCTTTCCTGGCTTTCGTTCTCTTCAATTTCTTCGTTTTCTTCCCTCATTCTGTTTGCATCTTCATATAAATCTTTGTCATTGACATCTAGATGAATTTCAGTTTCTTTGCCTTTTTCTAATTGTGTTTTATCAGGAGAAATGCTATTAACATTGTTTAATTCTTTAGACACAATGTTTAAGTTGTCCGTAATTTCTTTAGCTATTTCAGGATATTTATCAATTTTATCCTGGAGAAAAGATTGAAGTTTTTCTAGTTCGGTTTTGTAAACATTAATTTCTTCAGCTTTATTTCTTTCTGCAATAATCTGTGTGACAATTGGAGCATGTTTAATCATATCATACTCAACTATATTTTGATTTTTTTCATCAAAAATAAAAGCCGATTTAGTCCAAGATAATTGAGCAGCAGTTTTTTCTTCATTGATATTGTATTTTGAAATAGTATCAGAATATTGAATTTCATTTTTGCTGTTAATGAGCAATTCTGAAATGCTTTTATCTCTTTCAAATACATTTACCTTCAATTTAGAATTTTGTTCTTTTAATTGAAAAGTAACTCTGTGTTTGTCATTATCTGCAATGATAATGTCACCAGAAAGAAATTTCTGAATATCTTCTTCAGAAAGTTTTTTTGTGAAAGTATTATCAGAATTAAATATTCCGTACTTTTTTAAATCATCTGTTGGCAAATTTTGTGTTGTCATAATATGTATTTATTAAATTGTTAGCTTTCTTTAAATCGTTTAAAAATTGAATTGGATTGAAGTATCTCCCAAATTCTTTTACTGCAAAATGTAAATGAGCTCCAGTCGAGTTTCCAGAATTTCCACTTTTAGCAATAATATAACCTGCCTTAACTTTTTCTCCTACTTTGTAGTATATTTCAGATAGATGCAGATAAGAGGTTTCAAACCTATTAGAATGTAAAACTTTAATGTAATTTCCGCCCCCATTTTCGTCCCAACCTGCTTCTGTAACTATACCATCTAATACTGAATATACTAACACATAGTTAGCTTCTAAATCAACTCCGTTATGCATTTTTACATTGCCGAAAATCGGATGAATTCGAGTTCCAAATGGTGAAGAAACGCTTAACTCTTCTTTGAGAGGCATTGAAATTTTAGAAAATTTATATTCATTATTTAGGTCAATCTTTTGAGTATCTCTTACTTTATTATTTTGAATTTGTGTTTCTTTTTGAAGTAGTGATAATAATGAATCTTTAATTTTTTTTAATTCATTTTCTTGGGTTGAACTCTCTTTAACGCCCATTACTTTGATTAAATTCTTTAGAGAATCTATTTCATTTTTCAAATCTGACTTTGTCGTTATGTTTAGCAATTCTTTTAAAGATTTTTTCTTCTTTTTTTGAATTTCTTTTGGCGTTATTTTTTCTAAATTTTCTTGTTCATTGGTTTTAAATATTTTTTCTTCTGTTTTTTTTTCATTAATAGGTTTTAGCGTATTAAATTGGCTATAGCCTATTAGGCTAATAAATAGCAATAATAGAAACTGACATTTCTTATAATACTTGATTAAAATTTTCATTTTTATTATTTTACAAATTCATTTACTAGAATCTCAATTTCTTTATTAATTCTTCGGAAATTGGTCATTAAAACATCCTCCTTTCTATCTGCTCCTAGCTTATCTTTAAAAGAATAATAAGTAGGCATTTTGATGTAGTTCTTTTCTTCTTCTTTAATTTTTGTCATATCCAGGTTTATTTTACCACTGATTGCAGAAGTTTTATATTCTTCAGTATCATTTTCTTCTCCCTGAGCAATCATCCCTACCATTTCACCAGTTCTCAATGCTGCAATTTTTCCCGCAGGAATCATAAAATCCATTTTTTCGTTAATGCTAGTTGTTGTTCCTTGTTGAGATATAGATTGAGAGTAGGTTTTTTGCTTTATTTTCCCAAACATTTTTTCTAGCCATTCCAACGTATTTTTATCTCTGGCAGCTCCAGAAAGTATGTTACCAACAATAGAAGAAATAGTGTCGGCAACTTCTTTCTTATAAAATTGTTTCAATTGTGGTATTTCCTGAAGACCAAGCATAACAGCAACTCTATTACTCCTTGCTGTAGCCACTACATTATCAATTTTATGAATATAGATTGTTGGGAATTCGTCTGCTATAATTCCTCCAGGCATATTCTCTTTTGAATTTATCAATCTTAAAATTCTATTAAGAACTGAAGAATAAAGAGCGGAGTTAATATCTTGTGTTCCTGGGTCTGAAGCCAAAATAACAATGGAAGGATTTTCTTTGTCGGTTATTTTCAGTTCTACTTCATCTCCAGAGAAAACCCAAAAACTTTCTTTTGTTGCCAATCGAGAAAGGAAGATTTTTAATGTACCAACCTGTCCCTCCAATTGGTCAAAAGCTTTATTGTCATATGCGCTTTTGAATGGAGAAAGTAGCGAATGAAGTTCCTCGTGGGTAAATAAAGAATCAAATATTTCCTTATAACTTCTATTCATAAATGATAGAAGGTGGGGTAGGTCTGAATACTTTCCATTTTCTAACGTTGCAAAAAAATAGATACAAGATGATAAAAAATTGATTGCAGATTGTGTAAAGAATTGTTCAGAACCACCACCTGCGGAAGCACCCCCTTTTTGAAGCGCAGAAACCATTGATTCTGCCATTTCCTGCGCTTCTGCTAAAGTACCTATGTATTCCTTTTTAAAAGGGTTAATTCTTTTTGATTTTTCTACATCATCAAGATTAATTACATAAAAATTATGTTTGTAATTTTCATCTGTACTTTTTTTCAGTAGATAATGATAATAAGCAATTTTGCCAAGGTCAGGAAATTTAAAGTCATAAATGCAGAGACAAAAATTTTTGGCAATCATTTGTCGAATAGCGGGATTAATTATCCCAAAAGATTTTCCAGAACCTGGCACACCAATCACCATAGTTCCTCTGAAAGGATTGATATTGATCCACCCTTTATTATTTTTCTTTTTATATCTAAAGACATAAGGAATATTAATACTTGTTACGGATTCTACTAATTCCTGATTTTGGTCGAAAGATTCTTCCTCTACATTCCATCTATCTTTCCCCATTTTATTCTGCATATATTTAGAAATCGAATCAGCTCCAACCTGAGTAAATATTGTTCCTAGAATAGCCAATGTTGCATATATGATTTGATATAATGAAAAGCCAGGAAAAATTTTGGGGATTGTAGTGTCTCCAGCTTCAACTACAAAAGCCAAAGAACTAAACATTAAAGCTATCCCAATAATTATTGGAATAATGATAGCTTTAACAATGTTTAAGTCTTTTTTCTTTTTTGCTTTAGTTCCTGTAGCAACTAAGGCTATTAAGACAATTGTCGCAATTTTTGCAGTAATAGGAGGCGAAAAGAATCCCATTTTAGAAAAACTTTTCAACAGATTTGAAAGTACTGGAATATTAGCATTAACATAAAATAATATTAAGCATTCCAAAGTAACAGTGGCATAAACCATTTTCTGGAAAAATCCGTATATTTTTATTTGGTGTTGTTGTTCTTGCATTTTCTTTGTAAATATTTTACTTGTTTATGTAATTTATTGGCTTTATTTTTCCAAAAATTCATTTTTTCCAAAATATCAGTATAATCAATATTTAAACCCTCACAATCTCTTTTTAATTCTTTCGTTATCTCTACTGCTTCCTTTGCAAGACCGAGAGTTTCTTTATATTCATTCATCACCAAGGAAAAATCAACTTTTATTTCATTATACTTTTCTCTATATATTTTAGCTTCCGTTTCATTTTTTATGTTCTCTTTATTTTCAAAAAAGTAAAGTATCAGGAGAAGAATAAATAATATGGTCAAAAGCAATTCTGCGTTTGTGACATAAGGAATTAAATTTTCCATTTTAAAATGTATCAGCATTGAGAATATCAGAATATTTGATTTTCATCTCTATGGTTCTACCAGAGATTTGTTCTTCGAGTAATCTTATGATCAAAACCTTACTATTTGG
>ERZ650312.1264-NODE-1264-length-14386-cov-6.858489_pt1 | contig 14386 bp, 22 predicted proteins | sample MGYA00376248_ERZ650312 | MGnify/ENA primary metagenome ERZ650312 (study PRJEB26733, sample SAMN07839316) | wastewater metagenome | biome: urban; feature: wastewater treatment plant; material: waste water | place: USA: North Carolina | collected 2016-07-28 ... | reverse complement strand
GATTACAGGACGGTAGTGTTTCACCACTAATCGCAGATGCAATCTACAAACAATCACTAACTATTGTTGACTCATACAGAGTTGAACTTAGAGCAATTGAATTAGCAATTCATACTTCAGCACCTAAAGGTAAACAAGGTCCACTATCATTTGACCAAGCATCTAAATTAATCACTAGCTTGGAACTCAAAGCCAAATAACAAACTAAGACTTTTGTCTTAGTAAAACACAACACTTGTACAGCTTCTCTTAAGCTAACTGACTTACCGCTAACTCTACAGGTACTATCTACGTCAACTTGTGTTTTATTAAGACAAACATTAATTTAAAGGACTTTTAAATGCAATACATACTAACCCAACAGGAATATGATAAGCTATTAACTAGATCTGATGAAACTTCTAAACAAACTATTAATATGCTTAGGTTTAATAACAGCAGGCTTCAAGCTGAACTTATGGAACTTCAAGACAAGTATGCTAAATTATTAGTATTTGGTGTATCAACAAACAACGAAAAACTTAAGCAGTAATCTATGAATCAATTAGCATCTTACTATCATTTAACTAATATGTTAACTCTTGTGGTGTCCTAACAGGTTCACGAGCATTCAACTGCAGTCATGAGGACTCTGATTGGGACATTGTTATTACTTTAGATAATCTATTAAATTATAATCAAGTACCAGCTGTAGTTCATCTTATTGATTTTAGTATACCTTGGGATCAACCTCAGTATGACGCAGACGGACTTGAATGTATTCAGGAACTTTACGACGGATCAATCTGGGGACCAATCTCTTTTATTGATAAGTACACAGACATCGACGGCAATTCAATTAATCTATTTATCTATGAGGATAAATATGAAGCAATCTTACCTTTATTCATTGAATTAAACAACAGAATGAATTTTCTATATTCTGATGAAATATATGACAGTGAACTTCGCATTGAACGATTTATTGAATTAACAAAGAAATTAGGAATATCAACTTTTAAGGAATTAACATGAACATCGCATTATTCGGCTATATATTAGCATTAGTAGGAGTACTTTACTCTATATATGTAATAGGATTTACTTTCTATGCATTTACAAAACTTTCAGCTTTTCAACAATCTTTAATTGAATCTATTAACTTAGGTAAAGAAATAATTATTTTAGTAGTATCTTTAGCATACATAATCACATACCACATCTCATAAGGAACAAACACATGATACCAGATGAACACATATTAAAATTTAATACAATAGCAGAAGAACTTGGACTTGATTATAGAATGGGCGATATAATTGTATCGTTAAAAGGTGATAGAGGAACAATTTATAATGCAACATCATTTGAATGTTCACATATCAAAGGAAACTTTGAGAAGTATGACAAAACTAAACATAAATTAATATTTAAGGATTAACATGAATTTTAAACCATTTGCACAGCAAGTTAAAGACAACTTTGACAACATGTCAACTAAGCCAACCGATTTAAAGGAAAATAAATGAAAAAGCTACTTCTGTTAATCTTTGCCACAGCATGTTTATATGCTGAAGCAACATTTGACCAAGTTCAGTCTATGATTGACAAGCAACAGTATAAACAAGCAGTTCTTGCTTTATCTGTTATTGCTGACAACCATCCAAACTCGTCTAAGGTTCAATTTACTTTAGCCCAAGCTCAAGCCGGATTAGGTAATTTACCTCTTGCTAAGGAAGCGCTGGACAGAGCCATTGCAATCAACCCTAAGCTGGACTTTGTATCAGCTAGTCAAGTTAATGAATTATCTAGCATTATTAATGCACCTAGAGTTATCAAGCCAGTTGAACCTGAATCTCACTGGTTTATCTGGTTATTATCAATCACTGGTGTATCATTTGTAATAGCATACTTTATTAAGCAGAATAACAAATCTAGTAAGCTATCAACTCCTGATGTTAAGCCTAGCACTAAGTATTCACCTAGTTCTGAGCATACTGGTACAGCAAAGCCTGCTCCAGTAAATCCTACTAACGGCAGATCTTATTCTGAACCTCCTAAGGAAGCACCAAGCAGACCTGTATATAATAGAACATCTTCTTATGAACCTACTAGAACTTCTAGACCAGCAGAAGTACATCACCATTATTCTGCTGGTAAGTCTGATGTTTTAACTACAGTAGCTACCGCTGGACTTACAGCTGCAGCCGTTTCTTATATGATGGATGATAATGATAAACCTGAGGAACCAACTCATTCATATCAACCTGAATCAATTTCATCTAGTTGGAACGATGATTCTAGCACTAGTTCAACTTGGGATAGCCCTTCTGAATCAACTTCTAGTTCATGGAATGACGATTCATCAAGCTCTTCTGATTCTTGGTCTAGTAGTTCTGATAGTTCATCTAATGACTCTAGTTGGAATGACTGATGAAGTCATTACTATTAATCATCGCATTAGCTTTATACGCTAGTGCTGGATGGATCACTTCAGTACAATCAGCAACTGATGCTACTATTGATACTCAGAAACGACAGTTAGGTACATACGGCCAGAACCCACGTGCTTATATTTTTATAATCACTGAGAAGGATGGAGCTAAATCACCTATGCAATGTATTATTGTGTATACTGAACAGGACTTAGGAGAGAAATCTGCTAAGTCTACTGCACCAGTTATGCAGTGTATTCCACTTAAGTAAACTTGAGGGTTCATTAGAACCTTCTTGTGTATTTAACTTAATTAAAGGACAACTTATGAATTCTAAACGATTACATGATGAATTAACCATTATTGGTTTAATCTTTATATTAGCATATGCTTTATTCACTTCATATGAGTACTCCAACCGTTTACTTGAAGCACAGAAAGCCGTAATCCATCTTGATAAGAAACTTACTAAGGCCGAAGTCAAATTTGACTCAACTCTTAACCAACTTGAGCAAACTAAGTCTCAACTAATCACATTATCTCAGGATGTTAGTAAGCTACAGCATTTGGACCGAGTTAAAAAGGACATAGATCGGAATTTATGGCCTGACAAATGATGACCTTAACTTTCTACTAACCCTTTGTAGCACTGAAGTATCAACTCTTGACTACTCAGTATCACATCAAGGCAAGTATATCCATGTATGTGGAGTTGACCCATTATGGAAGCCTTACCTAGCCGAACGTGGTATTAAGTACAACTCACTACAAGCAGCCTGGGCAGTATTTAATTACTACTATGAGGAATCAAATTACAACGTATATAAAGCAATCCTGGACTTCAAAGGTGCGCAAACCAACAAAGAAGTTAAGCAAATTGCTAAGAAAATCATATCAACAACAAACAAATTGAAGGATAAGTAATGCAACAAACTCAAACCGGCTGGTTGACAGCCATCAAGGACTTAATCAAATGAAACTATTATTACTCCTAACCTTATCAATCTTTGCTTTTGCATCTACTCAATCAACAGATGTGCTAGACGCCAAAACAAATGCAGATGAGATTTTATTCTTATCAACAAACAATTTTGAGTGTAATTTATACATCGAAAAAGCAGGTCATTCATTATTGCTAATGAGCCTAGCTGAGGATTCACACAACTTAACAGCAGTAGCAAATAACTATGTGTTGTTTATGGACCAAAGCAACCGAGCTGTGGCAATTTGCAAAGAAGTCAGCCCAATTGTAGCCAACGACATTATTGAAGTACAATCCAACATCAAGATATATTACAAATCAACATATAAGTAGGTTCACATGGAACCAATTTTAATTCTCATTAATAACCAACCTGTGCAAATTGGTTGTCCATTACCTGATGTTATAACTCAACTCAGCCTTGATTTAAACCCATTAATTCAACTTCAATGTGAACAGCATGAAGTAGCACTTATTAAAGCTTGGCTTAATGACGTAGTTGACAGACTTGATACCGAGTATGTGACATATAACGGAACTTTAGTTAAATCAACCGACCTTAGGAAATTCTAATGCAGCATAAACTCAGAGAAGACATCAGACGCTTAACAGCAAACATAGAACGTAACTATAGCAATCCAGATAAGCAAATTCACGTAGCTATCTGGAGAGCCGTACGTGACATTCGTAGAATACAATTAAGGAAACTATTTTATAGTTAACTAATTTAGTGCTACAGCAGTATCTGTAGCAACTATTCTCGATTAGCTCAGTGGCAGAGCATCCTCACCGCAAATACTAGAGGAAGGCCGGAGGTTCGAATCCTCCATCGAGAACCTTAACAAATTAATTAAAGGATCTAATATGAACAAAGAACTTATTAAAAAATATAAAAAAGAGTTTGATTATTGGTTGGACAATCCAGATAATTTATTATTTTATGACGAACACCATAATGGTTGGTACAATTTGCATTATGATTATCAATGGAATTGTACAGTAGAAGAAGTGGAAGAATTTGGAAAATATGGCTATGTCATTAATGATGAATATGTTGAATTTAGGAAAGCATTAGCTGAAGGTAAAATCATACAGTATCTTGAACAATATCCAAATATGTGGCATGAAGTTCAGGAGCCAGATTTCAACCTACATCCAACTTGCTACAGAATCAAGCCTGATGAACCTAAGTTTAAAGTAGGTGATTTTGTTACTAATGAATCACTAAAGATCACCAGACAAATCACTAAAGTTAACGATGACTTTATATATTTTAAGGAAGGGAGTTGGGCTTTACCTCATGTAGAAGGATTTAGTAATAAATTAATTCTTTGGACTCCGATTAAAGGCGAATGGTGCTGGTTTTGGGATAAATGTACTCCTCATAGACCAACGCTTAGACAATATGATATTTTTCCTGAAGAGTATGGTGAAGAAAATATGTTTCATGACTCAGAACAAAACCCTTTTGATTTCTGTGAACCATTTCTTAATTCTCGACCATCACATCTTAAGGACAAGTAATGGACTTACTAGACGAATTCAAATATCAATCTTATAAATCTCGTATTGAATCTTTAACAGGAACTAAGAAACCTTTAGTTGACTTATTGAAGGAACTTACGACTAAGTATGCAACTAATCCATACTCATTAGACTCAGAACAACAAATTAGTAATTTATACTATGTTTTATTAACTAATTTAATTGTAACTAAATGCTCAGCTAAATCAATTATATCTAGGGATATTGATAAACAACTATCAGCTCAAATCCGTAACTGTTATAAAGGACTCAATGATGACACTATCAGGCATTGGGATGTACTTATGTTATGTAATAACTACAATTGGTCACCTATTTATATGGACGATTTACTACATCTTAATACTATACTATCTCAAGTACCTTATTCAATCAGAATCGAATTGGACTTTTACCATATTGATAACATAGGAAGTTTAATATTATTCTATGGAGAGGATAAACGTAAAGTATCATACGAGTATATCAAGCTTAAACTAGGAGCTGATGCAACAGTTTTACAGTATTATAAACTCAATGACTCGTCTTACAATGGAACTACAGATCCACAAGTCTATCTAGACTTAGCACAAGCTATAACAAATTTAAAGGAAACTAAATGAACTTAAACCAAATTGAAATAATCAAATCAAACATCAAATCTCAGTTAGCAGGTAAGCCTGTTAGTCCACTATTCTTAGAAGGTAAACCTGGTATTGCTAAATCTACTACTATTGAATTACTTGCTAAGCAACTTGATATGAATCTATTAATCGTATCAGCACCAACTCTTTCTGTTGAGGTCTTATCTGGTCTACCGAATGAGTATGCCGAACCAGCACTTGATAAGTACACTATCGATCATTCGGAAGCAATTGCTACTAAGTGGTCTATCCCGGAAATCATTGCTGATGCTAATAAATTAGCAGAAGCTAAGCCTACTATCTTGTTATTAGATGACTTTCATATGATTCAATCCCATCTGCAATCTTACTTCTTTAAGCTTTTATTACAGAAGTCTATTGGCAATTATAAATTAGCAGATAATGTTGTAATTCTTGGAACTATGAATGACTCTACTGAAGCCGGATCTAAAGGTATCAATTCAGCAGTTCGTAATAGAATGGCCGTACTTAAGGTTGACTTTAACTTTGACTACTGGTTTAACGGCTATGGTAAATCATTGAACTACTTTGTTGCTTCATTCTTGAAAGCTAAGCCTCAGCACATTTCATCTGACGAATCTACTGAGTCTCAGTACTGTACTGCTAGATCTTGGACTGCATTAGCATTCGAACTTGATGGACATCAGTCTGACTTTATTGTTAGCAATGCTACATCATTATCATCTATGTATGTCGCCCAAGCAGCTTCACAAGCATTTGCAACTCACGTTAACTATGTATCAGCAATTGACTTCCAATCAGTTATGGATAATCAAGTTATGTTAGACCTATCTAAGCGTGAACCGCAGGATGCAATCATTTGCAGTTACATTGCTAGGTTTGTTAAGTCTGAAGCTGACGGACTTCACTTGCTGGACATGTTGGATTTTAACATCAACAGCAGATCATTTGTAGGGTTTACTTTAGCTGAGCTATATGACTACTACAAGAAGCCAGAAACTCAAACTGAAGGTATTAATTTAGCTATCAAATTACTTTTAAAACAACCTGTATCAGCACTTAGTAAACTTACTAAAAAGCAGGAGGATAGACTGGAGTATTACAAAAAGAACTCACCTACACATTTAATTAACATATTTAAGGACTATGTGTAAGGGATTTTTCGCTATAATACAACAAATACTTAAAGGACACAAACATGCATCAAGACTTTATCAACGTAGCATCTAGAGCAATCTATGAAGAAGCTACTAAAACTTTAAACCAAATTATTACTGGTTCAAAAACATCAGCTGTTGCAATCGGTTTATACTTGAATTTACCAATTCAAGTTGAACTTAGAAGACTGCCAGCAGATATCAAGGTTAAACCTAAGCTATCTGAACTTGCAACTAATGTATCAGCATATTTGAAACATGATGATAAAACTAAAGTTATGTTTGCTTTCTACTACTCAGAAGATAAGCAAATAGCAAAGCTGTATAAATTGCTAGAAGACCCTAAAGCAGGAGCTTACTTTGCATATTTATATGCTAGAGAAGTTATGAGAGTTGCACAGAATCATAATACATTCGCACATTACTCTATGCTTAGACCTAAGTTGGAGAAATCTAACATTCCAGCAGATCAGTATTTATTCTATGTTAACGCAGCATCACATTATGCTATTAACATATTCATTAAAGCTATCTTCGAAACTGTAAACGACTCTAACTTACGTAAATGGACTGAAAAGATATTCAATCACCAATTGTACACAGCAGCTTATGAGAACTTAACCATCCCAGAAATCTTGGATGAATTAATTGCTAACCAAGCTGCATTAGGAGTACTAGAATATGCTGAGGAAGTAGTATTTGTTGATGGTGTGCCACACAATGACCACACTTGTGTAAATGACAAATTTGACGAACACATCACAGATGTTGGTGAAACTTTAACAGACACTATCAGACAATTTGGTAAGGGTTCAGCTTCAATGGAAATCTTCGAAAAGGGATTCAAAGCCATCAAAGTTAAAACTGGTTGGTTCAACAAATTCAAAACAGCATTCAACAGAATTGTGTACTACAAAACTGAGGAATTCTCGTCTAGCTGGTCTAGCCTTAACTCAACTTATAGACATAAGTTCAAATCTCCTGCAAAGAAATTTGAGGATAAGTCTTTATCAATCATCTTAACTGTTGACCAATCTGGTTCACAATCTGATGAAGCACTTGGTAAGATGTTACATGTAATAAACAAGAAAGCAGATCAAATTGCTGATTTAACTATCTTAATTCATGATACTGAAATCAGAGCAACTGGCAAATTCTCAGGACAATCTATCAAGGACAATCCTGAAGTATTCAAGTTAATGAGTAACAGAATCTGCTCTGGAGGTACATCACACTATCATACTACTAAGTACATAGTTGATGCTATCAAATCTGGAGCAATCAATCCTGAGCAAACTATTTACATGTCTTACTCGGATAACATGTCTGACATTCCAGAAGTTCTTGCTAAGTTTCCTGAAATGAAGCAAATTGAAACTATCTGGGTTTGTGATATTGACAATCCATTACCAGCTTCATGCGGGGGGACTAATATTACCTTAATTTAATTCAATCTGACCTAGTCTTTACTAGGTTGGATTTTACACCTTAATTAAAGGAATCCAATGCGACAAACATTAATCATCCAATGCTCAAACTATTTTGAATACATACATCTAAAGGATAGTGTATTTATTAGGGATAACACAAACATAGAATTCTTTGACAAAACACATACTATGCGAATGTTCGATTATTGGGAGTTTGATCCACTAATCCAAATAATTATTCAACAAGCACCTAATTGTAAACTAACTCGTAAATTAACAAAGAATAACAAAACAACCTACCTTAAATTAAAGGACTAACATGTCAGCAATCATTCAAGAAGCAATTGATAACAAACCATTCATTTTACAATTGGTTAAGAACCTCAAAGAAGGTAAAGGAGGAGGAGTTTCAAATAACGTATTCGACGGAACTTCATACAGTTACACAGACTCAAACATACCAGCTAAAGAATTTCTTAAACATTTATTTTACATCTGGCAAATGCACCCAAGTCACTTTGGTTGGAATACTTTGTATGCACATTGGAATCTTAGAACACACAAGGAATCAACTTCTTTAGATGTGTTATCTAAACTACCTAAAGAACATTATGATTTACTTCCTCCATACGTTTTAACCAAAGTGAAGAAACACAAATCAACATATGTATTGGATACCAAAAAACTAGTATTCGACGAATTTGCTCTAGCAACTTTCACTATGTGGCTGGAATCTAAAAAGAAACTAACTTCAACTGAATGTTTATCTATGCTTAAGCAAATCAACAAAATTTCTAATGACCAAGCAGACATAGCAACTATCAAACTTCAGTATGTTAATTTATTATGGCAGTACACTCCAACTAAATCAATTGAATTAATCAAGCATTACTTGTACTATTTCAACAATCAGGAATTCTACACCAGATTACCTATAGCTGCTATCACATGTCATTCAAACTTAAGTACTATTGATGGAGCAAATATTCAAGCAATTTCATTCGATATATTTTGGTATCAATATATGGTATTAACTCATAAGATTCCAGTATCACAAGCCATTATGACTACTCAATGGTCAACTGCTTATCCATGGGTATCAAACATACCTAAATCAACTCCGTTGACTGCACAGGGAATTGCAGAAGCAATTGATCAAATCCTCATATTAACTGCTGCAGCAAACATCTTGCCGAACCTTAAACAGCCTATTGATGCTCTCAGACAGCACATAACAGCAGAATTGTGTTCTAGTAGATATACAAACATCAAGGAATTGCTACATACTCGATTAGCAGCTTTATCTAGCATTGACGCTATATTGAAGGATTTACATGACAGACTTTGATTACCAAATAGAAGTGGAGCGAATCTACTCAACCAAATATGCTTATGAACTAGAGGAATTAGTACGTAAGCACACAATCGGTTATTCAATGCTACATAGGCTTAAATTGAATTTATATGAAACAATCAACAGATACAAAATTCTTACTCTAGCAGTTAAGCAATTCAGAACCAAGTCTAAGAAATCTTTACCAGACTCTGTACATGAGTCTATTGTGAGATTGGAACAAGTTGTTACCAAATTCTTAATAACTGAACCAGTAGCTTATGAGGAGTTCATTGACTGCTTCCAATACAAATTAGGAACTATTGAATGTTCAACAAGTGGCCAATACCAAGTGGGTTATCCAATCCTCAAATCTATTGCATTAATTGTTGGCACAAATCCACAACCTTATGTATTCGATTGGGGGTACAGTTTAAACCCTAGGTATAAGGAATTAATGGACGATCTAACAAGTAGAATAATCGAGCTTGAACATTTCAAACAGCAGAATCAATTAGTGAATAACACAGTTATAGAGTTTGAGTTATCAAACTTGTATAACTCAATTCAACCTGACTTAACCAAAGTATTAGAAGCCGATGATTTTGTATGTCAAATACACACTGTATATAACACAATCAAATCCAAATTGCAATTGAGTCAAGTCAATGAGCATAACTAGCTACGATTACACAGGTTTAATTATAGGATATTTATCAGGTTCTATTGATTCATGGAGCACAGCAGATGGCAGGATGTCATTCAATGGTGATACTTTATATTCCTATAAATCTAAGTTATTTCAGCGTATTGCACCTAACACTTATGTACTTGATGTAGCAATTTCTAAGTATTCAGTTACTACTGCTAAGCATACTATGCGCATTTTACGTGCTATGCCTAGCAACACAGTCATTTACCGAACTTGTATTGATAATGATCCAATCAGCAATGTAATTGATTATATATCGGATATTAAGTACTCTATTAGCAAGTTTACACGAGCTAGGAGCACCAAGTTTCAATGGCAGAAGCACATCCATCGTACTTATGCTGAATTACAGTCGTATATTGAATTTTATAAATTGGATAAACGTACTACTGCTTATAAGCAATTTAAGCAATTATTTGCTATAATGTTTGAAGCTAAATGTCTTTAGTTATGAACAAGTCCTAGTGTCTTATGATTTATCATTTGCACATCTAGGCAATTTTGGTGCATAGCCTGAACCTATGTTAAATGACACGAGTTTGGATGTCAGCCATTAATGTTGATCTATAGCTCAATTAGGTGAGAGCACACTGTGTATTCGGTGGTCCATGTAAGGTTGGAATCCTTAAGTCAACAAACCATATATACTAGTATAGAAAACAGTTAGCATTTTTAGTTGCCCTGAGATGCATTCGAGTAACTGGGGTACAAGTCCTTATTAGGGTAATACGGAGAATTGGTAGAGTGGCTTATTACATCTGTTTGCTAAACAGAAACATCGCAAGGTGCCACAGGTTCAAATCCTGTATTCTCCGCCATTTTCAAATGTGGAGGTAGTTCAGTTGGTAGAACACCGGATTCCAAATCCGTAGGTCCTAGGTTCGATTCCTAGTCTTCATGCCATTGTCTCATCTACGGTTAGTGCTATTAAGGATATATACTTATAGCAAGCAGTTCGACTCTGCACGGGTTAGTGAATGGTTCGAATCCATTCTGGGACACCAAATCCGTCCGATAGTTTACTAGAAAACACCAAATGTTTAATTTGGAGATGTTGGTGCAAATCCATAAAGGCGGCACAAAGTAAGTACTTATGGTTCCAACAACATGTTACCCCACGGTAGTACCGTTTGTTTGTTGGAATTACTTTAGCTGATAGAAGACTAATACAGGAAAAGCCTCAGCATTGTTGGAGTTCAGTAGGTTCGAATCCTACCATCAGCACTGGATAGTACACTCATTATGAGACAGCACACCACAAACCGCAACATACTATTGCTAGATGGCGGTATATAAATAGAGAGTCAATGATCAGCACTCTAGAGTTCACATTCAGTATGCTATAATAACTGATTTAAAGAGTAAAAATTTTGAACACTATCTTATGTTAGGAGGTATCTCGTGGCGAAGAAAGGCGGAGGTAAGAAATGTTAATCTTTTGATTAACTAACTTACTCAACTTACGGCAAGTCCCTGCATGCACACTTGCCTTGTTACATATATAGAGTCTACTTAGTACATTCTAGTATATGTATTCATATAACTTAACTATCAACACGTAAAGTGAACCTATTTATTAGGTCGTGATGTTAATTATGCATATCGAGTAGTCTTTGGACTACTCTAGTATGTATATCAATTTAAAGGAACTTTATGTCATCTAAACTAACTCTACCTGAGTACACTTATTATTATGGATTCACTAAGGATCAAATCATAGCATTAGCTGATGTGCCTTACAAACAAGCTTTGCACAGCAAAATTGACTCTGCTAAAGCACTTTCAGCCAGACTTCTTGCACTGCCATTTATGGAGCAGGACACAACTCGTTGCAACGATGTAGCTAAAGCAATTAAATTTAATGAATCATTAATCAATGAATTGAGGATTTAATGGACTCTATTAAACATCAACTATTAGGATTCTTTTCTGATATTGGTAAATCAGTAGAGGATATAGACTATTATAGAATTAGTCCATACTCTAAGCAGCCGTCTATCAAAGGTAAGTCTAATAACATATTTGAGTCATTAGCTTTATTAGATAGTTTAGCTACCATTAATCATTTATCTTTAGGTGTCATAGTATTTCATGATAACACCTGGGTAGTGTATGATACATTTGACCGTGAGTGGGATTATATTAAACCACCGTCTTATGATGAACTTATTAATGGAGCATTACATGACTGAAGCAATTTTAATTATTATCCCACATAGCAATTATATCTTCTGTGAATAGTTCAGTATTGCCAGAACTAAGTATATCTGGACCTTTATATTGGTATTCTTTAAACTGTTTTTTGAGTTTAGTTTCCCAATCCAATGCGTCTTGACCATTTTCATATAACTTTTGCTTAATTATTTCAATTTTAGCTAAGTCAGTTAAATTGAATCTTTCATTTACTGTACGATTAGTTATGCCTATCTTATATAACACTTGATTAGTATCAGTTGTTATTTTTAAGTAGTATAGATAAGCAGGTTTGCTTGGCTGAAATCCATTTTTAGCACAACTTGGACAGCCTGTACCGTGTAAATGATGGCTAGGTCTTTGCTGAAATTCTCCATGATCTGGACAAATAATAGTCACTTTTACATGAGCATTAATGTAATTAGCTTTACTGTAGTCATATTTATTGCCATGTACTATGTTAGAATCGCTTATAAATTCTTTATTTGTTTTAGTGTGCTGATTATCTTTAGATTTCTGTTTACCACAACTTGGACAACCACCGGTTAATAAACCGCTTCCAGTAGAATTAAATTTTCCATGAATAGGACATATACAACTAATTTTATGAAATGCTCCTGCATAAAATGTTTCTGTAAATATTAATTTATCACCATGAATTTTTACAAGTTCTTGTATATATTCTTCTTGATTTTTTAATTGAGTGTTTCTACTTTTTATTTTATTTTCTTCTCTAGCGCATTTATCACAACCTTTACCTGACAAATGGCTATTTGGAGTCTGTTCAAAATCTCCGTGAATTGGGCATATAATAATTACTTTAGTTTTTGCATTTATATAATTAACTTTACCATAGGTATACTTGGCTCCATGAATTTGCTCAGCTTTTGCTATAAATTCTTCTGTTGTTTTTCGTTTTCTCATATTGACTCTTTAGCAAGCAATTGCTTAACAGCTTCACTTATGAATTCTGACTGACTTACATACTTTAGTGTTTTGTCTTCATTTACTTTACTTAGACATTCTTTCATTTGTCTTAGTAAATCTGGATCCATTGTTGCATGAACCCTTACCGGTTTTTGCTTTTTATACATGTGTTATTCCTTGTGTATTTATTTACCATAATTATATCACATTAAACTTAATTTAACTTTAAAGGAATTGTATGTCAGAATCAACTTTGCAAATTACTCTTATTTCTATGCTAAGAACTTTATATTCAGATTATGTTATAAATTTATCTTTGAATGGAATTTCTATCCCATCTGATATAAAGACTAAAACTTTAATTATTAACCAAATGAAAAAAGAAGGAATGGAAAAAGGAATGCCTGATTTATTATTGTACTTGCCAAATGGTAAAGTACTTAATATGGAACTTAAGACCGATAAAGGTAAGCAATCAGCCGACCAAGTCGATGTACAGAACCGATTAACTAAGTTAGGCCACAATTATTACATTATCAGAACAGTTTACGAAGCATTCAACGCAATTGCTCAACACACAACTGAATCAGACCGTCTTGAGCAACGTAACAAATTAGTCATACACCACAACGGTTTGTACATCACTAAGCCATTCCTTCACTTTGCAACTGGAACTAGTTTGGAAGTTGTGCAGGACACACTTAGGAATCTATATCATTTATAGGTTCTTCCAAGCCTACCCTAACCAATAGGTTTAAGTAGGTTTGTATGAATTTATAAGGAATTAATATGTTTGACCAAACAACAATCTTAGCTAAGTCTAATACAACTAACATCAGCAACTACAACTCAGTTGGAGGAACTTTAGTTAAGTCTACTCAAGGCAGTAAAATCATCAGATTTCATATGGAATCTGAGTTAGCCAAATCTTTCTTTAATATTCAATGTCCTCACTACACTAAAAAAGTTATCAAATCATTTTCACATACTTCAGGAACTTATGAAGATAAAGTAAAAATAGAGATTGAAGTATTACAAGTCATGTTGTGTGGCGGAGATAATTATCTAGTGGAATATATTGAATTATA
>ERZ650312.1263-NODE-1263-length-14392-cov-5.581712_pt1 | contig 14392 bp, 10 predicted proteins | sample MGYA00376248_ERZ650312 | MGnify/ENA primary metagenome ERZ650312 (study PRJEB26733, sample SAMN07839316) | wastewater metagenome | biome: urban; feature: wastewater treatment plant; material: waste water | place: USA: North Carolina | collected 2016-07-28 ... | reverse complement strand
ATTGTCTCATTTGCCGTTGCAACCCTCTCATCGAGTGCAGACAGAGCTTTTGAGATATTTAGATCATCCGATAGAGCCGTCAAAAGCTCCGCCCTAAAATCGCTATCCTCCGTCTCGCTAACTCCGCTCACCCTTTTTTTGAGCCGATATAACTTATCAAGCCGTTTTTTTGAAGCCTCCAAATCCTCAAGGCTAAAGTTAAAATTTGCCCTATAGTGAGCCCCTAAAAGATAAAAACGGATTACCTCTCCGTCGTATTTTGCGAGTGCATCCCTGAGAAAAAAGCTATTACCGAGGCTTTTTGACATCTTCTCCCCGCCAGTTGTGACAAAGCCGTTGTGCATCCAAATATGTGAGAGTTCTTGTCCAAAAGCGCATCTAGTCTGAGCCGCCTCGTTTTCGTGGTGAGGAAATAGCAGGTCGCTTCCTCCGCCGTGAATATCTATTTGATACTCCCCCTCTTTTGCCAGATGTTTTTTTATCATAGCCGAGCACTCTATGTGCCATCCCGGTCGCCCACGACCAAACGGTGAGTCAAAGCTAACGGCCTCCCCCTCTTTTGCACTTTTCCATAGTACAAAATCCCTCTCGTCTTTTTTTTCACCGGCTTCGATACGGCTGACGGTTTCGTCTAGTTTGTGCCCCGATAGCGTTAGGTATTTATCGTCTTTTGAGGAGCTAAAATATACGTCGCCGCTCTCTGTAACGTAAGCAAACCCTTTTTCTATGAGAGTTTGCATGAGTTCTATCATATCCCCGACCGATTCTGTGGCCTTTGGCTCAATATCCGGAGAAAGGCAGTTTAGCACCGTCATTTCGGTTTTGTAGCTACTTAGATACCTTGTCGTTATCTCCTCTAGGGTTTTACCGCTTTCATTCATTTTTTTGAGGATTTTGTCGTCGATATCGGTGATATTTCTCGCAAAAATAACTTTTTTACCGAGCGCTCTAAGCGTACGAACCAACAAATCAAACGAAACGGCGCTTCTGGCATGCCCCAAATGGGCATCGTCGTAAACCGTTGGGCCGCATACATAGAGTCTGATATCGTCTTCGGTTATCTCTATTTTTTGTTTTGTTTTAGAGTCAAATATGCGCAAGTACGTACTCCTTAAATATCACAAGAATCAGAGTCTCAAAACCCATCCATAAGACGAGCAGTATGGCGAATCTGTTTTTTATTATGGACAAAAATTTATCAAATCCAAACGTTTTTATAGTGAGGCTAAAGAGTATAACTCCGGTGATACTTCCCGAAAGGGCAATCCCTGCCGCACCGAAAAATTTCATAAATATAACACTCATAACGGCATTGCATATCAAAGAGAAAGCCGAGATTTTTGCCGCTTTTAGCTGTTGGTGTTTGGAGTATAGCCAAAGTGAGAAAAGTCTTGAGAGACCAAACGGGATAAGACCTATCATATACATTGCCAAAACCGGAGCGGTATTAGAGGTATCCGTCCCTCTAAATTCGCCCCTTTCGTAGATAAGTGATATAACCTCATTTGAGAGGATGATTCCGCCTATTGCAAAAGAAGACAGCAAAAACGCCAAAAACCAAAACGCTTTTGTCAGTTGCGCTAGTGCCGCATCGTCTTCACCCCTATTGATTGCTTTTGCTACCGATGGAAAAAGCGCCATAGAGGTTGCGATCGCAAATACCGCAAGGGGGAGCTGAAAAATTCTGTTTGCGTAGTATAGGTAGCTAATCGCCCCACTGGCAAGAAAAGTGGCCAGCCACATATCTACAAAAGCTGAAATCTGAGAGGTTGAGTTTCCGGCTATTGAGGGGATAAAGCTTTTATTGAATCTTTTTGTATCCTCAACGGCGCTTTTGTCTTTTCTAAAAAGCTTTACGAAACCTATATAGAGCCCCTTTAAGATATTTCTATTTTTTGCGGCGTATACGTGCACCGCAACTTGCAACGCCCCACCTGCCAAAACGCCGAAACTGAGCGCATACACCGCCTCTAGCTTTCCCATCCCCTGTGCGATAAAAAGTGCGGTTATCATGGCGACGTTTAGTAGAGCGGTCGAAAAAGCGGTTGTGGCGAAGTGCTTTTTGTATTGAAGGAGTGCACCCAAAAAGGTTACTATAAAAATCAAATCCAAGTAGTAAAAATTGATTGCAATAACCGGAGCGGCAAGTTTTTTTATCTCATCCGAGTATCCAAAGGCTGTTATTTCAGCAAAAAGCCCTTGAAAAATAGTCACAAATGCCGATAATATCAGGATCCAAAGCATAAGACGGGCAAAGACGGAAGCGCTAAAAAGCGGCTTGTGCGACGATGCGGCGTAAGAGGGGATAAATGATTGGCTAAAAGCCCCCTCGGCAAAAATATTTCTAAACAGATTCGGAAGTTTAAAAGCTATAAAAAAAATATCGCTATAGACTCCGGCTCCGAGAATATTTGCCGTTAGCATATCTCTGATGAAGCCCAGAACTCTTGAAGTTAAAATTCCGGTAGAATTGGTAAAAATAGACTTAAACATCAGTGGATTTTAGCAAAGTACGGGTTAAAAAGATTTGCAGTATATTATATAAAATTGAATACAATCAGAAAAAGACAAAATAGCTTGAAGTAGGTGTATATTGGAATTAAAAGAGGCGCAAAAAAAGATTTTTCAGCCGTTTGAGATAGAGGTAGACGATATCAATAAAGCGTTGGCCCACTATTCCAAGCATTTCGGTATTGAAACAAAGTTTTTAGATTTTGATATCGTATCTGTCAAGACTATTTCCAAAAAAGATGGCGAAGAGGATAGCTTAAGGGTCTTTGATACAGGAAGAGGGGAATCCATTCCAAAACAATATCTGGATGACGAAAAAGTAAAGTTAAGCCAAAAATACACGATAGTTATAAAATCACTGGAGGAAGACCAAAAAAAACTAGAGATAGTTTTGTCTGCCGATAAGTTTTTCACGAGGGTTTTGGCGACCATAAAAAAAGAATCGAAAATAGTTTATTACCCATATATAGACGACTATATCTATAAAGAGATAGTCAAAAAAATGGCAAAACACAAGATACTTATCGGTGTGTTTGACGAGACACTTAGAAAAGATATTGATGTTTTTGCAAAAGTTTTAAAAGCCGGTAGAAAACTGGAAGAGGATTACAAGCTTGTAGCCGCACACACCGAGAGCCTTATAGCGGCGGAAGACGACAAAATAACATTTTATTTTGAAGAAAAAAGAAAAATAGACGAAGAGAGGCCGGATTTTTACAATAGAGGCTTTATTGTAGACGTAGAGGCGGGAGAGATACTTGTAGAGTACGTAAAACCAAAAGAGGGTAAAAGCGGCAGAGACGTGATGGGGCGATATATCAAAATGAAAGAGGCTAGCACAAAAAACGAGCCTGCTTTTGATATTACCGAACATGTCAGACGTGAAGAGACCGATTCATTGGTGCGGTATATAGCGCTTAGATCCGGATATGTATCTTTGGAAGATAGAGTTTTGGATGTCCAGGAGGAGTTAAAGGTCACAAATATCGACTTTAAAAAAACCGGTTCGATTATAGTGGATAAAGAGAGAGATATAACGCTTGATATTACGGAGTCCAATCCTGTTGTCGATGCGATAGGCTCTAATATGACCGTAAAGGCCAAAGAGGTTATAGTCCACGGAAGCGTGGGTGATAAGGCCAAAGTGTATGCCGACAAAGCCGTCGTAAACGGCTTGACCCACTCAAATAGTGAAATATATGCCGAGCGTGCCGAAGTTGCAATACACAAAGGGTATCTGGAGGCTAAAGAGGCAAAAATAGAGCGATGCGAGGGGGGTGAGGTTATGGCTGATACCGTTAGGGTGGGTCATGCTGCAAACTGTAAGATAAAAGGGAGAAACGTATACATCGCAAATCTCGGCTCAAATTGCACAATAACGGCATCCTCGCTGATTGATATAAATATTATTACTGGGGACGATGACAGGTTTATATTTGAGACAGGGGCTACGCCTATGGAGCGGAAACTCTATGAGGCGGCTATGCATCGGGAGACGAAAATTCTAAAAGAGTATGAGCATAAGCTCCACGAATTTAAAAACCTTCTAAAGTTTATAGATGACAATAAAGAGAGTGCAACAAAGCTAAAAGCCATTATAGACGACGACGCAAAAAAAGGTTTTGCCCCAAAAGAGGGTTTTATAGTAAAATACGGTAAGTTTGTCAAAACGGTTGAGGCGGCAAAGGTCATGAAACCTGATTTGGACGATCTAAAAGCCTCTTTGGAAGATGCAAGACACGATGTAGCAACTTTTAAAGATAAGTTGCTTGATGCAAGACTTGTAAACCATGATATATGGAAGAACTACCATACGGTTTTGTTCCGTCTAAACGATGGGCACAAAGAGTACAAATACCACCCGAAAGAGGGGTATCATATAAAAGAGATAGGGCTTTTCAAGGTAAGCGATACGGAATATAGCATCGGCGAAGTCAAATAAGGGGTTAAAATTGGAGAATGACGTAGCTGCCAAACAAAAAGGGATCAAAGTCACCACATCTTCGGTACTTCAAACACTTGAGCATTTTTGCAATGAAAAAAATATCCCGATTACAAAAATAGATTTTGAGCTAATATCATACAAAACCGAGGTAGTCTCTCACAATGAAGATGGCGAACAGGAGCTTGAAATTGTGGAGAGCGTATCAGAGGAGATGTGGTTAAATCCGGATCTCTCAATCAGGCAAAGCTACGATATATTTTTACATTTGGTTCATCCTAATCCGAATTTTGTCGTCAATATTGCACTTGGAGGCAATAAATCCCTAACCTCCGTCGTAGCCCTCATAAAACCAAACTCACAAATCGTCGTCGATGAGCATCTAAGAGATAGGCTAATTAGAGAGCTAAACAATAAGAAGCTAAAACTGGGGATGTTAATCGGGATATACGATGCCCAGATGTATGCAGAGATAGATAATTTCGTGGCCTACCTCAAAAGCGGACAGCCGTTTGATAAAGATTTTAAAATAGATATTTTCCATGCTCCGGAGTTTATCCCGACAAGAAACGACCATCTGGAGTTAAACTATAAAAGTAGCTCTGAAGGTGCGATAAAGCCTGGGGTCGTATCTGCCGACAGGGGCAAGATATTGATGACGTACACGAAACCAAAAGAGGGAAAACCGTCCAGAGATGCAAAAGGGAGGTATTTATCGGTTCCCGAACCTGTCGTGTCCTCTTCCGGCGATATAAAAATAGGGGATAACATTGAGAGGGTAGAAAATGACAAAGAGGTTATTTTTAAGTCCCTAAAAAACGGTTTTGTAATGTACGAAAACGGTACTTTGGATGTTAAAGAGGAGCTTGCGGTTCACGAGGTAAACCTAAAAACCGGATACATAGATGTCGGCATGGATGGTGGAGCGAAACTCGATATAACAGATGACAATCCGGAAACCGAGGCTATCGGCGATAATATGATGGTTAGGGCTGCGATTGTAAACGTACAGGGGAGCATAGGGGCAAATGCACATGTTGAGGCTAACGAACTTCATGTCGGAGGACAAACCCACAAAACATCAAAAACCGTCTCCAAAACCGCTTTTGTAAAAAACCACAAAGGGTATCTGGAGGCTGACGAGGCTGAGATCGAGACTTTGGAGGGGGGCGAGGTTGTTGCCAAAAAAGTTAAAATCAAAACCGCAATAGGCGGGGTTGTGAAGTGTGACGAATGTATTATAGATTTGCTCGGCTCCAATAATATAATTGAGGCTACCAGAAAAATAGAGATACATACCCCTCATGGTGGAGAAAATAGGCTCTCTGTAGTGGCTGCCGCAAATGCGGGGGATATGAAAAAACTGGATGCGTTGCAGACAAAAATAGCTACGGTAAAAAATGAAATCGAAGAGAGGGAAATGATAGTCGCCGCCGATCTAAAAGAGATTGAATCGGCCTCTGCATCGGTACCTCAGATGAAAGAGAAAATAGCGGAGGAGAGACAAAAAAACTCACCTCTCGCAAACGTACTCCTTTTGAAACTCAAACAGCTAAGCTCAAAAGTAGAACAGACAAAAGTAGCCGAAAAAGAGATAGCGGAGAAAAAAGAGGAGTTATCGAATCTTTTGAATGAAACAGATTTGCTCCAATATAAAGTTTTGGATGCAAAAATAGTAGCCGGCGGCAAATGGGAGGGGTATAATTTTGTGTCGTTTAAACTGATTTATCCACCAAGAGAGTTTACGTATAAAATTATGGAGGACTCTAAAGTAAGAGAGATAACCCTCAAAAGAATTTCCGATGCCGATTATGAGGTTTTCACCGTTTAACCCTATTTTGCTAGAATTTCTCCTAAAAATAAAAACAAACGGTTGCTTATGATTGCTATGATCGAGGGAAAAACCGTCCGTAAAGAGCCGACACTCCTTTGGCTAAAAACCGGCGGTATCACGTACGAAATAAACATATCTGTAAATTGTTACAACGACATAAAAGCATCAGAGATAGAGCTTTTTATCACCCAGATAATAAGAGAAGATGCAAATCTGCTGTACGGTTTTTTAGATAAAAACGAAAAAAAAATGTTTGATAGTCTCATAAAAATCAGCGGCGTAGGGCCGAAAGCGGCGATGGCGGTTTGTTCTACGTTTAGTCCGGCTACATTTGCCGACATCGTCTCGAGAGGGGATATCGCAAATCTAAAAAGAGTTGTAGGGATTGGACCAAAAACTGCCGGACGGATGCTAGTGGAGCTAGGGGGATTCAGCGTCGAGGAGTCTGCCCCTAAAAATGCGTCGGCTATAGAAGCCGCAATGGCGCTAGAGAGCCTAGGGTTTAAAAAAGAGGAGATCGCAAAGGCGATGCAGGGGCTATCCGGCGAAGATACCGGAACTCTTGTCAAAGAGGCATTAAAAAAACTACAAAAAATATAAGGAAAAAGATTTGAAACAGGCTTTGGTTTTCGGCGGCAACAGCTATGAACATGAAATCAGCATCGTTAGCGCAATAGCGTTAAAAAAGGTGATAAAAAAAGAGCTGGCTTTTATATTTTTGGATGAACACGGCGAGTTTTGGGAGATTGAGCCGTCAAATATGAAATCTACCTATTTTTCAAAAAGAGAGTACAAAAAAGCAAAAAAACTCTTTTTGCAAAAAGGGGGATTCGCCAAGCAGTCGTTTTTTGGGATGTCTGAACCGCAAAAGTATACAGTGATAAATCTCGTTCACGGCGGAGACGGGGAGGACGGCAAGCTAGCGGCACTCTTTGATTTTTACGGTATCCCTTTTGTGGGTCCTAGAGTTGAGGCTTCGGTTATGAGCATCAACAAGCTCTACACAAAATCTATGGCATCTATATGCGGCGTAAAGACGGTGGACTATGAGACAATCTATAAAGCCTCCAGAGACTCCCACAAAATAGCATTTTCATATCCGGTTATTATCAAACCGGCAAGACTCGGTAGCTCTATAGGCGTTAGTGTCGTAAAAACACAAAAAGAGCTTGACTATGCCCTCGATGTTGCGTTTGAGTTTGACGATACCGTTATCGTAGAGCCTTTTATCGAAAACGTCAGAGAGTTTAACGTAGCCGGAGCCGGAGGGGTGAGTGGAATCATCTATTCAAAAGTAGAGGAGCCAAAAAAAGAGGGGTATCTCGATTTTGAAAAAAAATATCTCGACTTTTCAAGAACCGGAGAGGTTGAGGCTGCCGGAATCGACGATGGTGTAGCCGGAGCACTAAAAGATGCGTTTGCAAAAATATACTCTTTCGGCTTTGCGGGAGCCATCATTAGATGCGATTTTTTCGTAGTTAACGGTGAGGTATATCTAAATGAGGTAAATCCTATTCCTGGAAGTCTTGCAAACTATCTATTTGCCGATTTTGACGGTGTTTTGAACGAGGTAATTCGCTCTTTACCGTCTCCGAAAAAAATTAAAATAGACTACAAATATATCAATGAAATCAAAAGTGCAAAAGGGAAGCTCTAATCCGTGGCGGTAAAAAACGTTGATGTAGACGGAAAAATCTTTGAGATCTCTTATGAGCTTGTAAATCCGCAAAATGATAGACAAATCCTTTTTTTGCACGGCTGGGGGAGCAACAAGGAGGTGATGAAGGTCGCCTTTGGCTCCTGTTTTAAAGATTTTTCCCTGATTTTTGTAGATATGCCCGGTTTTGGTAAAAGCGGTAATACCCATATCCTAAAAACTTCAGATTATGCACTCATAATGAAAAAATTTTTGGATGTTAGCGGGTTTGCCCCTTTTGCTATTTTCGGACACTCGTTTGGTGGAAAGGTGGCGACGTTGCTAGATCCTGATATGTTGTGTCTACTCAGCTCTGCCGGAATCGTAGAGAAAAAACCGTTCAAAGTCAGGGCAAAAATAAGAGTCTTCAAATTTTTAAAAAAGTTTTTCGGCGACTCTATGTATAAACTTTTTGCCACAAAAGATGCCGACGGAATGCCTAAAAATATGTACGAGACGCTAAAAAATGTTGTCGATGAGGACTTTAGCTCTACTTTTAGCGGATTCAAAAATAGGGCTTTGATTTTTTGGGGAAGAGAGGACAAGGCCACATCTTTGGCAAGCGGAAAAAAAATCGGCTCACTCATCCAAAACTCAAAGTTTTACGATTTTGACGGCGATCACTACTTTTTTTTAAAAAACCAAAAACAGATAGAGGGGATATTTTTAGCCGATATCGCCTAGCTCTATCACCTCTTTTGTAGATCCTACAATTTCAAATCCACGCAGGGCATTCATGAGTGCTATTTTGCGATAATTAAATAAATCGGTACACTCTATATCTCTCTCAACAATTTTTCTTTCATCCAAAAGCCTCTCTCTGGCTGTCCCGCAAAGAAGCGGCGTTTTTGGGGTCACCCATATCCCGTCATCTCCTATGAGTGCTATATTTGCTATCGACGTATCGGTCAAAAGCCCGTCTTTTATGATGATTACGTCGTCACAACCGCCTTTTTGTGCAAAAAGGGTATCCAGTCCGCCTCTATCTAAAAATTTATATCCGTACGATATATCGTCGCCGAAAACCGCTTTTAGTTTTTTTATCGGCTTTTTCACATACGGCAAAAACTCGACCGACTCTATGCCTCTATCGGAGTATGCTACTTTACACCGATGCGGTTTTGTATCGTCATCGCACCGGAGTCGGTACATATCAAAATCTATCTCTATACCAAACAGCTCTTTCGCCGATTTTGTCACCCTTTTTTGGTGATAACGTATATTTTGAGGTTTCCCGTGTTCAAAAAGTATGGTTTCAAATAAAAGTTTAATTTTAGTATCCATTGCAAAGATTATTATTTTTTAAAACCAAGATTATAACACTAATTTTTTAGCAACCGAAAATCATAGGGCGATATATACTTTTTCCACCATCTCGTCATACTCCCTCTCCCAATCGCTATCGAGGGTGATACCGCCGCCGCTTTTGTATATGTATCCGTTTTCGGTTTTTTCTATGAATCTGATAGATACGGCGCTTTGTAGCTCCTCTCCGTCAAAAATACCGAAAACACCGCAAAAATACCCACGCTCAAACCCCTCTATCTGCTCTAGCACTTCGAGGCATTTTTTTTTCGGGGTTCCGGTTATGGAGCCTGCGGGTAGAAGTGAAAAAAGTATATCTCCAAGCTTTTTTTTGTACCCATCCCTTAAATCTCCGACAATTTCAGAGACTATCTGGATTAGCTCTTTATTGCCCGCTTTGGCGATTATCGGATACCTGAATTTTTTCACTGTGACCCTATCGGCTATAATGGAGAGGTCATTTCTGAGTAAATCCACCGTCATAGTGTGCTCTGATAGCTCTTTGCCGTCTTTCAAAATATCGTCGATGCTTTGTTTGCCTTTGTATACGGCTGTCCCTTTCATCGGATAGGTATAGATTTTGCCGTTTTTGATATTGATGAAGGCCTCAGGGGAGGATACGACGAATTTATCTTTGACGAGTAGCCTATATGGAGCCTTTGAGGCCGAAAATATCTCTTCTAATTCGCAATTTAGCTCGATGTCGGTTATTGCGGTTAGATTTGCCATATAGATATCACCGTTTTTTATCCTATTTTTTACGGCCTCTATTTTTTGTTTATATATCTCTTTTGTTATCGGATTTTTGTCCGTTATGGCCGGAACCTTATAGATTGTATGTTGTATGTTTTTATCAAATGAATATGATATTTCATGCGGTATTTTGTCCAGAGGATAGGCAAACCCGTTTTTGGCCTTATAATCTATACAAAACAAAAAAGGGGTGCCGTTTTCGCCCAGAGTATTAATCTGCTCTCTAAGAGTCATTTAGAACTAATTTTTCGATAACCGCCATTCTGATGGCAACCCCGTTTTTTACCTGCTCCAATACTTTACATCTAGGATCGGATAGTACGCCGTCGGTGATGTCTATATTTCTATGAATCGGCCCCGGATGCAAGATTATGATATTTCTATCGCCTATCAGCTCCTCGGTGATACAAAAATCAGATGCATAGTCCTTTAGCCCAGCGTAGCTAACCGTCTCATGTCTCTCTGTCTGAGTTCTAAGGCTCATAATCGCATCCACTTCATCTATTATCTCTTTTAGGTCGTGCGTTTTTCGTAGGTCGGTTTTTGGCATAAAGTGGGGAGGGGCGACTAGGATTATCTCCATTTTGAATCTTTTTAAAAGCTCTATATTTGAGTTTGCGACACGTGAGTTTTTGATATCCCCTACTATCGCTATTTTTTTTCCGGCTAAATCACCGAGGTTTGATTTTAGGGTGAAAAGGTCTAGCAGCGCCTGAGTAGGATGGGCGTGCGCACCGTCTCCGCCGTTTATGATTGAGCATGTGACATATTCCGATAGTATTTGCGGAACACCGGAGCTTTTATGTCTGACCACGATTGCGCTAGGCCCCATGACATCCAGATTTGCCGCCGTGTCATAAAGTGTTTCACCCTTGCTTGTGGAGCTAGTTCCTACATCCAGATTTACGACATCAAGCCCCAACCTTTTTGCTGCAACCTCAAAAGAACTTCTGGTTCTGGTGGAGTTCTCAAAAAATATATTGATTATGAGCTTATTTTTTTTTGCCGTCTCGAACGTATCGTTTTTTAAAAAAAAATCGGCTCTATGGAGTAATGCCTCTATCTCTGAATCGTTAAAGTCTTTTGTTGTCAGCAGGTGTCTCATCGTGGTATTGTCCCCTTAAAAAATAGAGTGTAGCCCTTGCGCTTTTGTGAGAGCCTTTTGGAGCCCCTCCCAGTCGTCTTTTTTTACAAGTTCTTTTAGGGCGGTTAGGTTCTCCTCAAAAAACGATACACTCTCCAAAAGATTCTCTTTGTTTTGCCTAAAAATCTGAGTCCATAGATCCGGTCTGCTCTTTGCCAGACGGCTCATATCCCTAAAACCGCCTGCCGCCATGGACAAAATATCGGTCGGATTCTCTCTGTCCAGTACCGTATTAGCGATAGAGTAGCTGATAATGTGCGGTAGGTGGCTTATGTATGCGGCGTGCATATCGTGGGTTTTTGAGTCCATTTCGATTATTTTCATTTTCATATCTAAAAAGATTTGAGTCGCTTTTTGGATATGCTTTTCACCGCTCAGCTCTTTGTCGCATATAACGACCGTCTTGTTCTCAAAAAGTCCCGACATGGCGGCAGAGGGTCCGCTATACTCGGTTCCCGCCATAGGGTGTGCCGCTACAAGCTGTTCTCTCTTTGCACCGCTTATAGCTTTGGATATTTTCTCTTTTGTGCTTCCGACATCTATTATCGTTGTGTTTTTGTTTGCAAAATCGTATTTTTGTAAGATATCTATACACGCATCAACAGGGGTGGAGAGTATGACTATGTCGTCTTTTAGTGCTTCTTCTAGTGAATTTAGCTTGTCTACGAGTCCGAGCTTGACCGCCTCGTCGGCGTGCATTTGATTTGATTCGACGCCGGATATCGTATAGGCGGGGTTGTTTTTGAGTGAGAGGGCTATGGAGCCGCCGATGAGACCAAGGCCGATAATGGAAACTTTCATAATACTGAACCCTTTGAATAAACACGTTTTTCTAAGAGCAACTAGTTGCAAGAGCCATCACGCTGAAGACCTCATTTTGGGCTTTGCCTGAAATGAGAGACAGATGATTCTATTTTAAAACCGTTTTTTTAATTGAGATTATAGCAGTAGGGAGTTGAGTGTGTCTCGTTTTTTGTATTTTTGAGTTGTGTATAACTAAGCTTAAGGCAAATATTTATTAAAATTTGTTTATTATCTTGCCAAGATAAAAAAAATTGTTCGAGTCGGTTACATAAGGTAATATTATTTTTTACCAATGAAGCCGAATATTAATGCAGGGTGAGTTTTGAAATGGCAGAACCTTTAAGCGTCGTAACGTATTCAAAAGTATCCGGAAGTCCGGTGTTTGCGGCTAAGCTGAAAGACTCTTTTTGTATCGTAGATAATATGTATAATTTTTATACGATACACCCTGACTCGTATAGAGTTGATAGTGTTATATGCTTTGCAAAAGAGGCGAAACCTCTACATAGGCACTCAAAAATACTCTGTGCTTCAAAAAACAAAGATGTATGTATATCTCTCGAAAAAAGCGCCAAGCTCAATATCCTTGCCGCAAACGGTGATAAGTTCTCCAAAAAAACAACGCTGACATGGCATGACTCAGAGGTTGAGTGTAGCATATACTCTCCGGATGGAAATTTCTTTGCTAGCGGTGGCGCAGACGGTAGAGTTATCATATATGACACGGCGAAATACGAAATCCAACACCTTTTGGATAGACGCTCCGACTACATCTCTCAAATCTCCTTTAGCGATGATTCTACGCTTGTATGTGCCAGTTCGTTTGACAAGGTGACTATGGTATATGACACCGACAGGGCAAAGATGCACTGTGCTTTTGAGCTTGATGATATTGTAGAGAGAAGCTTCTTTTTTAACAGTATGACAAGGCTTTACTTTGTCACAAGATACGGTTCAAGCGGCATATACGACCTTTTGGAGAAAAAACAGATAAGTCTTTTACATCATTTTGCCAGTTGGCCGGTATCAGTCAAAAAAACAGACGACAATCTGTTTGCGATAGTAGGTACAAAAAGCGATAGACTGTATGTTATAGATCTAAGAGACAACAGCGTTGCAATTAGCGTGAAGTTGGAAAACCCCACCGGAATAGCCTCGCTTGAGATACATAACGGTAGATTGGCAATAGGTTTTACCGACGGGAATATCGAGATTGTCGATTTTAACAGCGGTATAGATGAGATTGACGTATACCTAAAGACCAAAAATTACGAAAAAGCCCTTAGAATGCTAAATGCCAACTGTTTTTTGGCGATCTATCCGGGGCTTTTGGAGAGGATAGAGGAGGGGTGGAAAGAGACGTTGCCTAAGGCGATAGCGCTAATATCAAAAGGGCTTATCGAGGAGTCGTATAAAATAGCAAAACCGTTTTTGGAAGATGAAAAAAGAGCTGCCGAATATGAGTTTTATGTATCGCAACGTGGCGAGGTGGCGGAGTTTATGGATGCTGTCGAGAAAAAAAATCTCCCGAAAGCTTACTCTATAGCCCAGCAAAGCCCTTTTATCACCAAGATGTCGGTCTTTAAGAATTTGGAAGACTATTGGTATAAATGTTTCGGCTATGCAAAAAAAATCCTCTCCGAAGACTCTAGCCTCAATAGACCCAAAGCCCAAGAGACATTGAAGCCTTTTGCTATGGTTGAAGAGAAAAAAAATCTAATCGTAAACCTGCTCAATAATGCCGATAAATTCAAAAATGCAGAGGCGGCTATCAAGGCAAAAGAGTTTACGACATATTTTGCGTTGTGCGACAAATATCCATTTCTAAAAGATACCGAGGTTTACAAAAAGACTCTTTTGTTGGCTGAGAGCCTGATAGAGCGGGCAGTAAAACTGGAAGCGGACAACAAGCTAGACGATGCTCTCTCTGTAATCGCCACCCTCAAGACTTTTACTCCGTATGAGCGTGCCGCTTTTGAGAGAGCTGAAGCGATCAAATCCAAAAAGCTGTTTTTGGAGGCTTTTGAGGCTAGAAAAGACAGTATGTATCTCTCCAAAGCGTATGAACTTGCCGTAAAACACGTGTTTTTACAGACTACAAAAGAGTTTAAGGTGATGTACGAAGAGTTTAGGCGTATTTTTGCCTCCATTGAGCACAAAGTCCACTCCCTAAAACCGTATCAGGTGTTATCGGAGTTTGGAAGCTACTCTAGGGTCAACTACTGGGCCGGAAAAGTCGGACAGCTAATGAGGGTAGCGTATTTGGATGAGATAAAATATAACTGTACCGATAAAAATGCAAACATCAGAAAAGCCGTAGATGAATTTGTCCGGATGTTCGGTAAAGATGTTGAGCTTGAAAAGCTATGCAAAGGGATTGGACTCGGCGAATTTTATGACTCC